>Ga0209167_10000700_pt1 | contig 22559 bp, 20 predicted proteins | sample Coa_R1_9_FD_187154 | JGI IMG/M metagenome (GOLD analysis project Ga0209167, IMG submission 187154) | Surface soil microbial communities from Centralia Pennsylvania, which are recovering from an underground coalmine fire - Coalmine... | ecosystem: Environmental > Terrestrial > Soil >... | reverse complement strand
CCGGACCCGGTCGACCGCGCGGCGATGGGCGATCGTGGCCACCCAGGCCTGGGCGCTGCCCAGGCCTGGCTCGAACCTGGATGCGGTGCGCCACACCTCCAGCAGCACCTCCTGGGCGACTTCCTCAGCCTGCGCCGGATCCCGGAGCACCCGCAGCACCAGGCCGAACACCGTCGGGGCGGCCTGCTCATAGACGGCGCTGAACGCATCCTCGTCACCCCGGCCCACCAGCCTGATGAGCGCACCAAGGTCATCCGGCCCGCCCGGGTCACCTGGCGGGTGGCCCGTTCGCACCGGGCGCCCGGGCATGTCAGCCATGCGCATGTCCTTGATTCGGAACCAACGTAGTCTTGGATTGCCGCACCGCAATGGCCCGGGCCGCGAGGGCGACCGGGCAATCCGTGCGGACGCCTGCTCCGAATCAACATCATGACATCCGAAACCGATAGGCCGCGTCCGTTCCCCGGCGCGCTGGCCGGCCTGCTGGCCGGCGCCGTCGCCGTGGGCGCCGGGCAGTTCGTGGCCAGCCTGGGGGCGCAGGACAGTTCGCCGGTCATCGCCGTCGGGTCCTCGGCCATCGGGCTCGCTCCCCCGGCGGTCAAGAACTTCGCCATCTCCGCGTTCGGCCCGGACGACAAGATCGCCCTGCTCACCGGCATCTACGTGCTGCTGGGAATCTACGCCGCGCTGGTCGGCGTGCTCGGCAACCGGCGGCTCGGCTACGGCCTCACCGGGCTCGCCGCGTTCGCCGCGATCGGCCTGGCCGCCGCCGTGACCCGGCCCGGCGCGAGCGCCGGGTACGCCGTCCCCACCCTCGTCGCGGCCGCCGCGAGCGGTGTCACGCTGTTCCTGCTGCTCCGCAACATTCCGGCTCGTCCACACCCGCAGGACACCGCCGCGGAAACCACGACTCCGGAACCGCCGCGGCGCACCGGCGAGAAACCGCCGGGCGGCCAATGGTGGGAGCCCACCGCCTCCGCACCGCCCAGGCCACCGGCCACCCTGCCGGTTTACCCCGGCCAGCAGCGCCGTGCCTTCCTCATCACCGGCACGGTCGCCGCCGTTACGGCCGCGGCCGGCGCCGTCGCGGGCCGGGTGCTGGCCGAACGCGGCGCGGTCACCCGGGCCCGGGCGGATCTGCGGTTCCCCCGCCCCAAACTGCTGCTCGCCGATCGTGTGCCGTCCGGCTCGGACCTGCACATCCCGGGCCTGAGCCCCTTCATCACGCCGAACGCCTCCTTCTACCGGGTGGATACCGCGATCGTCCTGCCCCAGGTCCCGCCGGAGAACTGGACGCTGCGGATCCACGGCATGGTCGGGCGGGAAATCGAGATCAGCTTCGATGAACTGCTGCGCAGGCCACTGATCGAGACCTACGTCACGCTCTGCTGCGTGTCCAACCCGGTGGCGGGCCCCTATATCGGCAATGCCAGGTGGCTGGGCGCCAGCCTGGCCGACCTGATCCGGGAGGCGCGGCCACGGGCCGGGGCCGACCAGATCCTGTGCACCTCCACCGACGGCTTCACCAGCGGCACGCCGGTGCAGGCCGTGCTGGACGGGCGGGACGCCCTGCTGGCGGTCGCCATGAACGGGCAGGCGCTGCCGGTGCAGCACGGGTTCCCGGTCCGCATGGTGGTGCCGGGGCTCTACGGGTACGTGTCGGCGACCAAGTGGGTCACCGACCTCAAGCTGACCACCTTCGCGGCGCAGACCGCGTACTGGGCGCAGCGCGGCTGGTCGCCGCAGGCGCCGGTCAAGACCGAGTCCCGGATCGACGTGCCCAACGGCACCGGCCCGGTCAAGCCCGGCCGGATCCCGGTCGCCGGAGTCGCCTGGGCGCAGCATCGCGGCATCGACGCGGTGCACGTCAAGGTGGACAACGGCCCATGGCAGCAGGCCACGCTGGCCGCCGTGCCGGGCATCGACACCTGGCGGCAGTGGGTCTGGTACTGGGACGCCACGCCGGGCACCCACCTCATCCAGGCCAGGGCCACCGACAAGACGGGCTACACGCAGACCAGCATGCAGGAGCCGCCTGAGCCCAACGGCGCCACCGGCTACCCCCAGGTCCAGGTGTCCGTCGGGTAAGAGCGACCAGCCGGGGCAAAATCCTCGCGCCACGCCTCTTACCCAGCGTGACTTCCAGGATCGCAGCCTGGCGCTCATCCCCCGGCTGTGCACGGCAAACGCGTCACAGACCTGTTACATATAGTAGTCGTCTGGACCGCTGCGGTACTCGCAGCCAAAAACATATGGTTTGTGTGGTCTAGACGGTTATTGATACCTGGTGTAGAAGAAAGACCACCGTTCAGGCAAAACTGGTCCTTGGCGTTTTTCCGATCAGCAAGGGTGAGGGCAAGTGGCATGTCAGGCGGACAGTATGTGTGTCACAGTAATTGGCGGGGGAAGCCCCGGTGACCCGGGCTGACAGGAGCCAACCAGATGATGTCCGACACGGCAGACACGGCGACATTGGTGTCTGACCCGGCCGAGGCGAGTCCGGCGGCCGCCGCCGCGAAGGCGCCGGAGCCGGGTGCCGCGGTCGCTCCCGGCCCGTCCGCACGGACCATCATGCTCGGCATCGACCAGGCCGGCCGGATCCTGCAATGCGACCGGCATGCCTCGAAGGTTCTCGCCCGGACGACCGGCGAACTGCTCGGGGCCCAGCTCGCCGACCTCACGGTCGATGCGGCCGAGCAGAAGGACGCGCTCGCCGGCCTGATCGACGCCGTCCGCTCCGGCCGGGAGAGCACGGCCATGCTGACCCTCACGACCGAGCGGGGCCGGCCCGCCGAGGCAGTCGTCACGGTCCAGCCGATGACCGCGACCGATCCCGACCTGACCGCGCTCGCGGTGATCAGGCTCCCGGTGCCCAGCGACGAGCGGTTCCTCGATCCGGCGGTGATGCGCCGCGCGCTGCTCGACGACTCGTTCACCCGGGTGGGGACGGCGCTGGACATCGACCAGAGCGCCCGCGAGCTGATGGACGTCATCGTGCCGCACTTCTGCAACGCGGCCGAGGTGTCGGTGATAGAGAGCCTGGTCGGTGCCGACGAGATGCCCGCGGGCGCCCTGGACTCCACGCACCTGCTGCGGCGGCTGGCCGTCGGCAACGACGACAAGGAAGAGGAGGGCTGGGACGCCACGTTCCCGACCGGCGAGGTGCTGCACTACCCGCCGGGAACGCCGTACGTGCGCTGCCTGGACAGCGGCGCCCCCGTCCTGGAGCCCTCGCTGTCGGCGGACGGCGCCGCGGAGATCGCCGGGGCCTGGCGGCGCAAGCCGGTGGCCGACCTGCTGGCCGGGTCGTCCATGCTGCTGCTCCCGCTGATCGCCAGGGGAACCAACCTCGGCTTCATCGTCTGCCTGCGCAAGCCCGGGTACCGCAAGTTCGACCCGTACGACATCGAGATCGGCATGGAGTTCGCCTCCCGTGCCGCCCTGTTCATCGACAACGCCCGCCGTTACAGCCGGGAGCGTGCCACCGCCCTCACCCTGCAGCGCAGCCTGCTGCCCACCGGGCTGTCCGCGCCGTCGTCCGTCGAGGTGCGGCACCGCTACCTGCCGGGCAGCAAGCTGATCGAGGTCGGCGGTGACTGGTATGAGTCCATCGCCCTGCCCGGGGCCAGGGTCGCCCTGGTGATCGGCGACGTGGCCGGGCACGGTGTGCACGCCGCGGTCACCATGGGCAGGCTGCGGGCGGCGATCCACACCCTGGCCGGGCTCGAACTGGCACCCGCCGAGGCGCTGCAGCAGCTCGATGAGCTGATGCAGACGCTGGGCGAACGCGAGCCGCACTTCGCGACCTGCGTGTACGCCATCTTCGACGCGGTGAGCGGTACCTGCGAGGTGGCGTCGGCGGGCCACCTGTCGCCGCTGCTGGTCAAGCCGGACGGCAGCAGCACGTTCCTGAGCGTCCCGCCCGCGCCGCCGCTCGGCATCGGCGGCGGGCCGATCGAGAGCAGGCAGTTCGAGATCGACGACGGCAGCCTGTTCGTGCTGTACACCGATGGGCTGGTGGAGAACCGGACGCGGGACATCGACGATGGCCTGACCCGGCTCCGCCGCGTGTTCGGCGCGGGATCGGCGACCCGCCCGCTGGAGGACCTGTGCAAGGCCACGCTGGACGGCGTGTATTCCGACGTCCAGCGGGACGACATCGCGGTCCTGCTCGCCCGGCTCAGCCGCATCCCGGACGGGCATCACGCCTCGTGGACGCTGCCCACCGAGGCGTCCTCGGTGCGCCAGGCCCGCCATCTGGTCAGCGACCAGATGGAGAAGTGGGACCTGGCCGATGCGGCCAGCACCGCCGAGCTGCTGGTGTCCGAGCTCGTGACCAACGCGATCGCCTATGCCACCGGCGAGATCTCGCTCCGGCTCATCCTGGACAACGCGCTGGTCTGTGAGGTATTCGACGACGCCGCGGCCATGCCCAGGCTGCGCAACGCCGACGACGATGCGGAGAGCGGCCGTGGCCTGCACGTGGTGAGCCAGCTCGCGCAGCGCTGGGGCACCAGGCGGACACAAGCCGGCAAGGCCGTCTGGTTCGAGCTGCCGCTACCCGAGGACGGTGCCGACCCGGCTGACCACGGCGAGTGACGAGCATCGCGGTCGCCCTGACCACCTTCGCCGTCGTCATCCTGGCCGAACTGCCGGACAAGACGGCGCTGGCCAGCCTCGTGCTGGGCACCAGGTTCCGGTCGTTGCCCGTGCTCTGCGGGATAGCGGCCGGGTTCACCGTGCACGTGGTCCTGGCCGTGGTCGCGGGCAGCCTGCTCGGCCTGCTGCCGCATCGCACACTCGCGATCGTGGTGGCCCTGCTGTTCATCGGCAGCGCGGCGGTCCTCGTGGTCAAGCGGCCGCAGACCCAGGATGAGACCGGGCCGGACCGGAACCCCCGGGCGTTCTGGGCGGTGGCGGCGACCGGCTTCGTGGTGATCCTGGTGGCCGAGTTCGGCGACCTGACCCAGCTCCTCATCGCCAACCTGGCCGCCAGGTACCACGATCCCATCGCGGTCGGGGCCGGTGCCGTCGCAGGGCTGTGGTCGGTCGCCGTGGTGGCCGTCACCGGCGGCCGGGGCCTGCTGCGGCTGATCCCGGTCAACCTGCTGACCAGGGCGGCCGCCGCGCTCATGGTCGTGCTGGCCGGATTCACCCTGGCCGCGGCATTCGGCTGAGCCGTTTCCGCCCTCCGTCGCCGGCCGGCGCCCCGGGGCCGGCCCGCACCGTAACGGCGGACTCAGGGTTTCTCTTTACGGAGCACCCGCCCCGTCGCGACGGCCAGCCGGCAGGACGGTGACCAGGCCCATAGCAATCTCCGAGGATGCACACAGGAATCCTGGAGAACTTCGGGCCAGACTTTCGTTTTACCGAGGGGACAAAGCTAGAGCCTGGAGGCCCACGATGGACATCCGTCACTGGGATCCCTCCCCCGCCACGGGGTACCGTCGCCGGCCGAAGCTTCATCCGGCCGGAGCGGGTGCTGGGATCTCTCGCGGAGTGGGTGCCAACGGCACCGCCACCGGCAGCCCGGTTGCCTTCACACAGCCCGGGCGCCCAGCCTCCGCGCGAAGGGTGAAACCGGGCCTGGCGAGATCCCCGAGGATGGCCGTGCCCGGCGCCCGGGTCGCGCCGCCGGGCGGGCCGCGGCCGGCGAGCGGATTCGCCCCGCCGGTCACCGCGCCGACCGCGAGCCGTGCGCCGAGCCACGCCACATCCGCGGCGTTCTGATGCCGGCGGGCACGGACTGCCCTGACGCGCATACTCCGGCCGGCTGGACGGCCCTCGGTGCCTCCGTCCAGTTCGTGGTCACCGACCCGGCGCGGCTGGAACGTGGCCGGGCGATGCTGGCGAGCGAACTGGCCGCGATCGACGCCGCCTGCAACGGCCTGCGCCCCGACTCCGAGCTGGCCCTGCTCGCCGGCAAGCCCCGCCACGGCGCCGGCCCGGTCCGGGTCGGCCCGCTGCTCGCCGAGGCGATCGCGGCGGCGCTGCGCACGGCCCAGCTCACCGGCGGTGACATCGACCCGACCGTCGGCGAGTACTCCGGTCCCGGCCGGTTCCCGCCCGAGGCGGCCAGCGAGCCGGAGCTCGCCGCGTTCTTCAAGCCGGATCCCGGCTGGCGGCAGGTCCGGCTGGACGTCAGGGCGCGGCTGCTGTGGCTGCCGCCCATGACCCACCTCGATCTGAGCGCGACCGCGCGTGCCTGGGCCGTGGACCGCTGCGCCGGGCGGCTCGCCGGAACGCTCGGCTGCGGCGTGCTGGTCGGCCTCGGCGGCGACATCGCCGTGGCCGGCCAGGTCCCGGCCGGAGGCTGGCGGATCCGGGTCCAGGATGTCGCGGTGCCTTATCTGCCCGAACCACGCCCTACGGCAACCTCTTCGCCGCAACCACGCCCCAAGGCAGTCACCATCGTGGCCATCTACGATGGCGGCCTGGCCACGTCCAGCCGGTCCGCCCGGCGCTGGCGGGTGGATCCGCTGCACTACATACTCGACCCGCGGGGCGGGATCCCGGCGGCACCGTTCTGGCGGACGGTCTCGGTCGCCGCCGCGACCTGCACGTTCGCCAGCGCCGCCAGCACGGCGGCGATGATCCGTGGACGGCACGCGAAGGAGTGGCTGGCCTCGCTCCGCCTGCCGGCCCGGCTGGTCGCGCTGGACGGCCGGGTGCACACGGTGGCCGGGTGGCCGGCCGCCGCCTGACGCCTGCCGTAAGGTGTGGTTCCGGCGCGGGCGGGGACGCCCGGGAGCGGTCCCGCCCGCGCACTGTTCAGAGCAAGTTGAGAGGAAAAACAGAGGAAGCGTTGCTCCTGGTCCCGCATATTTGAGGCTTGCCCGGACGAAAGCAGAGGCGAGCGATCATGAGCATCACCAGCTCACCCGGCCCGGCCACCAGGTCAGGCACCCCAGCCGGAGGCGGTCAGGACACCGGCAGCCCCATCCGGGTGCTGGTCGTCGATGACGAGCCCAGCCTGGCCGAGCTGCTGTCCAGCGTGCTGCGGTTCGAGGGCTGGGACATCCGCACCGCCGCCGACGGCCTGAGCGCGGTGCGGGTGGCCAGGGAGTTCCGGCCGGACGCCGTGGTTCTGGACGTGATGCTGCCCGACTTCGACGGTCTCGAAGTGCTGCGCAGGCTGCGCCAGGAACAGCCACGGGTGTGCGTGCTGTTCCTCACCGCCCGCGACGCCGTGGAGGACCGGGTGGCCGGGATCACCGCCGGCGGTGACGACTACGTCACCAAGCCGTTCAGCATCGAGGAGGTCTTGGCCCGGCTGCGCGGGCTGCTGCGCCGGGCCGGCCTGACCCGCGAGCACAGCGAGGACGAGCTGACCGTCGCCGACCTGACCATGGACGAGGATGCCAGGGAGGTGCGCAGGGGTGGTGAGCTGATCGACCTCACCGCGACCGAGTTCGAGCTGCTCAGGTTCCTGATGCGCAACCCCCGCCGGGTGCTGTCCAAGGCGCAGATACTGGACCGCGTGTGGAGCTACGACTTCGGCGGGCAGGCGCACGTGGTCGAGCTGTACATCAGCTACCTGCGCAAAAAGGTGGACGCCGGGCGTGACCCGCTGATCCACACGGTGCGCGGCGTTGGGTACGTGCTGAAGCCGGGCCCCTGATGAGCGACGCGGCCGGCCTCCCCCGGTCACCGGCGGCTGCACCGTCCGTCCCGGGTGTCCTGGCCCGGCGGCGCGCGCGGGCCAGGCGCTGGCTGCGCAGGGCGGCCGCACCGTCCCTCATCGGCCGGAACCGCACCGGGCGCTGGCTGGGCGGGCTCTCCCTGCGGGCCCGCCTCATCGCCGGCCTGCTGGCCCTGCTCGCCATGGCCTGCGCGGTGGTGGGCGGCGTCACCTACCTGGCCACCGACCGGTTCCTGCTCATCCAGCTCGACAATCAGCTCCGGGCGTCGGCGAACGTGTACGCGGGTGCCTGCCAGAAGCATGGCGGCCCGCCACCCGGCTACGGGTTCCCGCCCGACGGGGGCGGGGATCCGGACCAGGCTCCCTGCGGGATCTTCCCCGGACAGGCCTCGGGCACCCTCGACGCCAGCTTGCGCGGGGGCAGGTTGACCAGCCAGAACCTGGTCCGTGGCCAGTGCGACCTCAGCCATTCGGAGAAGAGCGCGCTGGCCGCCCTGCCGGCCGACAACCAGCCGCACACCGTGGACATGAATTCCCTGGGCGGTGCCTACCGGCTCATCGCCCAGACGGCGCCCGGCGGCTACGAACTGGTGACCGGCATGCCGATGGCGAGCATGAACGACACCCTGCGCGACGTCGAGGCCGCCGAGCTCACCGTGTTCGCCGTCGTGCTGATCCTGGCCGGATTCCTCGGTACCGGGCTGGTGCGCATGTCGCTGCGCCCGCTGCGCCGGGTGGCCGCCACCGCCTCACAGGTCACCGAGCTGCCGCTGGCCGACGGCACGGTCACGCTGCCGGTGCGGGTGCCGGAGACCAGCCCGGGCACCGAGGTCGGCCAGGTCTCGGCCGCGTTCAACCGGATGCTCGGGCACGTCGAGTCGGCGCTGGCCCGGCGGGCCGACAGCGAGGCGCGGCTGCGCCGGTTCGCCGCGGACGCCAGCCATGAGCTGCGCACGCCGCTGGCCGCCATCCGCGGCTACGCCGAGCTGGCCCGGCGGCATCCCGGCCCGGTCCCCGGCGACATCGCGCACGCCCTCGGCCGGGTGGAGGCGGAGTCGGCCCGGATGAGCGTCCTTGTGGACGAGCTCCTGCTGCTCGCCCGGCTCGACGCCGGCCGCCCGCTGGCCAGCGAGCCGGTGGATCTCACCCGGCTGGCCATCGACACCACCAGCGACGCGCGAGCCTGCGGCCAGGACCACCGCTGGGTGCTCGACCTGCCGGGCGAGCCCGTGCTGGTGCGCGGGGACGAGCACCGGCTGCACCAGGTGATCGCCAACCTGCTGGGCAACGCCCGGGCACACACGCCGCCCGGAACCACGGTGACCGTGCGGCTCGCTGTGCCGGGCGATGACCGGGTGGAGCTGTCGGTGACCGACGACGGTCCCGGCATCCCGGCCGAGCTGCAGCCCGCCCTTTTCGACCGGTTCGTCCGTGGCAACAGTGCCCGGACCCGGACGTCGGGCGGGACCGGCCTGGGCCTGTCGATCGTGCACGCGGTGGTCACTGCCCACCAGGGCACGGTGGCGCTGACCAGCAGGCCAGGCCTGACCCGGTTCACCATCTCGCTGGCCCGGATGAACGAAGCGTGAACCAAGTCCCATAGCACAGGCAGAAGATCAGGTGCGGGCGGCCATCATGGACCGGGTTACCGCGCAGGCGGCCGCCCTGCGAGCGGGGACCTACATCGGCGGCGCTTTCCGGCGTACTTGGTCCGCCCCCGGCCACAGCCGGCAGCCAGCTTGCGATCAGGTGGTAACCACTGGACGATCGTCGACATGACTTCGGGGCCCACCCCACCCCAGAACCAGGCGGACGCCCCCGCCCGCATCGCGGCGGCGCTGGACGGCGCACCGCCGGTCCTCGGCATCGACGCCGGCGGCACCGGCACCCGGGCCGTGCTCATGGCCGGCGGGAAGGCCGTGCAGCGCTATGACAGCGGCCCGTTCAACTACCTGCTGGACGAGGGCGGCGTCGCGCAGATGGCGGAGCTGATCCGCGCCGCCCGCCCGGCCGTGGCAGCAGCCGGTGCCGGCGTCCCCGGGATCGGCCGTGAGCCCGGCTCGACGGCCGGGTTCGGCGCCGCCGTCAGCGCGGCCAGCGGCGTGCCCACGCAGGCCGCGCCCGACTGGGTGATCGCCTGGCTGGGCGCGTTCCTGGGCTCTCCGGGCATCATCGTGATGGCCGGGACCGGTGCGGTGGCGGTGGGCGGCCCGCGCGGCGGCCTGCGGCGCATGGGCGGCCATGGCCACATCGTCGACGACGAGGGCAGCGGCTACTGGATCGGCAAGAAGGCGCTGCGAGCCGCCCTGGCGGCGGCGGAGGGCCTGGGCCCGCCGACAGCGCTGGGCGAGATCCTGGCCGAGGCGGCGGGCACGTCGCTGGACGAGATGGTGGCCCGGGTGCAGCGCGCCCCCGGGGACCGGAGTTTCCTGGCCGGCCTGGCTCCCCTGGTGGGCAAGTGCGCCGGGCACGACCCGGTCGCCCTGGCGATCCTCACCGGCGCAGCGGCGGCGCTCACCGCCCTGGTGACGGCCCTGCGCCGGCGCCTCGGGCAGGACCTGCCGGTCGCGGCGGCCGGCGGCGTGTTCGCCATCACCCCCCTCTGGGAGGCCTTCCAGCGCTCAACAGCCGCAGTAACCCCGCTGGCCCCACCCGAGGTAGGCGCCGCACTGCTCGCCGCCCAGAACAAGCCCTGGTGACCGTGGATGCCGTAGGGCGTGGGTCCGGCAGTCCAGGCACGGCAGGGCATGGTTGCGGCGCAGACGGCTCCGTCGCGCAGCGGCTGGCCATGGCGGTCGGCTCGGGCGAGATTCCCGGCGCGGTCTTCGCCACCGGCGGGCCCGGCCTGCCGGACGAGGTCACGGTGACCGGCGACGCCCAGGTATACGGCGGCCCGCGCCGCCCCATGCACCGCGGCACCCTGTTCGACCTGGCCTCGCTCACCAAGGTCGTGGCCACCCTGCCAGCCGTGCTGCGGCTGGCCGAACGCGGCGAGCTGGCGCTGGAGGACCGGGTGACCAGGTTCCTCCCCCGGTTCACCGGCCAGGGCCGCGGCGAGGTCACGGTGCGGCATCTGCTCGCCCATACCGGCGGGCTGCCCGCCGAGATCCGCTTCTGGCGCCGTTACCCGGATCCGGAGCAGGCCGAGCCTGCCCTGCTCGCCGCGCCGCTGGAACACCCGCCCGGCACCAGGACGCTCTACTCGGACGTCGGGTTCATGCTGCTGGGCCGGATCGTGACGGCTGTCACCGGCGCGCCACTGGACGCCGCCGTCACCGAGCTCGTCACCGGCCCGCTGGGGATGACCCGGACCCGCTTCAGCCCGGACCCGGTGGAGGCCGCCCAGGCGGCCTCCACCGAACTGCAGCCGGACGGCACCGCGCTCACCGGAGTGGTCCACGACGAGAACGCTCGCTTCTGTGGCGGCGTCAGCGGCCACGCCGGCCTGTTCGCCCCCGTCGACGACCTGGCCCGCTATCTCACCGCGGCCTGGCTCAGCGACAGGCTGCTAGCGCCCGCCACCCGCCGCGTTGCCTGCCGGATCCAGGCCGAGGGCACCGGCGGCCGGCGCGGCCTGGGCTGGGTGCTGCGCGGCGACCAGCATGACTCGCTGGGCAGCCGGTGGCCGGTCACCAGCATCACCCACACCGGGTTCACCGGCACGAGCCTCGCCTGCGACCCGGCCAGCGGTCACTGGGCCGTGCTGCTGACCAACGAGGTGCACTACGGCCGCAACCGCAACATCATCCGCCGCGTCCGCGAAGACATCCACGACCGCTGCGCTCCCCCGTTGCCGGCCGCGCCGCTCTAGCCGGAACTACTTGCCAGCCGTGCGGCGCCGGCCGATGGCGGCGTAGGTGCGCTCCAGGGCGTCCACCGTTTCCTCGAAGTTGCGCTGCGCCACCAGGGCGAAGACACAGTCGATCACGGTGAACTGCGCGATCCTGCTGGTCATCGCGCCGGTCCTGAACGTGGTCTCCCTGGCCGCCGTGGTCAGCACCAGGTCCGCCGCCCCGGCCAGCGCCGAGCGGGGATGGTTGGTCAGCGCGATCGCCAGCGCCCCGTTGGCCTTGGCCACCTTCATCGGGTCGATGGTGTCCATCGTGGTGCCGGTGTAGGAGATGCCGATGACCACGTCCTCGGCGCCCAGCATGGCGGCCGAGGTGAGTGCCATGTGCGTGTCGGTCCAGGCGTAGACGATCTTCCCGAGCCGGTGCAGCTTCTGCTGCAGGTCCCGGGCGACCAGGCCGCTGGCGCCGACGCCGTAGATGTCGATGCGCCGCGCGCCGATCAGCGCGTCGACCACCTTGCCGAGCAGTTCGAAGTCGATCTGGCCTATTGTCTCCTCGACCGCCTGCGCGTCCGCGTGGCCCACCTTCCGCACCACGGTGGCGATGTCGTCGTCCGGGGCGATGTCACCGGACACCGAACGCCACGTCCCGGCGGCGCCGTGCCCGGCGGTGGCGGCCAGCGCGATCCGCAGGGCGGGGTACCCGTCCAGCCCGATCGCCCGGCAGAACCGGATGATCGTGGTGCCGGACGTCTGCGCGCGCTCGGCATACTCGGAGATGGTCCATCGCGCTGCCTTGCCGGGGTCGCTGACCGCCAGCCGGGCAACGCGCTGCTCGGCCGGGGCCAGGCTCGGCATCAACGCGCGGATGCGTACGACGACATCCGCAGGCCCCTCGGGTTCGTTCGCCTGACCGCCGTGCCGTCCGGCAGAAGACGCCGGGCGCCGCGCCGTGGCGGATCGCCTCCCAGCCATTCCCCCCAACCTCCAATCACCGTTGACCGCCTGTGACTTTCTTCCTCCGCCCGCCTCGGCGGGCGCGGGACCGTCATGACGGCAACCTCGGCAGGCCGTCCAGTGCTCAGGCTTAGCGGCTGGCAGCCGCCCGGTGCCAGTTACACATGGCCCGCCAGAATTTAACCGGCTTCCCCCAGCCATCGGTAGATGGCCGCTTTGCGTTACTCGGCGATCAGCCTACAGCGATCACCTCCACAATCGCTTGCATGCAGCGCTGGGCGCGCCGAAAACCAGGGACCAAGGTCCTCAACGATCGGCCCACTTGGCCACTAGGCTTAGGTATCAAAGTCACCACCGGCGTCTTGTGAACGTTCCGTACTGCCATGGAGACGCGGTGAGTTCCTACCTCCCCGTGGAGGCACGTTTTGACGACCCGCGACGCCGCTCATCTCGCCCGGCTCGGGACCGAGCAGGCCGGCTCCGAGTTCAGCGACCTCGACCGGCTGCCCGTGCCCGAGCTTGTGCAGCTTCTGACCTCGCAGGCAAGACGGGCGGGCGATGCGGTAGCCGAGGCGTCCGGGCAGATCGCGCGCGTGGTCGAGGCCGTGGTCAAGCGGCTGGCGATCGGCGGGCGGCTGATCTACGTGGGCGCGGGCACGGCCGGGCGGATCGGCATGCTGGACGCGGCTGAGGCCGCGCCCACCTTCAGCGTCCCCGACGGCACGATCGCCGCCGTGCTGGCCGGTGGGCAGCAGGCCTTCGGCCGGTCGGTGGAAAACGTGGAAGACGACCCGCGGGCGGGCGCGGACGCGCTGGACCGGCTGGGTGTCTCCGAACGGGACGCGGTGCTGGGCATCTCGGCCAGCGGCCGCACCCCGTTCGTGCTGGGCGCCATGCGCCGGGCCAACGAGCTGGGCGCGCCGACCGCCTGCCTGGCCTGCAACGAGGGCACCCCGCTGGGCAAGCTGGCCCAGTACCCGATCGAGATCCGGGTCGGCCCGGAGGCGATCGCCGGCTCGACCCGGATGAACGCCGGCACCGTGCAGAAGATCGTCCTGAACACGATCTCCACGGCGGCGATGGTCCGGCTGGGCAAGACCTACGGCAGCCTCATGGTGGACGTGCGGCCGACCAACTACAAGCTGCGCCAGCGGGCGATCCGGATCGTCTCCGAGATCACCGGCCTGCCCGACCATGAGGCCCGCCGCGCGCTGATGGTCAGTAGCTGGCGGCCCAAGGTGGCCTGCATCGTCGCCTCCTGCCGGCTCGACCCCGACCAGGCCACCGCCCTGCTGGACAAATACGGCGGCCGCCTGCGCGAGGCTCTCAACGCCGCGGCCCGCGGCGCACCGGCGTTACCTCCCCCAACGTGAGCGTTCACCTGCGCTCGGGCCGGGCCGCGAGCGGCCCGGCCCGGCTTGAGCCACCGCCGCCTCAGCTCGGCGGGCGGTCCTGGAACGGCCGCACCTCGATCGGCAGCAGGGCGATCGCCTCGGCGTACTTGCGGCCCCAGGCCAGCGCCTCGTCGAGGTCCTCCGCCTGGATGATCGTGAACCCGCCCATGAACTCCTTGCCCTCGATGTAGGGCCCGTCGGTGACAAGCACGTCGCCGTCGCCGGCCCGCAGCACGGTGGCCGTGTCCGGGCTGTGCAGCGCGCCGGAAAACACCCATCGCCCGGCGTCCTTCAGCTCCTGCTGCAGGGCCATGAGGTTGCTCATGATCGGGTTCAGGATCTCCGGCGGAGGCGGGTCACCGTGTGGCTGGTACATGCTGATCAGGTACTGCTTCATCTGAGTTCCTCCTTGGCAGTTGCCGGCCGCCCCTGGCCGGCCTCTCACCGCCTACACGAACCGCTTCCGGCCATATCGACAATGAGCCTGGCGGAGTTTCAAGATTTTTGTGATCAGCGGGCCGCCGAAGAAGGACCGCCCCGCCGGCCGGTGACCGGCCGGCGGGGCGTCCGCGCGCTCAGGCCTCCTAGCCCACGCTGGCCTGCGCGTAACCCACGTTGACCGTCGTGCCCGGTGCGAGGCCGGTCGGGTTGTCCGGCACGGTCACGATGAGCTGGACCATGATCACCTTGATCTGGTGCGCGAACTCGAACCGGCGGTGCAGCCACAGCGTGCCGATGCCGGCCAGGGACAGTTTGGTGTTCGGCGGCACGTTGTCGCCGATCCCGGGGAACCCGGCGACGGTCAGCCCCAGGAAGTCGGAGTTGTCGGTGTAGGACGGCGGGTTGCCCGCCGCCGTGACGTTGGCCTCGATGACGGTCGCTGCCACGATGCCGCTCAGCAGGTTGAGGCCCTGGATGGTGGATGTCACCGTCGCCGACGCGTTCTTGTGGCCGGCCGTGCCCTCCACCGTGTCGGCCACCGTGCCGCTGGTGAGGACGCCGGGGATGCTCAGCGCGACGCCGGTGTTGGTCCTGGTCGCGCCGGAGGTGCCCAGGCAGGACAGCGTTTCCGGGAACTCGTTGCCGGCGATGACCACGCCGCCCACGTTGGCGTTCGCGCCGTAGGCGAGCCCGTCCAGCAGGCCGGCCACCGGGCCGCCGAGGCCACTGGCGGCGAAGCCCACGTCGATCTGGGTGCCGAGCGGCGCAAGCGGGGTGGACAGCGTCACCACGATGTGCAGCCCGATGACCCGCAGGCTCGCCTTGGTCGTGGAGACGTGCGAGGCCTGCTGGTTCAGTTCCACGTAACCGACGCCGGGCAGCGAGAGCTTGGTGTTCGGCGGCGGTGTCGCGCTGACCGGGACCCCGGCCACAGTCAGGCCGATGAACTGCGTGCCCGCCGCGCTCGTGCTGAACTTGCCGGTCTTCTTGTCCTTGCTGGTGGTGCTGACCGACTGCACCGCGGTGGCCGTTATCAGGCCGCTGAGCGCGTTGACGTTCTGGATGGTGGAGCTGCTGGTGGTCGCGAATCCGGTGCTGGTCTCCTCGGATGAGACGCTGGTGTCGATCGTGCCGGTGCTGAGTTCCGGCACACCGACCGAGGCCACGGTGTTGGAATGCGTCACGCCGGCCATCGACGTGCAGCCCAGCGTGGACACCGCGGAGCGCCCGGATGTCACGGTCGAGCCGACCATGACCCGCGTCCCGTACGCCGTGCCCAGGTAGCCGATCTCCTTGGCGTTCGCGGTTGCGGTGCCAGCGTTGGCAACAGCAGGCGCCGTGGTGGCTAATGTGCCCGCCAGCATGGCGAGGACGGCCACCAACCAGAAAGTACGGATCTTTCGGAACATATGTGTCCGCTCCCTCGTTGAAGCTACTCCAAATGCCGCCTGTTCTCGATGAGCGTAACTCTCGGTGGTTGCGTAAGGAACCCCAAAAGATCTAATTCGCCTCTTCGGACTTCATTCGGCACCGAACCGCCAGTCCCTTTGTCCCCGTATGTCACATCCGTCACGCTCACAGGTGCGGAACATGCACACACGCACAGGTAATATGCCGCCGATCAGCAACCGGCCACAAGTGTTACCGATCGCAACCAGCGGCTACTACGATCAGTTACAGTTTCGTATCTCACTGTAGAGACGGAACTGCCTCTGATTACAGAAAGTAATTCCAGGCGGATCGCCGGCTCCTGCTGGCGGCGGTTCAGCCGAGTTTCTCCATGACCTCGTCGCTGACCGAGTAGTTGGCGTACACGTCCTGCACGTCGTCGGAGTCCTCGAGCACCTCGATCAGCCGGAACACCCGGCGCGCGTGCTCCTCGTCCAGCGGGACCTCCATGGTCGGCAGGAACGCCGCCTCCGCGGACTCGTAGTCGATCCCGGCCTCCTGCAGTGCGGTGCGCACGGCTACCAGGTCCGTCGGCTCGCTGATCACCTCGAACGTCTCGCCCAGGTCGTTGACCTCTTCCGCGCCCGCGTCGAGCACCGCGGTCAGCACGTCGTCCTCGGTCACCTCGGCGCCGTTGCCACCGGCCTTGTTCGCGATGACCACGCCCTTGCGGTGGAACAGGTACGACACCGAGCCGGGGTCGGCCATCGAGCCGCCGTTGCGGGTCAGTGCGGTACGCACGTCCGAGGCCGCCCGGTTCCTGTTGTCGGTCAGGCACTGGACGAGGACCGCGACCCCGCCGGGGGCGTATCCCTCGTAGGTGACCGCCTCGTAGGCCGCGCCACCGCTCTCCAGCCCGGCTCCGCGCCGGACCGCCCGGTCGATGTTCTCGTTGGGCACCGAGTTCTTCTTGGCCTTCTGGATCGCATCGAACAGGGTGGGATTCCCGGCCGGGTCGCCGCCGCCACTGCGCGCCGCTACCTCGACGTTCTTGACCAGCTTGGCGAAGAGCTTGCCACGCCGGGCGTCGATCACCGCCTTCTTGTGCTTTGTGGTCGCCCACTTGGAGTGGCCGCTCATGAATGTTCCTGTTCTCTCACGATTTGCACGAATAGCTGATGCAATCGCCTGTCCGGCGTCAGCTCGGGATGGAACGCCGTGGCGAGAAGTGGCCCCTGGCGGACCGCGACGATCCTACCGGTGCGGGGGTCCTCGCCGAGTATCTCGACACCCGGCCCGGCCCGCTCAACCCACGGCGCCCTGATGAATACAGCGCGCAACGGGGGGCCGCTGATTCCCCGCAGGCTGATGTCGCTCTCGAACGAGTCCACCTGGCGGCCGAACGCGTTGCGCCGCACGGTCATGTCGATCCCGCCGAACGTCTCCTGGCCGACCGCCCGGCCGGTCATCTCGTCCGCCAGCATGATCATCCCGGCGCAGCTTCCGAAAGCGGGCAGCCCGCCCGCGATCCGCTTGCGGACCGGCTCCATCAGGTCGAAGGCCACCGCCAGCTTCCAGATGGTGGTGGACTCTCCGCCCGGGATGACCAGGCCGCCGACCTCGTCGAGCTGCCCGGGCGTGCGGACGGCCACCGCCGCGGCCCCGGCCTCGGTCAGCGCCCTGATGTGCTCGGCGACGTCGCCCTGCAGAGCGAGGACGCCGATGAGTGGCGCGCCCTGCGTCACCATCCACGCCCTGCGTAGTGCTGCTCGGGCGGAAGGGTGTCCAGGTTGATCCCGACCATGGCCTCGCCGAGTCCGCGGGACACCTTGGCGATCACGTCGGGATCCTCGTAGAACGTGGTGGCCTTGACGATGGCGGCGGCCCGCGTCGCCGGGTCGCCGGACTTGAAGATGCCCGAGCCGACGAACACACCCTCGGCTCCGAGTTGCATCATCATCGCGGCGTCGGCCGGGGTGGCGATCCCGCCGGCGGTGAACAGCACGACCGGGAGCTTGCCCGCCGCGGCGACCTCGGCGACGAGCTCGTACGGCGCGCTCAGCTCCTTGGCGGCCGTGTACAGCTCGTCCGGCGACAGCCCGGACAGCCGGCGCATCTCGCCGCCGATCTGGCGCATGTGCCTGGTCGCCTCGATCACGTTGCCGGTGCCCGCCTCGCCCTTCGACCTGATCATCGCGGCGCCCTCGGCGATCCGGCGCAGCGCCTCGCCCAGGTTGGTGGCCCCGCACACGAACGGCACGGTGAACTTCCACTTGTCCACGTGGTGCGCCTCATCGGCCGGGGTGAGCACCTCGGACTCGTCGACGTAGTCCACCCCGATGGACTGGAGCACCTGCGCCTCGACGAAGTGACCGATCCGGCACTTGGCCATCACCGGGATGGACACCGCCCCGATGATCTGCTCGATCATGTCCGGGTCGCTCATCCTGGCCACGCCGCCCTGCGCCCGGATGTCGGCGGGCACCCGTTCCAGCGCCATCACGGCGACCGCTCCGGCGTCCTCGGCGATCTTGGCCTGGTCCGGGGTGACCACGTCCATGATCACGCCGCCCTTGAGCATCTCGGCCATGCCCCGCTTGACTCGCGCCGTCCCCGTCTGCGCGCTTCGCCCAGCGCCGCCGGGGAACCTCTGGTCGGATGTGGTCTCAGGCACTGTCAGAACCTCGCTTGCATCCCTTGTGGCTGGTCTTCACATGTTAGTTCCGGGTTCGGGGTGCCGCCGCGCGGGCCGCGGCCCGGCCGCCGGCGATTTCACCCTGGCAAAGTCCCGGCACCGAGAGCGATACTGGTCTGCGGTCTGCGCTCGTCCGGAGTGTGCACAACACCTGCCCCGCCGTGGGCACGGCAGGACAAGACGAAGCGAAGGGGAACATCTTGCTCTCGATCAGGAACTCACTGGGCCGCGTCGCGGCGATCGGCATGCTCACGATGACCGCTGCCGCCGGGTTCGCAGTGCCCGCCTCGGCATCCGTGGCACCGCTCACCGCACGCATGGCCGCCGCGCCCTCGGTCACCGGACCGAACACCACCATCAAGGGGACGCCAGCGGCGTGGCACCCCACCTCGCTGACCGGCCCACCGGTCAGCGGCACCTGCTCCGCGACCAACTTCACCTTCAGCATCACCAACAAGGAGTCCGTGGCCGAGACCATTCTGGTCAAGGTCGGCACCAATCCCAAGACGAAGCTCGGCGTGGTCAAGGCCCACACCAAGGCCGCGATCTGCGGCTCGGGCCCGAAGGGGGCCAAGGCCAAGTTCTTCATCAAGGGCTCAAAGTCGGTTCTGACCGTCACTCTTAGCTAGTCCAGGCAGCAGCACTACGACCGGGCTCTGGGCGGGCCAGACCACTCAGCCACGGAACGCCCCGGCGGCATGTGAAAAATAACCCCAGAAGTTGGCCTCGGCCACTCTTGCCAACAAGCGATTGCTTTGGCAATGTTTTGGGCAATGCAGACATAACACCCAGGGGGGTTATTTCTGCTTGCTTCATCAGCGGCTCGAAGCCGGGCGCAATGCCGGCCACAACTTAGTCCCCGCTCTAAGCTAGCTAGCCCGCGCATCGCCTGCGCACGCTAACAGCCAGAGCTAGCTGTGGACCTGGGAGCTAGCACGGATGCCCCATCTGACGGGAGGCGCGATCACCCCGTCAGGTGGGGCATGTCGGCGCCGTCGCCCTCGGCGGCGGCCACCAGCGAATCGTCGATGTCGAAGAACTCCGGGGCCGCCGCGCGGCCGGACAGCCGCAGTACCCTGACCAGAATCCGCCGCCGTGCCGCGTTGGTAGCGGCCACCGCGTCGTTGTAGAACTTCCTGGCCAGAAAGACCTGGTGGGCCGCGGCCTCCAGCTCGGTCAGCAGTTCCTCGGCACCGCCGGAACCGCTCAGCGCCACCCGGAACCCGGGCTGGCCGAACGCCGCCCGCAACGCCCGGGACAGGTCGCTCTCGGCCAGCTCACGCGGCCTGGTCCCGGTCCTGGCGTCGTGCGCGGCCTCGGCGAGCAGCACGCTGGTGGCCGGGTCCAGCAGCCCGGATGAGGCGAGCTCGACCGCGACGCAGTTGCGCCGCAGCAGGGCCGCGTCCAGCGCGGCCCTGGCCGCCTCGACCCGCGCGTGCAGCCGGTCCAGCCTGCCCGCCCGCCACGACACGTAGACGCCGACCAGCACCGCGGCCGCGATGACCAGGAAGATGTCCGCGAACATGGCTACCGGCCGCGAGCGGCCACCGCCGCCACCCGTACCAGGCTGGTGCCTGAGACCACGGTCTCGTACACCCGGACCACGTCGCGCGCCACCACCGGCCAGTCATAGCCGCGGACCGCCTCGGACGCGGCCGCCGACAGGCTGGCCTGCCGCCGCGGGTCGTCAAGGAGGCGGCCCGCGGCCCGGGCCAGATCGGCCGCGTCGCCCACGGCGAACAGTTCGCCCGCCTGGCCGCCGCGCAGCACCCGGTTGAATGCCTCCAGGTTGCTCGCCACGATCGGCGCCCCCGCCGCCATCGCCTCGGCCAGCACAATCCCGAAGCTCTCGCCGCCGGTGTTGGGCGCGCAGAACACGTCGACCGAGTGCAGCGCGCGGACCTTGTCCTCCTCGCTCACCTGGCCGAGGAACACGATCCGGTCCCGCAACTGCGGGCTGACCTTGGCGAGTGCTTCCTGCGCGTCGCCGGGGCCGGCGACGAGCAGCCGCAGCCCCGGCCGCTGCGGGCCGAGCGACTCGAACGCGCGCAGCAGCACCGCCAGGCCCTTGCGCGGCTCGTCCAGCCGGCCCAGGAAGCCGATCGCCCCGCCCGGCCCTGGCCAGCCAGCCAGCGGATCCGCCTTGATATAACGGTTGACGGCAACGCCGTTCGGTATGAGAACCGCGTCACCGCCGAGATGCTCAACCAGCGTCGTGCGAGCCGCCTCGGAGACGGCGATTCTCGCGCTTATCTTTTCCAGGGCCGACTGCAGCATGGGCTCGGCGGCGTGCATCACCCTGGACCGGGGATTGGCCGTGTGCACGGTTGCCACGATCGGCCCGGTCGCCACCCAGCAGGCCAGCAGCGACAGGCTCGGCGCGGCCGGCTCGTGCACGTGCAGCACGTCGAAGTCGCCGTCCCTGACCCACCGGCGCACCCGGCTGGCGGACAGGAAGCCGAACGACAGCCTGGCCACCGAGCCGTTGTACGGGACCGGCACCGCCCGCCCGGCGGGCACCACGTAGCCGGGCAGCGGGACGTCGTCGTCGGCGGGCGAGATCACCGACACCTCGTGGTTCAGGTCGATCAGCGCTTCGGCCAGGTCCCTGATGTGCTGCTGTACCCCGCCGGGTACGTTCCACGTGTACGGGCAGACGAGGCCGATCCTCATGCGCTGTCCCCGGCCTCGCCCCCGGCGGCCTTCACCTTGGCCACCGACGCGGCCAGCCGCGCCTGGTCCAGGTCGCTGAGGAAAACCCGCTGCAGCATGTGCCAGTCCGCGGGGTGCGCCCTGATGGCGTCCTCGAAGACGGTGGCCAGCTGCTGGGTCATCGCCGCTGTCTGCTCTTGCCTCGTTCCCGCACCGGGCACCGGAAGCTCCTTGTGGATGTGGGCCCCCCAGCACGCACCCTCATACCACAGTGTGACAGGCATAAGCGCCGCGCCGGTCTGCACGGCCAGCGCCGCGGCACCGCCCATCATCCTGGCCTTCTCACCGAAGAAATCCACCTCGATGCCGGCCCCGGTGACGTCCCGGTCGGCCAGCAGGCAGACCAGGCGGCCCTCGCGCAGCCGCTGGGCGAGCACGCCGAACCGGCTCACCCCGCCGGTGGCGGGCAGCACTTCCATGCCCAGGCTCTCCCGGAACGCGACGAACTTGTCGTACACCGACTCCGGCTTGAGCCGCTCGGCAACCGTGGTCAGCCGGTCCGCGCCGCGGGCCACGATCCAGGCGCCGGCGTGCTCCCAGTTACCCATGTGCGGCAACGCGAAGATCACCCCGCGGCCGGCCGCCATGTGCTCGAAGGCCGCCTGCTCCTCGCCGGTGCACCGCATGTCCGCCAGGATCCGCTCGCGGCTGATCACCGGCAGCCGGAAGACTTCCAGCCAGTAGCGCGCGTAGGAACGCATCGCATCCCGGGACAGGGCGCGAAGCTGCTTGCCGTCGGCGTCCGGGCCGAGGACCCGGCGCAGGTTCCCCTCCAGCACCTGCACCCGCGGCCCCTGCCGGCGCCAGGCGACGTCGGCGGCGAACATGAACGCGCCCTCCGCCCAGGACTCCGGCGCCTTGCACACCAGCTTCCAGCCGAGCCCGTACGCCAGATCGGTCAGCCGTTCGCTGATCGTCGGCATCAGCCCTCCCCGCCTTTTCCCGCTCGCGAAGCCTGCCGGACCGCGACCACCCGCTGCCCGAACGTCACGGCGCTCAGCACTGCCAGGCTCCACAGCCCGATGGCCAGGACATAAGGCACGCCGAGACCGGACAGGCCGGCCGCGACGAGCCCGATCAGCAGCCGCTCGCTGCGCTCGGCGATGCCGACGTCGCAGCGGTAGCCCAGGCCCTCGGCGCGCGCCTTCGCATACGACACCAGCATCCCGGAGACCAGGCAGAACAGTGCCACCCCGGCCAGCAGCCTGCTATGGCCGCCGAACATGAACCACAGCATCAGCCCGCCGAACACCGACGCGTCCGCCACCCGGTCGAGGGTGGAGTCAAGGAAGGCGCCCCACGGCCCGCTCGTTCCCTTGACCCTGGCCAGCGCACCATCCAGCATATCGGCGAGCACGAAGAACGTGCAGACAATGGTGCCCGCGAACAGCTCGCCGGCCGGGAACAGGGCGAGCGCCCCGGCCGAGACGCCCAGGGTGCCGATCACCGTGATGGCGTTCGGGGTGATCGGGGTGCGGGCAAGCGCCCGCCCGGCGGGGGTCGTCACCCGGTCGAGCGCGGGCCGGATCATGTTCAGCA
>Ga0209167_10000697_pt1 | contig 22638 bp, 19 predicted proteins | sample Coa_R1_9_FD_187154 | JGI IMG/M metagenome (GOLD analysis project Ga0209167, IMG submission 187154) | Surface soil microbial communities from Centralia Pennsylvania, which are recovering from an underground coalmine fire - Coalmine... | ecosystem: Environmental > Terrestrial > Soil >... | reverse complement strand
CGGCTGGTGGAGGCGCAGCGCATTCATCAGCGGACGATGTTCGATCTGGAAATGATCAAGGCCATGGGATTCTGCCATGGGATTGAAAATTATTCGCGGCATTTTACGGGAAGGTTGCCGGGCGAGCCTCCGCCGACGCTGCTGGATTATTTTCCGCGCGACTTTCTGATGTTCATCGACGAATCGCACCAGACGGTGCCGCAGTTGCGCGGCATGTATGCGGGCGACCGGTCGCGAAAAGAAACGCTGGTCGAATATGGATTTCGCATGCCGTCGGCGCTGGATAACCGTCCGCTGACGTTTGAGGAGTTTGAGCATCGCACCAATCAGCTCGTCTACGTGTCGGCGACGCCGGGGCCGTACGAGCTGACCAAGTCGGCGGGCGTGGTGGTGGAGCAGATTATCCGGCCGACGGGGTTGATCGATCCGCCGGTGGAGATTCGTCCGGTGAAGGGGCAGATTGACGATCTGCTGCACGAGATTCGGGCGCGAGTGGAACTGGGCGAGCGCGTGCTGGTGACGACGCTGACCAAGCGTATGTCGGAAGATCTGGCGGAGTATTACGCCGAGGTTGGAGTGAAGTGCCGATACATGCATTCGGAAATCGAAACGCTGGAGCGGGTGAAGATTTTGCGCGATTTGCGCAAGGGCGAGTTCGATGTATTGATCGGGATTAACTTGCTGCGCGAGGGGTTGGATCTGCCGGAAGTTTCGCTGGTGGCGATTCTAGATGCGGACAAAGAAGGATTCCTGCGGTCAACGGGATCGCTGATCCAGACCATCGGCCGCTGCGCGCGGCATTTGAATGGTCGCGCGATTCTCTATGCTGACCGCCAGACCGATTCGATGAAGCGCGCCATCGACGAGACTTCGCGGCGGCGTGCGATTCAGACGGCGTACAACGTGGAGAACGGGATCACGCCGGAGTCGATTGTGCGTCCGTTGGATATGACGCTGGCAGGTATCGTGGCCGCGGATTATGCCGACCTGACTGCGGGCGAGTCCGAGGGCTTGCCCGAGTTCAAGTCGCAGGAAGACGTGGATGGCTACATCGGCAAACTCGAAAGCGATATGCGCGAGGCGGCGAAGAAGTTCGAGTTTGAGAAGGCGGCGAAGTTAAGGGATACGATTAAGGAGTTACGGACTAAGGAGTTTTTGTTCGCTTGAAAAGAAGGTTCGTCGCCCACTCCGCGCTATGCTCTCATCGATGAAAGTACCTCTCCCCGTCACTTGCCCGGCCTGCAAGAACAAATTCGCGCTTGATGTCCGCGGCAGTGACCTTCCAGAGTACACAAAGTGTCCAAAGTGCGGCGCCCAGAGCCGCAACCAGTGGCCGCTAGGCAACGCGGTCACTATACTTCTCATGGAACGCGCCAGGCAGGAACTTGCGGACGGCGATGTCACAATCGCGATACTTCTGAGTTCAATGGCAGTTGAGGGAGAGATGGCGTTCCTCTTCTTCAAGTGGAAGAGCATTGATGCTAAAAAACTCCCGCATGCCGTCACCGAAGCAGACCAGAAGGAGTGGGATGTCGCCTGGAAGGGTTTCTCTTCGTTTAGAGCACAATTGGATGCGGTGTCGAAATTGCTGACCCATTCGGCCTTTGACAAATTCGCGCTGGAGAGTAAGGCGTGGCTACTGCCTAAACTTGATGGGTTTGACCCTGCGACGGGAATTAAACAGCATTTTCAGAATCACTTCTACCGCACCCGAACTCGTGTCGTTCACTACGGTGAGGTCGATTTCCAGAAGCAGGATGGAGATCGGTGTTTTTCTTTAGCATGGGTTCTACTCAAGTTGTTTCATGCGATGGATAGGAAAGCCTGCGAATTATTGGACGATGGACAGAGAACGCCCAATCCTCAATCGGCCGGAGCCTCCGGTGTAGCTGGCGACTAGCGTGTCCTCTATTGCATCTCACCGCCCAAGTATTTCATTGGCGACAGGATCGCACTATCGCCCCATTGGGCGCCAGTTCAAGACGACCTGTTTCGTGTCGATAATAGGTTAGATGTTGAAAATCACTGAGATTCGCCGGACATGTTTTGCATGTCCCTCGCAATGGGAAGGCAAAGGCGAATCTGGATGCGTGTATATCCGGTTTCGATGGGGAACCCTGTCCGTTAGGGCTGGTTCGACGATTAAGGATGCGATGGCCGGACCAACAATATTCGAATGGCATGAGGATGACGAGTACGGCGGATTCATGGAGTGCGACGAGTTGAGGAAGATCACGGCAGAGGTGCTGGATTTACCCGATGTGGAATTCGCCGAGGAACTGTACGGTTACCCACCTCCAAGGCTCAAACCAACCTAGCGAGTTCTCGGAGACGTCATTCGCTTGTCTTACCGTCCATACGCCGCGCTGGCGGCCAAGGGCTTGCGGTGAAAGGTGTAGCCGTCGAAGGTTTCGGGGCGGAAGTTTAGGTTCGCTACGCTTAGTTTTTCGGTCTGGCTGAGGAAAAGGTATCCGCCGGGTTCGAGGTAGAGATGCAGGCGCTCGATCAGGGCGGTGCGTTGGGCACGGGACAGGTGGGGCAGCACGTCCATGCAGAAGATGCAGTCGAAGCGTCCAATGTAGACCGGCTTGGTCAGGTTCATGGTGTTGAAGGTGACCAGGCTGCGCAGGCGGGGCTTGACCAGCAGGTGCGCGCCGTTGGTCGAGCCATTGCCCGAACCGTTGGATCCATTGCTCGCGCCATTCCCTGACGCGGCGCTGGAGCCATTCGACGCCCCGTTTTGAGGCGATTCCGGGGAACCGTTGCCGTTCGGGCTACCGATTTTCGAGAAGCAGGCGCGGATCGACGCCGGGGGCAAGCCGGTCAACGCGGATTGCGGGTAGAGGCCACGCTCGGCGACTTCGATGGCCGAGGGCAGCAGGTCGCTGCCGACGATGTGGATCGACCAGTCCCTTGTTGCCTGGGTGGGAAGCGTCAGAGCGGAAGTCTCGGCGATGCCGCCGTTCTTCGAGGCTGAACTTTTCTCTTTGGCGTCTTTTTCCCTGGCATCTTTTTCTTTTGCGCCGTTGCCGTTGCTGGAACCATTGGCGGCGCCGTTGCCGCTGCTTCCGTTGCCCGGCAGCACGCTGCATAGGGCCATGGCAATCGAGTAGGCTTCCTCGCCGGTGCCGCAGCCAGCGCTCCAGATGCGGAGGGTGCAGGGGCCGTCGTCGGACTTGCGGGCGTAGAGTTGCGGGACTACCTGCTTGGCCAGCGCGTTCATGGCGCCAGGATGGCGGAAGAATCCGGTATTCACGTTGAGCACGCCGTCGAGAAAACCGGGCAGGGCGGCGGGATCGAGATCGGCGGCACGCAGGCGGTCGAGCAGGGCGGCGGGCGATTCCAGTTCCTGACTCTCCAGATATTCGGAAACGTGCGCGGCCAGAGCGCTATTGGGGCAGTCGAGCAGAATCCCCGTCTGGCGCTCGACCAGCAGGCGCAATTCGGAGAGTTCGTGCTCGAGGATGGTAGTGCCCGCCATCAATCTATGCATAAGTCCTTCCCTCAACGGGGATGCGCGTGTAGCGCCGGTCAGTTTCGAATCATCGCCGAACGGGGGGAGGACCAGTTCTCAGTTCTCGTTCTCAGTTCTCGTTCTCAGTTCTCAGTTCTCGTTCTCAGTTGCCGGACGCTGCTGCGTACGATTTGCCGGAATCTTGTTCCGCTTGTTGCGCGACCACGTTCATTTCTTTTTCCAGGGACGAGAAGCGTTGCATGATTTCATGGATGCGAAGCGTCATGTTGCGAATCGTTTCGATCTGGGCGCGGGTCTGGGCCGAGAGACTGCCGGGCTCCAGCAAGAGCAGGTCCGAATTCCCCAGGACGGAGGTCAGAGCGTTGTTCAGGTTGTGGCGCATCTCGAGCATGTAGCGGCCGAGAGTGGCGTGGCGCTGCAAGGCGGCGCAGGATTGTTCGGCAGTACGCGCGCGGCTTTCGGCGCGAGAACGATGCACTGCCTCGCTGGCCGCCAGGACCAGGGTTTCAAGCCAGTGCGTGGTCTCCAGAGAATCGCTTGGCCGCAGAATCGAAATGCGCGGCCAGCGTTTGCGAATCAGTTGCGCCGTAGCGGCATCCTGCGTAACGCAGAAGACCGGCTGACCGGTGGAGTGCAAAGGCTCGAGCACGACCGACAGCATTTCGCGGCGCAAGTCACCGACAATGGCCACGTCAAACACGTCCACGGCAAAGAGTGGCCACAACTCGCCGCTGAGCAAGGTAAATGCGGGAACGTGCCGCTCCATCTGCCAGCGGGCCGTGACGCGGCGGGAAAAATCGACTTCGTCGGAGATGATAAGTACGGTCGGTGTTTCCACGTGCAAGCTTTCCTCGTCGATGTCGATCTCTTGCTGTCCGGCGAATGTCTGCGGCTCTGCGATTTCAGATGAACGCTGTGAACAATTCAGTTCTTCCTTCCCGATGACGAATCCGAATCCCACCCCGGTGTGCCGGAAACTTCAAACTCCGGAGCTTCTGCCGGCGCAGGCTTGGGCTGGGCTGCGACTGCAGGTTTGGGCGCAACTTTCGCCGCGGCAGAGGCCGGGCTTGCGCTAGCGGCGGCGGCTTTGCTGGCAGCCGGAGCAGGCTTGGTTGTTGCTGCCGGCTTCACTGGGGCTGGCGACTTGGCGAGTGCGGGTTTCGCGGCAGCCGGCGGCGGCGCGGCAGTTGCGGGTTTTGGGGCGATTGCGGGTTTGGCCGCAGCTGCCGGTTTCGCCGGCGCAACAGCGGCGGCAGCGGGCTTGTCTTTGGCTGCGGGCACAGGCGTTTTGCCGCGTCCCAGAGCATGCTCAACCGATGCGCGCAGATCGACCAGCATGCGCAAGGGCGATCCTGAGGAATACTCCGCCTGAAACATGACTTTCCATGATTGGCAGATCATGCGCAGCCGGATGATGGGTTCCTTGTCGGAAAATTGAGCGCGACGGCAGTCAATGGTCTCGATGCCCTTTTCTTCCAGCTCGGTCAGCCCGTCGAGAATAGTGTTGAGGTCTCCCAGCATGAGGCGGAAGAAGGAGCGCCGCATGAGATAGCCGAAGCGGGTGAATGCGGTAAGTGCGACCGGCAGGTAAAACAAGTCTCCGGCCTGGCCCTTGGCCTTGCGCCCTTGTTCGAGCACACCGCCGTGCAGAAGTTCGTCGAGCGACTTGCAGCGGCGGGCGGCTTCGAGAACACGGTCGAGAGCGTTCAGCCAAACTGGAGCTTTCAGGTCGACCTGGCCGAGCACGGGCTCGAGGGTTTGCGCTACGAACCCAAGATCGACTTCGGAATCGTCAATGCCAGTCGGCGCCAGCTGGCTGAAGTACTGCACCAGCAGAAAATCAATCTTGTCGCGGATGGAGTCGGTCTTGGGAGTCTTGGCCAGAAAATGCTGCAGCAGGGCAAGCACCGCTTCGGGATTCATCACCGAACTGGTTTGCAGGAACTGGCGCAACTGGTGCACCTGGATGCGCTCGTCCATTTCATCGATCCAGTGCGTGGCCTGTTCGACGACCTCTTTGCCGGGAGTTTCGACGCTGGCTTCGAGATCGGGGTTGGCCTGGGCTTCAATGGCGAACTCACGCGCGAGTTCGAAGTAAATGGGATACAGCCGGCAGGCGAAAGCCCATTGCGTGGCAAGATCCTGCGCTGGTGCGGGTGATGGCGGATTCATGATTTCACGATCCAGTTGGGCACTTCTCCCCGGAAACGCGCGGCCACCACGGTCTTGCCGGGTTGATACTGCACGGCGACGACCGAGGCTTCAATATCGAGCGAGCCATCGGAGTTGCGCAGACGAAGCACGTCGGCGAACTCCAGCGGGGTGTTGCAGGCGAAAAGAACTTCGCGGGGCGTGCCAAATTCGATGACAGTACTCTCGGAAAAATTTGCGGTTGACGAGTCGCCGGGCTGCAAGGTGCGGGCAAGCTGGACCGGGATGCGCACCGGCGTCGCTTCGGGGAAAAAACGGGCGAGTCCTGCCACTGCGCTGGCATTCTGCGGCGTGCGTCCGGTGGCTGTGGCTTGAAGCGCCAAGCGATAAAAAACCTTTCAAAAACAGTTTTTGGTTCTCGGTTCTCAGTTCTCAGTGTTTAGTTTTCAATCTCCGGAGCTGACTTCCCGAACTCCTGCGATGCCGATCGCAAATGCGGTCGGGCTCCCCCTCTTCCTGGTTTGGAAGAGCTTTGGGGAGCCGTAATCCGCGGTTCGCAGGAGTAAGGAGCAACGCGGCAGCCATCCCTGGGAACGGAAGGACTAGCACTGAGGTGGGAGTGTTTTCAGGAGGTTAGGAGTCGTTCCACATGCTCGGGACGAAGCTTCAGTGGGGGATGTGTCTCAGCATGAGACGGGAGTCTCAGAATCTGTCAGGCTGGGGACCATGTGGCGCTGCGGCACAAGTCCACCTAAGTTTCGGGATCTGGAAACCGGAGCAAGTCGCGTTTGTTCCGGAATTTTTTTCTCTTCTGCGTATTTCTTGAGCCAATTTGCCTGCTTTTTCCGCTTTATAGGCGGAGTCAAATCCTGGGCGGGTAGGGTAGCATGCATCCCGAAAACCGAATGAGCTCTAAAAAGTCACGTCCGAACGCTAGCGCTACCGGGTAATCCTACTCCCACCTTGACCGCCAAGACCGCCGAGGGAGCAACCGCCATTTTTCAAACCCCTCGCCAACGGTATGGCTCAACTCTCGGAGTCGCCCGGGACGGAGGGCGAGACCTTCATCATCACAGCAACCGGGGCCGACGGATTGACCGCGACCCAGAGCTTTACTCTGAATGTCGAAGACTTGCCGGTGGCACCTTGCCTTCAGCAGCGCCACCGATGCCGGTTTCACCGTGGGAGTATTCCACGCTTTCACCGTGGCGGCAGGACCGTTTGTCGACAAGATCGTCGCCAACGGCGGCGCAGTGCCGGGTGTGACCCTTACTGACAATCACGACGGCACGGCCACGCTCAGCGGTACTCCGACCACCGTGGGAACCTATCCCATCTCATTGACCGCCAACAACCCGAGCGCACTCGACCCCGCCACGAAGAAGCCGAGACCCTACACCGCAACCCAGCAGTTCACACTGCGAGTCTTGCCATAAGACTGGGAGGGTGAAGAATTTACTGCAGAGTATGGCTCGACGGGCCAGAACCCGATGGTCCCATGCCGATGTTGTAGCGTTTCAACTTGCGGTAGAGGGTGGCGCGGCTGATGCCGAGCATGCGTCCGGCGAGAGCTTTGTCGCCGTTGACTTGTTCGAAGACGCGCTGGATGGTGGCGCGTTCGATGTCTTCGAGATCGGTGGTGGAGATGGGGACACGCGGCGATTCGGCTACCGCATGCGCCACGGCGAGGTCGGGATCGAGCACGGTCGGCCGGTCGGCCGGTGACGGCATTGCTCCTCCCGCAGTCGCACCGGTGGCGATGGCGGGCGGCAGGTCGCCGAGATCGATGATCTGTCCGTTGCCCAGCGCGACGGCGCGTTCCACGCAGTTTTCCAGCTCGCGAACGTTCCCCGGCCAGTCGTACTGCATGAGGGCCTTCATGGCGGCGCTGGAGACGTGCGTCTCCGACGACGGGGCGTAGCGTTCGAGGAAAAAATGCACCAGCATGGGAGTGTCGCTGCGGCGCTCGCGCAGCGCGGGGACGTAGAGAGTAACAACATTGAGTCGGAAATATAGATCTTTGCGGAAGGTTCCGTTCTTGTAGGCGGCTTCGAGATCGCGGTTGGTGGCGGCGATGACGCGGACGTCGACCTTGATTCGCTGGTTACTGCCCACCGGGCGAACTTCTTTTTCCTGCAAAACGCGTAGTAGTTTGGCTTGCAATTCGAGGGGCAGTTCGCCGACTTCGTCGAGGAAGATGGTGCCACCGTCGGCGGCCTGGAATAATCCCTGCTTCGATTTCAGCGCGCCGGTAAAGGCTCCTTTTTCGTACCCGAAGAGTTCGCTTTCGATCAGCGTGGGCACGAGCGATCCGCAGTCGACGGCCACAAATGGGCGACCGGCGAAGGCGCCGCGGAAGTGCATGGCACGGGCGACTAACTCTTTTCCCGTGCCGCTCTCGCCGTAGATGAGCACCGGAGTGCGGGTGTCTTTGAGGCGCGCGACCATGCGCAGAACGTCCTGGATTTTGGCCGACGATCCGACGATGCCGTGCACGGCGGTTTCCGAGTCCATGCGCTGGCGGAGGAATTCGTTCTCTTCCACCAGGCGAACTTTTTCCGCCATGCGCCGCAGGAACAGGCGCAGTTCCTCCAGCGGCGAAAACGGCTTCGTGATGTAGTCGTACGCACCCAGCTTCATGGCCTGGACCGCAGTCTCGATCGAGCCGTGTCCGGTCATGACAGCGACCTCGATGCGGGGCAGAAGTTTTTTTACGCGCTCCAGAAATTCGAGCCCGGACATGTGGGGCATGACCATGTCGGTGAGGACCATATGGGCGGGCTGCTCTTCGAGCAGGGCGAGGGCGGAGTCGCCGCTGTCGGCCTCGAGGCAGACGAAACCCAGGGCTTCACCGACCGTCACGCAGAGTTTGCGGATGGTCTGCTCGTCGTCGACGATCAGCATCCGGATGCGAAGGTCGTCTTTATTGGCGGCAGCGGTCATTTCTTACTGAGCCTTTCTTGTTGAGCCTTTCTGGTCATCTTACCGGGCCTTCTTTACTGGGCCTTCCCCATGGTTTTGGAAATCACGTCGATAAACTGCTGCACCCGGAACGGCTTCTCCACGCAGGGAGCGCCGGTCTGGCGCAGGGTCGCGACGGTTTCTTCGTTGGCGATGTCGCCGGTAATAAATACTACGCGCCCAGCCAGATCGGGGCGGTGCTCGGCGATCCAGGCGTGCACCTGGCCGCCGTCGACGCCGCCGGGCGTCCGCATGTCAGACACGATACCGAGAAACGATCCATTCTCAAGCAATCGCAAAGCATCCACGCCGGATTCGCAGCACACCACGGGATATCCGCTGCGTTCGAGAGCAGCCTGCACGTAGGCCATGACGGCCGGCTCATCCTCGATGAGCAGCACCGGTAAGGAGTTTGCTTTGAGGGCGGGTAGGCTCATTTTTGTAATACTCCTGCGGCTACGGTTCTGGAAGCCGAGTGCGAAGTTGCGGGCAGGCGGACAATGAACGTGGCTCCCTGCCCGACGGTGTTGTTGTGGCAGTGAATATCGCCACCATGCTCTTTGACGATGCCATAACAGATGCTGAGGCCGAGGCCGGTTCCTTTGCCGATTTCTTTGGTGGTGAAGAAGGGGTCGAAGACCTTGTCGGGATGGGAAATTCCGTCGCCGTTATCGCGGAAGGAAACTTCGACCGATTCGCCGGCCTTGGTGGACATGATCTCGATGCGCGCGGGACGGCCGATTTCGTGCACGGCATCGTAGGCATTGTTCAAGATGTTGAGGAAGACTTGCTGCAACTGGTGGGCGTCACCCATGACCTCGGGTAATTCCTCGTCGAGATGCTCGACGACTTCGATGCCGTGGCTATGGAAGTCATACGAGCGCAGTTGCATGGTTCGACGAAGGATTGCATTCAGCTGCACGGAGGTGCGGGCCGGCGGCATCTGGCGGGCGAAGCTGAGCAGGTTCTGCACGATCTGCTTGGTGCGCTGCGCCTCCTGCAGGATCACGCGCATATCTTTCCGCGCCGATTCGGGCAGATCGGGACTCTCGATCAGCAGGTCGGCGAAACCGAGGATCGCGGTCAACGGATTGTTGACCTCATGCGCGACGCCGGCGACGAGCTGTCCGACGGCCGCCATCTTCTCGGCGTGGACCAGCTTGTCGCGCAGAACAGCGGAATCGGTGATGTCGGTGAGCACGACCACGATGCTGGTCACGGTTCCCTGCTCGTCGCGCATAGGGCTGAGATTGGCGGAGAATTTTCCGGCGGCGCCGTTGCCGCGCACGATCTGCAATTCCAGGTTGTCGACCTGCTGGCTGTTCAGAGTGCTCTGCAGCGCGTCGGAGAGAGGGCGGACAAAACCGGGCGCGGCCAACTCGAGCAGCGGACGGCCCAACAGGTCGCGCTGTTCAAACCCGGCGTCGGACCAGCGGCGATTGGCATAGCTGATCAGGCCGGCCGTATCCGCGACCAGAATCAGGCTCTGCGTGTTGCCTAGAATTTTGGCGGAGAAATCGCGCTCGCGGTGCAGTTCCGACTGGTAGGTGCGCAGGCCGGTCACATCCAGCATCAAGCCGCGAATCTGCAGGATCTGGCCGAGATTGTCGTACATGCCGAAAGCATTGATCAGGACGTGAATAGGAGAACCGTCCTTGCGGCGCAGTTTAGCTTCGAAGTTGCGCAGGCTGCCGTTTTCCTTCAGGGCCTCGGCGTGTTGCTCGCGCTGCCCGGGAGAAAAGTAAAGCTGGGTGGGAATGTCGATCTGCAGCAGTTCCTCGCGGCTGGCGTATCCCAGCATGCGGACCATAGCGTCGTTGACTTCCACGAAACGACCGCCGGGCGTGCTGAAGAACAGGCCCTCCTGAATGTTGTCGAAGAGTTCGCGGTAGCGGCGTTCGGCCTCGCGGCGGTCGGAAATGTCTTTCAGAACGTGGATGGTCTGCAGGCCTTCGTCGAGCGCCCCATGCACGCGCGAAGTGGAGACCAGATACGTGCGATCGAACACGGGATGCACGAACTCATCGGCATCGTCGGCCATGGCCCGGCAGAACGGGCACGAGTAGGGCGCGACTTCGCTGTTCAGGGCAAGCAGAGCGCGCATGTTGACGCCGACCAACTCGGCCGGCGGCACGCCGATCATCGTGGCCAACGAACGATTGACGCGCAGAACTTTTCCGGCATGGTCGTGGACCACGATGAAATCGGTGATAGCGTCGAAAATTTCCATCCAGTGCCGGTTGGCCTGCTCGATGCGAGTGAATAAACTGGCATTACCGAGCGCCATGGCGGCGTGTCCAGCCATGGTTTCGAGAAAAACGCGCTCCTCAGAATCCAGTGGACGGGAACGCCCGGTAAGCGCGAGCAGCCCGGCCAGATCTCCGTTTGCCGCGGGCAGGCGAATCAGAGTGCAATCGGTCCAACCCAGGCCGGATGCGGCGGCCGAGCCCAGTAATTCTTCGGCCGGGCCGGAGATCACATTTTCAGGATGCCGGGTGGCAAACTCGCCGAGCGCCGCGCCCAGATTGCGGTCGGGGCCGCGGTCGGGCTGGGACAGTTCACCCGCCTCCGGTTGGGGATGCATGGCCAGCACCTGGAAGCGCCCTTCCTGCGGCACGGCCAGCAAGCCGCCGCGGGACCCGGTGAGTTCGGTGATGCGCGTAACGAATCGGCGGACGAACTCGGGCAGGCGCAAGGTGCCGTCGATTTCGCGAGCCAGTTCGATCAGAGCTTCGGCACGCCGGCGGTGCGTTTCCGAGAGATGCAGATTGCGCGCGACTTCCAGCGCCACGGCGGCCTGGTTTGACAAGGCGCGGGCGCGGCGAATATCCTCCTGCGAAATTCCCGTCCCGTCGAGACGGTCGAGAACGCCGAACATCCCCAGAACCTGCCCGCCGGTGCCGAGCAACGGGACGGCGAGAAACTGGTGAACGTGATACTGGGCGACGACCTCGACGTTGATTCCGGGCGTGCGGCTGGCTTCGTCGGTCCAGAAAACTTCCCTGGCGCGCAGGGCCTTGGTGGCGACGCCCTCGGGAAATAGCGTCTCCACCTGCTTGGGCACGCCCTTTTCCACTCCGTAGCGAACCCGGAACTGGTCATTCTCGAGGAGCGCGATGAAGCAGCGGCCGAAGCCCAGAAAATCGGAGGCTCGGACCACGAAGGCCTGCAGAAAATGTTCCAGATTGCTGCTGGAGCTGAGTTCGGAAGAAATCTCCAGCAACTGGTGGAGTTCGTGGGCCTGGGCATGGGTGGTGGCGTGGAGTTCCGCGTGGGCCACGGCGACCGCTCCGAAGCCGGCGATGGCCGACACCAGGGCTCTTTCTTCGTGCGTGAAAATGCCATCCGTTCGCGGATAGACCAGGATCGCGCCCTGCGTGCGCGCGGTGCGAAATGGAGCCGCGATCAGCATGCCGGGAGAGACCAGACTGCCCAACGAGTGCACGTCAGCACCGATAGAAACCGTGATTGCCTCGCCCGCGGCAACCGCGCGTTGGGCAAGATCAGCCGCGAAACGGATGGTTTGACGGTCATGACGGGCGCGCGCGGAGTTGGCCAATTGGGGACTCTCAGCCGAAACCGCCCGCAATTCAAACGGTCCCTCGCGACGTAACAGGACACAGACCAGCCGTGTCCGCAGAAGCAGCCGCACGCGATCTGCCAGAGCCTCGATCACGGCGGCAACATCAGGCGTTCCGTGCAGGACATGGGCAACGTCGGCCAGGATTTCGGCGCGGCGGTACTCTTCGCGGGAAACGTCACTGAGCCGGGTGGCTTCGAGCAGGCTGCCGAGCTGGCCGGCCAGAATTGTGGCCTTGGCGGTCAGATCCTCGTTAAAGAAGTCGTCGATGGAATCGTGCAGAAACGTCACCGCCCCAATCACTTCGTTCGATACCATCAGCGGGGCGGCCAGCAACGAGCGCGCACCGTATTCCTCGGCGGCGGGGAACGTCGCCGACTGGACGTGATTGGCGAAGATCGTACGCCGCCGCCGGACTGCTTCGGCTGTAACTGCGCTCTGGTCGGGACGTACACGGAGACCGGCAAACCGTTCGGCCAGCTTGCCATCGGCTTGCTCACCGACCAGTTCATCCCCGGGCTGGCAGCGCCAAAAGTAGACTCCGGAAACGCGGAAGAACTCGCGCGTGGCCCGGCAGAACAGTTGAATCAGGGAGTGGGAGTCGGACCGTTGTCCCGCCTGCGCGGCAATACGCAGCAGCAACTTCTGGAACGCGTCATCAGCGCCAGGGATGAAAACAGAGTCCCGTGAAACGATGGAGCCGCGGCCAGAAATACTGAGTGCTCCGCCGACCGTCGAGGGAATATGTTCGTGATTCACAAGTGCTTGAATCTAAATGAAAACTAATGGCCATCTCAATTTGAGTCAAGGGAAATGGGGAAGGGGGTGCCTTGGTGTGAAATCCCGCGACAGGATGAGACAGAGTCTCAGACTGAGAACCTGAGGCCCGTTCAGGCTGGGATGAGACGCGGCTCACCTTGTCTCCCAGTTTCGGTCACGTCCCGGTGGCCCTTAAGATCATTCCTTACTTAAAGATACGTCCCATTACTTTGGTTTTTTCATAAAGGCGCAGGTGGCCCGGCTGTTGCACGCTATGGGTCACTGTTTCTTTCTCAGGAGGAATTGTGTCCATACGAACTGCAGCGGCGGTTCTGGCAGTGTTGACCCTAGGGGTAACGGTTGAACCGATCCAGGTTGGCGCCCAACAGGCGCAGAGCGAGGAACTGGTGCGCCGGGCGAAGAGCAAGGTCCAACCCTCTTATCCCGAGCTGGCGCGCAAGATGAGCATCTCGGGAACGGTCAAGATCGAGGTTGTGGTCTCTCCCAACGGCACGGTGAAGGATGCCCGGGTCGTGGGCGGGCACCCGGTTCTGGCCAGCGCGGCGCTGGATGCAGCGAAGAAGTGGCGGTTCGAGCCGGGACAGGGAGAAAGCACGGGAGTGATCGACTTCAAGTTCGAGCCGCGGTAACTGCACCTGACTGCGGAGGAGATAGGGCATGTCAATCGGCAAAAAGCTGTATCTGAATTTCGGCATCATCCTCACCATGGTCGTGGTGCTGTTTGGGGTGAACTGGTTTGCGGTGCAGCGGGAGCACGCGGCTAAAGACGCCGCCGCGGCATCGCTGAAGCTGGAGGACACCACCAACGCCGTCCGCTTCCAGATGATGCAGAACCGGCTCTATCTGAGCAACTACCTGTTGAGCGGCGATACTCGCGAAGTCGATCGGATGAACGACGGTCTGCGCACCCTGAACGAGAGGCTGGAACAGGGCAAGATGCTGGCCAACTCCGAGCAGGTCAAGACCGCGTTGACCCGGGTGCAGCAGTTGGAACTGGCCTGGGGCAAGGAATTTTCCCAGCCCTTGATTGACAAGCGCAAAGACGTCGACTCCGGCAACGCCACCGTCGCCGAGCTGCAGATTTATTACCTTCAAAAGGACGCATCTTCGTGGGTGAAGAATTCGACCGACGCGCTTGACGTAGCGGATGGCGAGAACCGCAAACTGGTGGACGATCGTAGCGCCTCGGACGGGAAAGCCGCCACCGCGACCGTCGTCATTTCGTTTCTGGGCACCCTGGTGGCGTTGGGTCTGGGCATCGTGATTGCCCTCACCACCGCGCGGTCGATCACGCAGCCGCTTACCAACCTTATGCTGGTCGCCCGCGGCATCGGCAATACCGGCGATCTCGAACACAACATCGACGTGAACCGTGACGATGAAATCGGCGAGCTGGCCAGAACCTTCGCCAAGATGGTCACCTACCTGAAGGAGATGGCGGGAGTTTCCGAGAGCATCGCCGGGGGCGATCTGACGGTCGAAGTCAAGCCGCGTTCTTCGCACGACACGCTGGGCAACGCTTTCTTCAAGATGGTCGAGGGACTGGCTGGGCTGGTGCGCACGGTGCGCGACGCTTCGTCGCAAGTGGCCAGCGCTTCGGGCCAGGTTGCAGGAGCTTCCGACGACTCGGCCAAGATCGGATTGCAGGCGTCTTCGGCCATTGATGAAGTCACCAGCACCATGCACGAGATGAGCGTCAACGTGCAGAACATGGTGAAGAGCACGCAGGTGCAGGCTTCGAGCGTAAGCGAGACTTCGGCCTCCATCGATCAGATGGTGGCATCGATTCAGCGCGTAGCCGATACCGCCAAAGTGCTGCTCGACATTTCTAACCGTTCGCGCGAGGAAGTGCACTCCGGCATCGCCACCATGGAGAAGGCGACCGACGGCCTGAACCGCATCAACACAACCATCAATTCTTCGGGAGAGATCATTGGAGCGCTGGGACAGCGCGCGGATGACATTGGCAAGATCATCGAAGTGATCGACGATCTGGCCGAGCAAACCAACCTGCTGGCCTTGAACGCCGCGATTGAAGCAGCCCGCGCCGGGGAACATGGACTGGGATTTGCCGTGGTGGCCGACGAAGTGCGCAAGCTGGCGGAAAAATCGGCGCAGTCGACCAAGGAGATTTCCGAACTCATCCAGAGCATTCAGAAGGAAGCGCGCAAGGCGGTCGAGAACATGGACCGTTCCACCACCATCGTGAACGAAGGGCTGGAGCTGGGCGGAGAACTGAACGGCGCGCTGCGTAAGATTTCCAACGTGGTCACCGAGGTCTACAAGTTCGCCCAGGAAATCGGGGCGGCCACCAACGAACAATCGCACGGCTCGTCGCAGATCGCGCGCGCCACCACGAGGCTGAACGAAATTACCCACGAAATCAACTCCGCGGTCGAAGAGCAGGCATCGGGAGCGCAGGCCGTGGTCAAGGCCATGGAACGGATGCGCGAACTGGTGCAGCAGTCGACTTCCGGCTCAACCGAGCTGGCGGCTTCGTCGGAGCAGATGTCGAAGATGTCGCGCGGGCTGCTGGAATCGCTGGACCGCTTTGCCCTGGAACAGAACGCGCGCAGCGGAGGCGGAGACTCCTCCGGGCGCGGCGCGAAACGGGCTGCAGCGGGATCGCAATATTAGAATCGGATTTCGAGGCAGCAAGCCGGAAACGAGTTTGAAAAACAGGGCTTGAAAAACTGGGTTTGACAGACTGGGTTTGAGAATATGAGCCGTGAACTGCATATCGTGGGCTTTAAGGTGGGACGCGAAACCTACGGCGTGCCCATCACTTCCCTGCACGAGATCGTGCGGGTGCCCGAGATTACCGCCGTGCCCGACGCTCCCGACTATCTCGAGGGCGTGATCAACCTGCGCGGCAAGATTGTCTCGGTGATGGACCTGCGGAAGCGCTTCGGAGAGAAGCACGCGGCGCTCAAGAAGCAGAATCGCATCCTGGTGGTCGAGCACGGCGGCAGGCTCGCGGGCCTGATCGTGGACTCCGCTTCCGAGGTGCTGAAGATTCCATCCGACGCCGTGGAGGCTCCGCCCGCGGTTTTTCAGGAGGGCGGGCTGAACTGCGTCACCGGACTGGGAAAAGTTGCGGGGCGGCTGGTGGTGCTGCTCGACATGAGCAAACTGCTGGCTCCGGGCAGCCTGCAACAGGTCAAGAGCGAGGCCAGCGAGAAGAAAGCCGTCGCAAAGCCCGAGGCACGCGGGGCTGCGGCGCGGTAGTAGGGCAGGGGCTAGGGATTAGGGATTAGTGGTTAGGGTCGCGTGGTGGGGTGGGCTGTTCTGACCCCTAGCCTCTTGCCCCGTGCTACTGATTTTGAGAATTCAGTTTCACACGAGAACGATACGCATGAGCACATCCGGAGCGGCACCTGCTCCCATACTGACGGAAGCGGAACTGAAGCTGCTGCAGGCGCTGGTCTACCAGGAGTGCGGTATGCACTTCGACGAGCGGCGCACGCATTTCCTTCAGGACCGTCTGCTGCGCCGCTTGAAAGAGTGCCGCGTCGACTCCTTCTACGCCTACTACCGGCTCCTGATCAGCCAGCAGGGGAAAGATGAACTGGCCAAGCTTCTGGAGAATCTGACGGTTAACGAAACCAGCTTCTTCCGCCACAAAGCACAACTGGATTTGTTCCAGAAGGGCATTCTGGAGGATCTATTCAAGCAGAAGAGTTCGCGGCGCGAGTACTCGATCCGCATCTGGAGTGCGGGCTGCTCGACCGGGCAGGAAGCCTACACGCTGGCCATGCTGGTCACCGATGCGCTGGCTTATTACTACCTGCGCAATCCGCTGCCCATGGACTTGCCACTGCCGAAGCCGTTGGTGCCTCCGCCGTGGCGAGTGGAGATCCTGGCCAGCGACATCAGCTATTCAGTTTTGCGCACCGGGCAGGAAGGGACTTACAGCGAGAACCAGATGTCGATGGTCGACTACGGCTTCCGCCTGCGCTACTTCGACAAGATCGGGGATCGCTACGGCATCAAGAAGCCGGTCAAAGAGATGGTGCACTTCGACTTTCATAACCTGAAAACGGAGTACCTGCCGCAGCGCAACGATGTGATTTTCTGCCGCAACGTGATGATGTATTTCGACGAAGCCGAGCAGAAACGGCTGGTCGAAAAGTTCTACCGCTGCCTGAACACCAACGGTTATCTGTTCGTCGGCCACGCGGAGAGCCTGCTGGGCCTGACCAAGAAGTTCCAGATGGTGCACAAGGATAGCGGGACCGCCTACCAGCGGGTTGAGGTACGGGAGTAACGGATGACGAATTCCCCCGATGAACGCGGCCTGGAACTGCGGGAGCTCTTCTTTGAGACTTCGCAGGAATTGCTGCAGGCGCTGAACGAAGAAGCGCTGAAGCTGGAGAAGAAGCCCGGCGACGAGGAGATCGTGCGCGTGATCCGGCGCACGGTGCATACCTTGAAAGGCGACTCGGCAGCCTGCGGGCTGCGCGAGTTGAGCGAACTTGCGCATCAGTTTGAAGACGCGCTTTCGCTCGAGACCGCGGCAACGCAAGTGGCCGTGGCTGAGATCGCATTCGCCGCTGCCGACGTTTTTGTGGAGATGATTGCGGCCTACCGGAAGGGCGGCAAGCTGCCCTCCACGAAAAGTCTGAGCAAGAAGATTCAGGATTTGACCGCAGCGCCGGCCGCCGGAAAAACCCGGCGCACGAAAAAGGCTGCGGGCAAGATTGCGGCCGGGAAGACTAGCGAGGCGAAATCCTCGGCGGCGAAGACCCCCGCAAAATCTGCCGGGGGCTGGACGGAGTACGAAAAGCTGGCCATGACCAAGGCGCAAGCCTCTGGCCTGGCCGTGTATCACGTGGTGGTCAAGATCGATCCGCACTGCGCCATGCCCATTGCCGGGCGCCAGTTGATTCACAACGCGCTGGGCAGCGTGGGGCAGATCGCCGCGGTTCGCCCGGACGCAAAATCACCGGCCGCCTCGAAGCAGGTCGAGTTCGTGTTGGCCAGTTTGCAGACGGTGGAACAGATCTCCGCCAAGGGGCGCATTCCGACCATCGCGGAAGAAGTCGTGGTCGAGTTGATGCTTGCGCCTAAAGCGGCCGTGAAGAACGCGGCTGCAGAAGCCGCTCTTGCGGAAGAAGTTCCTGAGGGCGAAATTCTGCCCGAAGTGGAAGCCAATGTCGTTCCGCCTCCACCCATGGCCGCTCCTGGAGTCGAGGCCGGAGTGCTGACCACGGAGAACATCCTGCGCGTGGAAGCCGGACGCATCGACAACGTGCTGAACCTGGTCGGCGAACTGATTATTGGCAAGTCGATGCTGCAGCAGGCGCTCATCGAATTCTCCAAGCGTTACCCGAAAGAACTTCTGCGCGGCAAGTTTGCCGACGCCATGGCTTTCCAGGCTCGCGTCTTGAATGACTTGCAGCGCTCCGTCATGAAGATCCGCATGGTGCCGGTTGAACAGTTGTTCCGGCGCTTTCCCCGCATGGTGCGCGACGTATCGCGGCAATGCGGGCGCGAAGTGGAACTCGTGCTCAGCGGGCAGGACACCGATCTGGACAAGGGCATTCTCGACGCCATCGCCGAGCCTTTGACGCATCTGGTTCGCAACGCGGTGAGCCACGGCATTGAACAAGCCGAAGAACGCCGCAAACTGGGCAAGAAGCCGCAGGGGATGGTCCGGCTGAATGCGTATCACCACGGAAATCAGGTCGTTGTCGAAATCACCGACGACGGACGCGGGATCGATGCACAGAAAATTCGCGCGAAGGCCATCGAACTGGGAATGACGACGCCGGAAGAAGCGGCACGCCTGACCGAAGCGGAAACTCTCGACTTCATCTTCCGCCCCGGCTTCAGCACCGCCGAGCAGGTCACCGAAGTCTCCGGGCGCGGCGTGGGCATGGATGTGGTGCAGAGCGTGCTGCACCGGCTGAAGGCTTCGATCAGTGTGGAGACGCGTCCCGGACAAGGCACCACCTTCCGGCTCAAGCTGCCGTTGACTCTGGCCATCATTAAAGCGCTGATGTTCTGGGTGGAGCAGCGGCTGTATGCGATTCCGCTGAACGCGGTCGTCGAAATCTCCCGCACGTTCGAATCGGAAGTGCATCAGGTCGACAACTACGAAGTGTTGCAGTTGCGCAATCAGGTATTGCCGCTGCTGCGGCTGGGGCGGGCCCGAGTCGACACTGCGGAGCGCAAGGCCAAGCTCTTTGTTCTGGTCATCATGGTCGGAGAGAGGAAGTACGGATTGATTGTCGACGCGCTCGAGGGCGAGGAGGAGTTAGTCATCAAGGCATTGGACGACCATACCTTCTCGACCGACCTGGTTTCCGGCGCCTCGATCCTGGGCGACGGACGCGTCGTTCTCATTCTCAATCTGCCGGCGGTTGTCGAGCATGTCGCGCGCTGGCGGCCGCAGGAAAGCGGACAGTCGAATTCAGGACTGTTGCTGACCCATATGGACCGTCTGCGATTCGCGACCAGCACGGGCGCGGGAGGCCAGCAATGAGGAAACCGGTGCGCGTCCTTGTGGTCGACGATTCGGCGCTCATGCGCAAGCTGATCCCGCAGATGCTGGCCTCCGATGAATCCATCGAAGTGGTGGGCACCGCGATGGATGGCACCTTCTGCCTGAAGAAGATTGAAGAGCTGAAGCCCAACGTGGTCACGCTCGACCTGGAAATGCCGGGCATGAACGGCATCGACACGCTGAAAGAGATCATGCGGCGGCAGCCGGTGCCGGTAATCGTATTCAGTTCGCACAGCACTGACGGCGCGTCGGTCACGATGAAAGCGTTGGGCCTGGGTGCGTTCGACTTTGTCACCAAGCCCCGGGACGCCTCTGCCCACATGTCGGAGACGGCTAAGGAATTGATCGCGAAAGTAAAGGCCGCGGCTGAGTGCAAGCTGAAGCCGAGGATGCTCTCGGGAGTTCCGCCGAAACCGGAAAAACTCAAGGCCGCAGCGGGAACTCCCACCAAGGTCGTGGCCATCGGGGTTTCCACGGGCGGGCCGCAGGCCATGGAATATCTGCTGTCGCAATTGCCCGGAGATTTTCCTGGAACGATTGTGGTGGTACAACACATGCCCGACGGATTTACCGAAATGTTTGCCCGGCGGCTGGATGAGGTCTGTCCGCTGCGAGTGAAGGAAGCGCAGTCGGGCGACATGCTGCTGCCGGGGCGCGTGCTGATTTGTCCGGGAAGCCGTCACATGAAAGTGAAACGGCTGCCGCTGGGGGACATTGTCGTACTCAGCGACGATCCCCATGTCAACGGGCATCGTCCCAGCGCGGATGTGTTGTTGAAGAGCGTGGCCGAAGAGTTCAAGAACCTGGCGGTCGGAGTACTGATGACCGGCATGGGGGACGATGGTGCCGAGGGGTTGGGCACGATCAAGAAAGAGGGCGGCATGACCATTGCGCAGAACGAAGAATCCTGCGTGGTGTTCGGCATGCCGAAAGCGGCGATCGAGCGGGGATATGCCGTCCGCGTGATCGCACTGGATGTGTTGGGGGCGACACTGCAGGCGCTTTGCGGCCGGAACTCGGATATTGGGTCGGCTGGCCGGGCAGTGCGGGCGGGAAATTAGGATTGGGCACGGCTAGCACCTGGAACCAGCGCGACACTGGCCATCAGGGTATGACCAGCGTTATCTGGCCGGGGTGATCCGGGCGTGATATTCAGTTGATAGGGGAGGTCTGTATGGAGCAGTTTGCACCAGTAAAACGCAGCAAGGACGGGCAGCCAGTCCGCTATTTGATCGTGGACGACTCCGTGTTTGCCCGTAAGAACCTGGCCCGCATGATCGAAACGTTCGGCGGGCAGGTGGCGGCTGAAGCCGGGGACGGCTTGACCGCCATCAGCGAGTTCGACCGCACGCATCCTGACATCGTGCTCATGGATATCACCATGCCGCAGATGGAAGGGATCGAGGCGGCCGAACGGATCGTGCAGGCGCATCCGGAAGCCCGCATCGTCATGGTGTCGTCGGTGGGCTACCAGGAAAACATTGTGGCGGCGTTGCAGCGTGGCGCGCGCCATTTCGTGCAGAAACCGGTGAAGCCGGAAGTTCTGTACGAAGTCATCAAGTACGTGTTGGGAGAAGACGGCGCGGTGGCCAACGCAGCAGGAGCGGGAGTCTAACTCGTATGAAGATGGAATTGATCCAGCCTTTTATCAACGCGGCGGACGCCGTGTTGTCGCAGGGTCTGTCAGGCAACACCAAGGTGGAAAATCTCACCATGGAAGAGCACGCCTATCGCCGCAAGGGCGTGGCGGGCATGATTGCGCTGACCGGCGACATTGAGGGCCGGATCGTTCTCGACATGGAACCGCAAACCGCGGTCAAGGTCGCAAGTCACTACGCCGGCGCCGAACTCCCCGAATCCGACGCGCTGATCAAGGAGACCATCTTCGAGTTGGCCAACCAGGTCGTGGGCAACGCCATCTCCGCCCTCAACGACCAGGGTTTCCATTTCCGGGTCCATCCCCCGCTCCTTCTCACCGCTCACGAGGGCGACAAGACCAGCGAGGATACGGAAGCGCTGATGATCTGTTTCGAAACCACCATGGGCAACGTCTTCATGAACGTCGCGCTGCGGTACAACAAGCGGCGGATGGCCGATCACGCGGCCATGGGGGCGTAGGAACAGGCGCTAGTGGTTGGTTACGGCTACCAGCTATTCGAGTCGTTGTCCCCAGCAGGGTTGGTCTTTAGTTAGAAACGTCGCCAGATCGAGACCCTTGCCTACAGCCTTGAATGTTCTGAAATCTTTGCACCATTCTTCGTCCGGATACTCACCTGCTGCCCGCGCCCATTCGTGAAACCGCAAGACTTTACCGCGAAGATCGCTGAGAACGGCCGCGAAGAGGAGCCAATGATCTGCTTCGCGTACTTCGCGGCCTTTCTTTGCGCTCTTCGCGGTTGAGGCTTTTTCCTGCATTTGCCAGGGCCACTCACTCTTCGCCATTCAGCCTTCGTCACTCAGTTGCCAGGGAACCGGTTCGCTAGCGTTCGAACCAGCGAGCGGTGATGGCCCCAAAGATTAAGCCTCCGACGTGCGCCAGGTAGGCTACGCCACCGGTTTGCACTTGCGCGATTGATCCCGCATGCACCAGTTGAATGAGAAACCAAAATCCAATTAAAAGCGCCGCTGGTATGTACGTGACCTTCACAAAGATGACGATGATCAGCAGCGACTTGATGCGGTCACGCGGATAGGTCACGATAAATGCGCCCATCACCGCGGCGATGGCACCACTGGCGCCCAGGTTGGGGACGGTGGAATGAGGGTCGGCCGCGACCTGAGCGAGCATGGCTGCCAATCCTCCCAGCAAATAAAAGATAAGATAGCGGCCCAGGCCCATCGCGTCTTCGATTTCGGGACCGAAGGCCCACAGAAAGACAATGTTGCCGATAATGTGCGATCAGCTTCCATGCATGAACATCGCGGTTCAGAATGGTGATCCCTTGGTGGAGTCCGCACTCACCAGCGCAGTATACTTTCAGGACAGCCGATACTGACCCTCGGTCAGCCCTCGCGCACAAGGGTTTGCTTTGGGGAGTTTTCTGTGGGCTTTGCTGTGGATTTCGATGCGACCAACAACATTCTGCGCATCACTATGGACGGTCACGTGTCGGATTCAGTCGCCCTCAGCTGCGCCCAGACCGTCGGGCGATGCGCAGCCCGCTATCCACAGTATCGCGGCAT
>Ga0209167_10000696_pt1 | contig 22641 bp, 20 predicted proteins | sample Coa_R1_9_FD_187154 | JGI IMG/M metagenome (GOLD analysis project Ga0209167, IMG submission 187154) | Surface soil microbial communities from Centralia Pennsylvania, which are recovering from an underground coalmine fire - Coalmine... | ecosystem: Environmental > Terrestrial > Soil >... | reverse complement strand
GCACCTGACCGGCAAAGATTCCGAGCCCTGGGAACTGCTCTATTTCAAAGTGTACAAGAGCCAGTTACCGGTGATCGAACAAGCTTTGGAGATTGCAGGACTGATGCTCGGCACAAACAAATCGCGAGGGTATTGCCTGGAGATGATTTGCGCCGATTTCCTGGCGGGAGCGCAGCTCGAAGAACAATCGCCGGAAACCTTGCTGCACTCCATGCACCGTCTCTATCAGCTTTTGCCGGACGAGCTGCAGCAGTCCTTTTCCTCTCGCCTGCAAAAATCGGCATGAGTGGACTCAGACCCAAATCGCCGCGTCTGCGACTGCCGCCGGCCGCTTACCAACAGCTCTGCCGCAAGGTCCTTCGCCGAGATGGCTGGCGGTGCCAACGGTGCGGCAGGGCAACGAATTTACAGGTGCACCATCTTCATTCGAGAAGCAAACTTGGGCATGATGTTCTTGAAAATCTGATCACTCTTTGTGCGGATTGCCACGAGCAATTACATTCATCTGGCAGATGCTCAATCTAATCAAAGCCGGCAGGATCCGACGATTCTGCAAGCCCTACTGAGAGAGGGCCTTACGGGCTTGCTCGGCGTCCTGGGTGTCGAGGTTCATGCGCAGCGCGGCTTGGAGCTGTGCCTTGCCTGCAGTTTTTTGCCCGTCCGCGACCAATACCATGCCCAGGTGGTAATGATATTGCGCCGAATCCGGGGTCGTTTTCACGCATTCCTGAAGGAGAGGGAGGGCGCCAGCGTAGTCGCCTTTCCTAAACATGACCCAAGCGAGAGTATCGGAAAAGCTTGGGACACTAGGAGCCTGGGACTTGGCTTTTTGAGCAAGACCGAGAGCAACGTCCAGGTTTCGCCCCTGCTGCGCATAAATCCAGGCAAGATTGTTTGCGGCGACCACGAAGTTCGGATCCATTGCGAGCGCCTTTTGGAATTGTGCTACGGCACTTTGCAGGTCGCCCTCATTCATATAAATATTGCCAATTTTAGTAACCAGAGCTGCGGACGGCGGCACGAGATCCACACTATGCTTATAAGCTTGGATAGCCTCTTCGTTCTTCCCTTGGTCTTCGTAGATTTGTCCCATTTGCAGATAGGCGCTCCCCAATTTGGGATTCAGCTGTAACGCCTTTTGTGTTTCGGCCAAAGCTGCCGCGTAGTTTTTGTCTACCATGTGCATCTGCGCCATGAGCAAATGAGCATTCGGTTCATTGGGATTCTGAGACAAGAATTCTGAAACCAGAGCATCCGCTTTGGGTGTCTGTTTTTGCGAGATCAAGAAATTGGCATAGTCACTTAGAACTGAAATATTGCCCGGAGCCTCGCCGACGGCCGTTTGGAATTCCTTGTCCGCCTGGGGTATTTCTTTTCTGACAACGTACAGCGAGGCCAGGTTTGCATGAACGCTGGCATCGTTCGGGGCGAGCTTTTCTGCAGCAGCAAACTGATCCCCAGCCTGGCTGATTTGACCCAGCTTCAAAAACACCTGGCCCAGAAGCAGATGGGCAGCCGGGTCCGCCGGCTGATGTTGTTCGAGCTCTTGCGCATAGAGCTGAGCGACCGAATAATTCCGTTGCGAGTAGTTGAGATTCACGAGGGCGGTAAGGGCAATCGGCAGAGATGGCGCCACGCGCAATGTTTGCTGGAGTTCGCTGTTCGCCTGAGGGAAATTGTTGTTCTGCAAATACGCCATCGCCAAATAGTAGTGAGCTTGCGGGGAATCGGCGGCGTCAGCGACAACCTTCTGCAGCGCCTGAACTGCGCCAGCGATTTCGCCTTGCGCCATCAACAAGCGGCCATGGTCAATGCGGGCGATTACATCGTGCGGCGCCTGTTTGAGCAGTTCGTCATCCATTTTCGCAGCTTGGTCAACTTGCTTTGTACTCAAATATAGGTCTTCGATCCGCTCTTTCAACGCAAGATTGTTCGGATCGATTGACAATCCGCGCTGATATTCCGCCAAAGCCCTATCACTCATTTTGGCTTGCAGGTAGAAATCGCCAATGGCCAGAGCGGTGTCCGTTGATTTGGGCATTTGACTCGAGAGCTTCGTCAGCAGGTTTTCGGCATCGGCTGTCTTGCCCTGGCTCTGATAAAGACCCGCCAAATTCAGATAAAGAGGCACGCCTTGCGGGTCCGCCTGAATGCCGGTCTGGAGAATCTGTTCCGCCTGCGCAGGCTTGTTCTGCAGACGATAGAAGTTCGCCAAGTCCGTATAGGCGGGTACCGATTTGGGGTCTACTTGAAGGGCTTTTTTGATATTCAATTCGGCGTCGGCGGTATCGCGCAACTGCATATTTACGAGGGCAATGTCGAGGTAAGTAGTCGCCTCGTTTGGCGCCAGAGGCACGACTTTAGAAAATTCCTGAAGCGCCTGATCATATTTTTTTTGGGCAATATAAACAGACCCCAGCAGGCGATGGGCCTGAACGTTTTTAGGGTCCTGTTTGAGGGCAAAGCCTATGTCGTCCAGCGCAGGGGCGAATTGATGGGCAGAGAGCAGTAGGCGCGCTCGCTCCAACCGCGCATCCAATCGCGTAGGATCGACCGTAATTTCCTGGTTCAATGTGTTGTAGGCGGAATTGCCGTCATGTAACGCAAGATATGCCTGAGCGAGTTGGGAATACGCATCGAGGTATTTTGGATCTATCTTTAAAGCGTTGCGAAACTCGATCGCAGCGCTGGAATACTGGGCCTGCTTCATGTAGGCTTCGCCCTTTTTCAGGTATTCGAGCTTGGCTTTTTGCGGATTGGCAGCACATGAAGTCATCATCATCGAAAGCGCGACAGCCGCCGCTATGCCTGCTATAACCTGGATCCATTCGCGTTTCATTCCAATTCCTCCGTGGCCAAACTGCTAATTCGGAATAAGCTTGTTTAAAGACGGGAACAGAATCTTCGTGAATTTCTCAAGCCGCGCATGAGCTTGCGCGGTATCGTTATTGACGATAGGCGTGATGAGGCGGACCAATGCTCCGTCGGTCCGGTTACGCGTGATGGCATCGCTAATCATCCAGAACTTTGCCATATACTCATTGGCAGTCACGCGACCGCGCCCCTGATACCAATAAAAAACCAACTGCTTATCCAAGCCCTGCGCAATTACGTATTCGTTCACCTTTGCCTGGCGGCCGTCCGGGAGCGAGATTGTTGCGTAGTCAGACTGAATGGGATCCCAGCCGGCGCCGGGCAGGCAGTTCTTCGGAGAATGGATGGTATCCCCAGTTCTTTGGTCGGCATAATAACCGACGTAAAGATCAACCGGAAGTTGTGTTGGGCTGAAGTAACGGCGATTGACGTAGTCGGTAACAGCAACAACTTTGAGAACCTCCGGGTCGAGCGGTATCTCGCGGCCGGTCCAATTTCCAACGGTCTCAGGAATATTGGCTAACGGTTCGCGGGGGACGATCGGCTCCCCGTGGCTCATGGCATGGAGACACACGGTGCCGCTCAGAAGCACCGCCACGACTATCCACAGGCGTACGACCATGCTTCGGCTACGCATGTTTGTCTTCCTTCCCTCCGTGAGTAATTTTTCTAAGGACCCAGTGGCAGGCAAACATCAAAAGAAGCGCAGCCACAAAAATCACCCAGCCGGAGAATTCATGAAAAAATCCCTTGGCCATTCCCGGCCCAAAATGATAGGTCAACAGCCCGGCCCCAACGATGCGGATGGAGTTGCTGACGATAGCGATCGGAATCATCATTACGACCAATAACCACCGGATCCAGATTTTCTTCTCAACCAGATAACCATAGGCAACGGCCAAGGTAATCAATGTCATCAACGAGCGGATGCCACTGCACGCATCAACAACTTCAAGCGTGTAATTCGGCAGGATGATCAGATTTCCTTCTCGCAGCACTGGAACGTTTATGACCTGCAGGACAGAAGTTGCCAGCCGAGATGCAAGCAACTGCAGCGGAAACGTGATTTGATTAAATATGATGGCCGGGAACGGAATCATCAGGATCAGAAAGGCAAGAGGAAAAGACACGGCCTTAAGCGTGCCCCATCCCGCTAAGAACAAAACGATTCCGCCGATAAGAATGAGAAGCGAGAAACGGCTAGTAAAAAGCTCCGCGCCTAATGATCCAAACAACAGGAGCCCAATAGCGCCCACCATAACCAACAGCCCGAAATTGGCCGGTTTCAGCGGAATCGCGGAAATCCGTTCTCGCTCCCTCCACAGGACGAAACCTGCGAAAACGGGCACGAGAAATCCGTGACCATAGTTAGGGTTGGTCCACCAGTTGACGACGAGGTGCTTCAGGATCGGACCGTACAGCACCGAAAGGAGCCCAACCAGCACGCCAGTCCAGACACCCCAGTGAATGCGTTTTTCTCCGGCTCTAGCGCCCGTCACTGCCGCTGTTGCGGACTGCTCCATGGAAGCTACCCTTGAACCTTTCCTGGCGAACAAAAGTTCGCAAAGTTCGCACATTCTGTGTGCAAGATGATTGCCTAAGCTTCGGAAACAAGCAAAATGCAGCGCTAGCTAAGTATAATATTATAAAAGACTTATATAAGCTACAAGGCTGTTGCATATGGGCCATAGATTCTATAGCTGAATGTGCAGATATTTGCACATCCGCAGGACATTTATTCCTTATCGGGCAATTACAGCCCAGAGCAATTTACTGGATTCAAAAAGCCAAGTTTTTGCATATCTCCTGTGGTGCCACCAGCCTGCGGGCTGAAACAAGGGATCATCTACACCGTCAACCCACATCTGAACGGGCGGCTGGGCGTGTTTCCATGTTCGCCGCCAGATCAGGCCTGCACGGCGACTGTGAAAGTTTGAAGTCACGACGATGATTGAGCTCCAGTGGTATTGTCGGATGCACGGCATGATGGCCATCGCTTCCTGCTCGGTCGAGTCTATGTTAACCGTTTCGCAAAACTGAAATCGGCTTGCGGTGTCGTGCCCGTAGTGTTTCTCGAGGTAGGTACGAGCAAGGCTGGGAAAAGACTGATCCCAATATCCAGTCTTCGGAATGCTCAAGATGATGTGGTCTACCACGCCGTGCTGCAAGAGGCGGACCGCACCCGCTATGCGGACTTCCTCGCTTATCACGGAAGCCTGCAAAATCACCGCTCCATCGGCGTGAGACGGCAGGACGTCATTGCTAATCAAAAGGTACCCACCCCAATGCAACGTTGCCAAGATGCCCAAAAAGAACATCAACAATACTGCTGCCATGATCCATGCGCGCCGGCGCATGATCGGCGGCACTTTTGTCACAGCGTCCTCAGCTGGTTGCCGGTCTCGCTGCTAATGCGGATCTGGCTGTTTCCGGCTGTCGGAGCGCGAGAGGTGCGAAGTCGACGAAGGAATGACACGCCGCGGGTCATCTCCTTCGGAACGAGGAATCCGCGCGCTCGGCACAAACCGGTTTTGGAAGCAGGACGCGCTGGGCGAGAAATGTTCACCTTAGTAGATTTATTTCGTAATGCAGTTCAAAACATGGAGAAGCCAGCCACGACTAAAACAGAAAACAAAAATCTCCTGAGCCACACCGTGTTCATGGAAGGAGCCAGCTTCGCCGCAAACCAGGCGCCGGGAATCGAGCCTAAGAGAAGGGCGGCAAGCAGTGGAAAATCTATTGTGCCCAGCGCAAAATGGCCCGCGCCAGCCACAGCACCCAATATGATGGAATGGGTTATATCCGTGCCCACCAACGTCGTCGTGGAGCGGGAATAGAAAAGCAAGAGAAGCGTCATGATCACGCTGCCCGATCCCATGGAGGTCATTCCCACCAGGCAGCCACCAATGAAGCCAACCATGATGGTTCCGTTTTTTGCATTGATGAAGGAGGGGAGCCGGTCGCGGAGGGATCTCTTGCCTGTTTTTTCCAGGTAATGTTTCAGAAGGGCGATGCTCGGAGTAGCAATGAGCAGGATGCCAATCATTACTTTGAGCAGACTGTTCACGCTGTCTCCCATGTAGTCCCTGAGCAGCGCGAGACAGACAACGCCAAGTAAGGCGCCTGGTATGCTGCCGATCGCCATTCGTCCGACAAGGCGCAGGTCGACGCGGCCCTGACGATGGTATTGCCAACCCGCGCCGATCTTCGTTGCGGCTACAAAAAGAGTTCCCGTTCCAACCGCCACGATTGGTGAGACTCCCAAAGCGACCACTAGAATGGGCACAAGAAGAGCGCCGCCGCCAACTCCGGTGACGCCCACCAACATGCCGACTCCAATGCCGATGGCAGCTATAAGCAAGATATGGTGCATGGTGTTCTAATCCTTTGGACCTTAGCCCTCTAAGCTTCGTCTCCAGCGGCTCAATTTTCGCGTCACAAAATTTCACCTCATTAGGTTACTGTAAGTGCAAGCGAAGTGCCTACCCCGGATGTTTGCAGTCAGGAATGGCCCTCGTAAGCTATTATAGATGCTAAAGTTAGGTGTCTGTACAAGATTGCCACCGGCATGTGCATGGAAAGTCTCTCCGCTGTGTGCAACCAATTGCACTTTTGAAGCAGCAGCGTTCCTTGATTTCTCCGATTAGTCAAGGAGCATAGAACGCAGTTTGTCATATAAAGAGTTACCTAACGCGCGTTTCGCGAGTCCTAAGATCGCGGCTTTTCTCTGCTGCCTCACCAAACCGGTCCCGCTCACAAACCTGGAAAACACCTCGAGCGAGGTATCGCGCATTACAGCAAGCCGCGCCAAATTCGACAGATCAGTCTTTGATGAATTGTGATCTACACGGCTGGTAGAGATAGTTTGATACCCGGCTTGTTTCGCAAACTGCGCAACACGCGAGCTCCAGCGTCCGTTCGGGCAAGAAAGATGGACGACTGGCGAACCGATTAGTTGCTCAAGATGGTCCTTCGAAGATCGGAGTTCTCCCCGAAGTTCATCATCATCGAGATCAGTAAGGTGTCGGTGGGTCATGGAATGGCTTCCTATTTCAAAGCCGGCATCATGGAGTTGGCGCAAGCGGCTTCTGTCAACAAAACCCGGCTTGCCGACGAACCCGCCGACAATGAAAAGCGTGGCATTGAAACCAACATCTCGAAGAAGCGGGGCAGTCACAAGCAAGTCTGTTTCGCATCCATCGTCGAAAGTAAGTGCCACGCATGTGTGGACGCCACGTTGCAAATTATCCAATGCTTCGCCGACGCTGACTCCCTGCAATCCCTGGGCGAGGATCAATTCCAGTTGGCGCTTGAATTCTGCTTCGGTCACCACGTAGCGCACATATCCAGGATCGAGGCTGCACAACGCTCTGCCTGAAGATTCGATCTCGTGATACATCAAAAATGGAATTCCCCTGTCGCTCATTCCGAGGCGCCCTCGTCGGGTTTGTTCTTTGGCGCTTTACTTGAAGAACCCTTAAGCTTACCAAGGACGTGTTGTTTCATTTCGAAGATACCCTTCGCGCCTTGGCGGAGCGGCTCGATGAATCCATACCGTGACTTTCGGAACCATGGGATGGAAATAGACCGTACTCCGTACTTTTCCTTGTACTCTCCGCCGCCGCCCCAGTCAAAAATTTGCACGCCCCGCTTTTTCCAATAACGCATCGCATGCCAATGAAGCGCTTCATTCGGGCGCAAGTTCTGGCTGGCTCGAAAACTTGCATTGCCCCAGAAAGACGCTACCTTATTGAAACCCGGATAGATTCCCGTGCCGATGCAGTTTCCGTCGGCATCCCGGGCGCGCAAAAGCAGCAAATGGCCGGTCGGGAGCAGATGTTCAATAAGCTTTTGCACGCGATCCAGTCCATAAGTAGGAACAAGATTTTGCTTGGCGAAAACGTCGTTCAGTTGTTCGAAATATTCCGCGGCAAATTGCATGTCGTCTGCTTGTTCGATTTGTACGCCGCTCTTTTCCGCCTTGCGAACGCATCGGCGGCAAGCACTGTCCATTTGCTGGAAGAGCTGTTCCTCGCTGAGGGTCAAGTCCGTTTCATAACTTTCGTACGAGCCGCAAAGAAATCCCTGGCTTTTTCCATCATCAACTGTGAACTGGCGGTCGCAGACTTCCAGGTGCATGCAATTGAGTGTTCGGAAAGCGAACTGCTCAAGTGCGCGGAGAGCTTCGGCCCGAGATATGCCCGCTGGAAGATTGAAACCGATGTACGGAGTGGTCCATCCCGGAAACGAGCTGCCCAAGATGCGGATGCCCATTCGGCGGAAGATCAAGCCCGTGAAGAAACCCACAACGCTTGCGCCGTCGCGCAATTCCGCGAGGATAGGAACCGCCTTCTGGGTATCCGCAAGGAACCTTATCCATTGCTGCAACTGGAAAACGTTGCGGTCCTCGAACTGGTCCAGCGCCTCCCAAGGCGCATGATCAAAATCAATGGAATAGAAATTTAGCACTGTTGGACCTCAAAAACTGTTTGGCAAACCATCGCCGTCGCCTCGCGTGAAGTGAGTGTGCTCTTTGGCCTCATCGAATGGCGAGAGCAACTGCGACAATTGCGGCGAAGCGGCAAAAACAAAGTTCGAAGGGCCTTTCATGAAACCGGCCCGCTCGAACGCCCGACTCCACTCCGCATTGCTCTGATTTGTCACAACCATGTCAAAGTGCGAATGCTGCAGAGCTTCCGTAGTCGCGCGGACGACCGCCGGCGCGTTTTCCGGAGCCGCAAAACAATCGACAACAGACGCCACCCTCATGTTTCCGAATCTGGGTTTGGGTCCCCGAGCGGCAACGACGGACCATCCGACTATCGCCCTGTTGCTAGCCACTTGCAGGCGCGTGAATTGAGTCTGTGAAGATGGATACAATTGTTTCAAGACTTCCGAATTCCGAACGGCCGTCATCGAATAAGAGTCTTTAGCGTTCTTCCATACGTCGTCGGCCCATTCGCCGAAGCCCGGGACTTCACTCGAAGTGCATGCGCCCCTTCCACCGCGCAGTGTGCGGAAGCTGTCGAGGGCCTTGATACCGATCCAGCCCGCGCCGCTGAAGGCTGCAACGTCCATCAAAACACGATTTCGGCGGCTTTGACGAAGTGCTTCCATTTGCCGCAAAAAGCGGAATGGCCGCAAAATGCGAAAATAAAAGGGCACCAGATAATCCTTCCAGCCAAGAAGCTTGAGCATTTTAGGCAGAGGCTTGTCATAGCCGTCCATCCCGAGCGCATAAAGCAGCGGCTCCTGGCGAAGCGCATCGCGAATCATCAGAGCGCCGACTGCCGCGTAGGCCTTGTTGATCATGCCCTCGGAGATGGGATGATGGTAATAGCCAATTGAGTGAACTGTACTGCCGTGGAACGAAAATTCCTGATGCTTCAGCACGTAGGCGCCGCGAACTTCATCGTTCTCCAACGCCAGAAAAATCTCATTGTAAAGTTTCTGCCCGTTTCTCTTGGGCAGCCAACTGGGCTCCGGCCCCGGCTCGATTTGCATCCAGTCCGCCGCGCCCGCTGCCATCAAGCGGCGATTAAAGCGAACCACGGCCTCAACATGCTCAGCGGAATGAGGTCGAATTACGATCGGCATGAATTCTTAGGCTTTCCCGGCTTGTGCCAGTTTAGCCTCGACCAAAGATGCGATCTGCCCAATCGTTTCCATTTGCTCCATCTCTTCCGGCGCAAACTGCAGAGCGAAACTGTCTTCGAGCGCGAGAATCAGATTAAGGTGGCAAATGGAGTCCCAGCTCTCCACTGTCTTGGAGGAAGACTGGTCGGAGAGCAGGTTGGGCGAAACGGACAACACGTCCGCCGCGATGCTCAGCACTTTATGGCGAACTACTTCTTGCAAATTGGATCTCCTTCGGGAATAGTGAGTTTGATCCACTCGGGACACAGAGGCAGGTTATTGCTCAGTTCGAGGGTCCACAGAGTCCCCTGCGGTTCTGTCTTGGCGGGAGAAAACCCGTGTTGCGCATAAAAGTCACTCGCAGGAGCATTCTTTTTGGTCGGAAAAAACCAGCCTTGCATGCGAGTGAGTCCGCGGCGTCGGGCATCTTCAGCGAGGTACGAAAGAACTGCAGTCTCGACGGTGCGCCCAATGACCCGGCAGCTGAGCAGAAATGTGTCAATTTCGCGCGAGTTGGCGGAATCGCGCGTAATCGCGACTCCGACCAGCCCATTATCACCATAGCGGTCGCGCACTCGCACCGAAACAACCCGGCAGTTCGGAGCGGAAGCCAACTCCGCGATTTCCTGCTCCTTGTAGCGGCGCGTGGTCACGTTGAACTGGTTCGTTTTCTGCGTCAGTTGGGCTACCCGGGCGAGCGATTTCGCATCTGCCGCAGCGATCTCCACCTCCTGCTGCAAAGATCGCAGAAAATCTTCTTTGGAAGCGCAGGTGGTCTCTAATTCAGTCCGTTCTCGTTGAGCCGCGTAATAAATTCCGCGCTGCTTATCCTCTTCCGATAGAGACAGCCGCTCGAACAGACCACAATCACGCAATACTGCGGCGTAGCGGCTTGGATCCGAGGGCAAGTCGAGAACGGTCACTTCCGGAAGGGCGGCGCGGATTTGTTCGCGTTCGACGGGGTTATCATCTAGAAAGGCTAGAGCATCGATGCCAATATTGAGTTCTATGGCGATCTCGCGCAGATTCTGCGCCTTATCCTGCCAGTTGATGCGCATCGCCGCAAAATGCTGGCGTCGCAAAATCATACCCGGATGCTTGTCGAGCACCTCCATTGCATCATCGGGATTATTTTTGCTGCAGATAGCGAGAAGAATGCCGCGGCCGTAAAAATCCAGCATCACGCGCTGCAGATCCCGATACCACGCGCCGGGATATTCCGCGCCGATGCGGATTCCATCCATGCCGTCTTCGCCGATAACGCCGCCCCAGAGCGTGTTGTCCAAGTCAACCACCAGCGCCTTGGCCACCTTGCCACTCAGAGGATGGAGAAAACGCAACCATTCTTCCGCAAGATGGACTAAGTGACTCGACGCGATGGGCATGCGTACGGTTTGCCATTTGCGCTCATCGTGCCAGCCCATCCGTCCGTAACGCGCCACCAGCGAATCGTAATCCAGAAGCCATACGCCCGGACGAAGGCGGGCCAATTTTCGCAACTCGCTGTTCAACTGGTGAATGCTTGCCGACTGTCCATCCGGCTCCTGAGAATCCAGAATCCCCTGCGATGAAAACACGGGGAGTTCCAGTCCATGTATCACCAGATGCGCGGCGGAGTGCGTGCGAAGAGCCTGAATCAGGTCGCCGAACTGGCCAAGGACGCGCTCCATGGCCGCAGTGCGCTCTGGGCCGGAGAGATCGCTATAGCGCTCCCACAGATCCGGAGCGACGTCGCGCGTTTGCGCCGCCAGAATCACCGCGTCCGGCTTGAACAGATACAAACTGCTTTGCGGGTCCAGAATTTCCTGCGCGTAAGAATTGAAATCGCCAATATGAACCGCCAGATCGAATCCCGCCAGGAAACCGGCTGCGCGCAGAAGCGGAACAATGGGTTCGACCGTAAAGGATCGCAAGACGGCCAGCCGGTAGGGAAGGAGTTTCATCTTCGACCGGAGCGCTTCAAAAGATGAATTGATTAACGCAGCGGCGGCTGGTCCTTTCTCCTGTTGCCAGAGTTCGAGCAGCAGTGCGCGGGCGACTTGCACGTTCCCTGTCGCGATACTTTGCTCAATTCTCTCGCGGAGGCCGGATGGCTGCAGTGTGTTCACCACGCTCATAAATTTGTTTTCTTCACGCTCTCCAGAAACTCGATCAACAACTTCTCCTTGCCGTAGACCCATGCGATACGCCGCCCGTCAAATGCAACTGCAGGCATGGGCGGGCGGACTAACTTGCCTCCTTGCGAACGGCTCAGCTCCAGTTGCGCTTCGAGGTCGCGAACTTCGTAACACAGGTGGTGAAGTCCTCCGCCCTTCGATAGAAAAGAGCGAACTGGCGAATCCTCTCCCGCGGGTTCGATCAGTTCGATTTGCGGATCGGCGCTATTGGCTGAGCTCATAAAAGTAACGCTCGCCTTTTGCAGAGGATCGCGAAATACGTGTTGATCCCAGCTCAAAGCCAGAGATTCCGCAAAACCCTTTCCTGTTCGTTCGATCGAATCCACGACGAAGCCTATATGATGTATTCGCAAGGGCTTGAACTTTCCTGCCTTCAGTTAAAGTAAAAGAAACGCGACAAACAAAACGTCCAGCCCGGTTCCAGCGAAGCGAGTCATCTGGGCGGGATGTCCGGCAGAAATTGGGGGTGAACTCGCGATTATCAGCCTCCACGTTATTCTACCTTATCGTGCCGCCAATTCACGGCCAGTGCGGAGCAGTAGTACAAACTACCGGTTGGCTTCCTTGGGAATAGAAGCAAGCTGGAGTCCGAATGGCAGTCTAGGATAGATGCGTGACTATATCAAGTTATTTGTTATGTTATACTTACATTGGCGCGATCGGGGAAGGCAGTCTTAGAGGTACGGCCTGGCGGGATGTGCAAAAAAGTGCACAGAAAAAGCCAATTTGCGTCACTGACCACGCGGATTACGCCGGCCTTAACCCCTCCAGTTGCGCGGCTCGGATGATGGGGTGATACGCGCGGCCAGGAGCGTTGTTTTGGCTCGTAGAGGCGAACGCCGCCCGGGCACTTCCCCGCAGGTGTCGACGCCATGCAAGGCATCCCAGGCCTTGGCGCGGGCACGCCCAAGGAATCGCAAATAGCTGCGTCAAGGATGGCTTGCTGCTCATTGGGTCAGCATTTTAGCCTGGGATATTGGAAACGAGTGGCGACTATCTTTTGAACCTACGCACTGCTCGCGCCATGCCAGGAGGCATCCGGTGCAGAATGGTTCGGCAAAACTTCCTTACGTCGTTCTTTAACGCATATCGGCGGAGAAATGTTTGGTCGCGCCAATACCGATAGGCTGTGGGCACAGCGCCTCCGAATTCCCGATGAAATTGCCCGGACGCGCCCAAACTGTATCTCTTAAACCCGTGGCTTTGCGCCCACTCGATAGCTTTCCACTGTATGAATTCATTGGGTTTCAGTCGCAGATACGCATCCAGAGAGCTGTTTGCCGCATACTCAACAAGGCCGCCTGGGTGAAATCTGAGAAACGCTCCTGCTACGGTTTTCCCTTCGACTTTCGCAACAAACAATTTGCGGTTGGCGTTGAGCTCGAACCGGCATTCATAGTCTTCGAAGGTCGTTGCCGGATCCAGGATTTGCTTACGTGTCGTTTCGCGCCAATGAGAATACACTTCGTGATAATAGGCCGAAAACGAGCTCGGCTCTTTAACTTCGGCAAATTCGACATTGTTTTTCATGGCGAAGCGGATATTATTTCGTCGCTTGCTGTTGAGTTGCTTGAATAGGCTGTCCAGGGGCTGGCTTAAGTCGAGGATGACGGGGCCGTCGAGTTGATGAATTCGAAATCCCAGTTCGTCTATACCATCCAGCAGGTCCCAGCTGAACACCTCAACCAAGCTCGACGACCTTGCTTCCTTCAATAATCCCGCCATTAAAGCGCGAACCGCGGCTCGTTTATGGCCATCGTGATCCAGTAAAATCTGAGGCCGGACAGGCAATCCGGATACGGTCTGGCCTCGCTCGTGAATGCCGGTCAGTACACCCGTGGCTATCCCCTCCGCCGCGACGTATAGCACTGCAAAGGGTTGGCAATTAACGAAGCGTTTTTCGAGGAAAAATTCCGGAGATGTGTAGTGGCTTGGAAGGTCAGCCCTCGCGAGCAACCCTCTCCACAGTTTTTCTACATCCGGAGTCGGAAACGATCGGATTGTAAGAAAACCCGTAGGCGGCGATGCAGCTGATTCTGAGAGGGAAAACTGTTCGAGGTTCACACGCACGTTAGGTGCCTAGTGATATTTGATATCCCCACAGTAACGTCTGTCAAGTAATCCTTGCGTTGATAGATAATACTTAACGCCGACTGTATGGGGCCAGCTTTTGCAGACCTAGATGAATCCAGGAATTTCCCTTCCTAACGCTGTGGGCTCTTAATAACATATATTTCGTCCGCTCTACGGGACCGTTGACTTTCCTCAGATAGCAGTCTTACCATGAAGAATCATTTCAGGGCGCGCTACGTTGTGACCACATGAGAACTCCGGCCAGCCACACAGGAAGAATTTCCTCCCTAGACGGCCTCCGCGCTATTTCGATTGTCTTCGTTTTCTTTGGGCATATTGACGGGACCGAGCATGCTTCGCGCCTGTTTCATTGGCTGCCCTTCGCTGAATTCGGCGTGCGGGTTTTCTTTGTTCTCTCTGGATTTTTGATCACCAGTCTGCTGCTCCATGAGATGGAGCTTACCGGAAGAATCTCGCTCAAAAATTTCTACATGCGCCGTGTATTCCGGATATTCCCGGCGTCGTACGCCTACGTTTTGGTGATCTTCATTCTTGCCACGCTGCACTTCATCTTTCTCAACGCGCATGACATGCTCCACGCAGTGACCTACACGTCCAACTATTACAACGGGCGAAGCTGGTACGTAGGTCATCTGTGGTCTCTCTCGGTTGAGGAACAGTTCTACCTGTTGTGGCCGCTGACGCTGGGATTGAGCGGTCGCCGGCGCGGAATGATCGTCGCCGCATGGGTGTGCGCTCTGGTTCCGTTTATTCGCGCCGCAGAGTTCCACTTTATCGTCGCTTCCCGTGAGGGTATGGGAGCGTGGTTTGAGACCGCCGCCGACTGTTTGGCTGTGGGCTGCCTCCTGGCGGGAATGCGGGACTGGCTCTCGCGCCAGCAGCTGTACATGCGGCTTTTGTCGTCCAGGCTTTTTGTGATTGTGCCCCTATTGATTCTGGGCATGAATTACTTGCACCCCGCTCTCCGTTACAAGTACACGCTCATCTGGCCAGTTATGAATGTGGGCATTGCACTGTGCATTGATTGGTGCATGCGCTTCCCGCACAGCTCATTGGGGCAATTCTTGAATTGGCGGCCAGTCGCTTTTGTGGGGGTGCTCAGTTACTCGCTTTACCTCTGGCAACAACCGTTCCTCAATCGCAACGCCACTTCGGTCTTTACCACCTTTCCCTATAATGTGGGTTTTGCTTTCTGCGCGGCATTGGCTTCGTATTACCTGGTCGAAAAGCCATTCCTCAGGCTGAAAAAACGGTTCGAATCGCCATCGGTGGAGAAAGCTACTGTTGCTTCAACGAAGCCGGCGGCCGTGCAGGAAGTGCCATAGAGAGATAAAGTTCGAATGTGCAGTGGGCTGCGTTTGGTAAAAAAACTTCTCCCAAGAGAGTTAGACTATCCTCCGAATCCGCTACCAGTCTCATCAGAAGTTGCAAAATAGCCCTTCTCCAACCTGTTCGCCGATTTTCAATCAGATAAAACGCCAGCGACGACAGTGAGATCGTCCTCAAGGATCCCCGGCCGCGCCTCCCGCTTCCCTTCCTGACCCTAGGTCCACGGGAAAGGACAGGTGGAGGAGCCTGACCTCTTTTTCTACCTCTGGGCAGGTGTTTTGAGGTTCCAGTACGCTCAGAATCTCACCCATGCAATCGGAGCCAATCCAGAAGGAGGCAGGCCAGATATGACAGGGCGAAGACTGAATAAATCGTGCCGGGCCGAGTGTAGATTCTTTGAGCTCAGCAGGATTGGATGCTTCCTGAGCTGGGTCCGAACAGCAATTGCCCTAGCGGCACTCGCCTCGACTCTGTCAATCACGGGGTGTGCGCTAACGGCGGGAGCGAACCGTGGCGATCTGGCTAGTGGGCTCGCTATTAAGACATCTTCACTACCGTCGGGCCAGCTTCAGTCTGGATATCAAGCCTCTTTAACCGCTTCAGGCGGTAAGTCTCCTTACACGTGGAACGTGACCTCAGGGAACCTTCCGAGTGGGCTTTCACTCACCTCTTCCACTGGCACTATTTCCGGGACGCCTCAGCAAGCCGGAACGACAACGTTCACCGTAGCGGTGCACGACGCCTCTTCTCCAATAGCGTCCGCGAGCGCATCAATGGCGATTACCATAGCGAGCAGCGGAAAGGTGCAGATCGCAACGTCCAGCCTCTCTTCGGGGGCGGTTCAGACAAGCTATAGCGCGAATCTTTCGGCAAGCGGGGGTACTACGCCCTATGCGTGGAGCATCGCTTCCGGCCAACTGCCTGCGGGATTGACGCTCAGCAGCTCTGGCGCGATCACGGGCATACCCACAACGGCAGGCCAGTCGAGCTTTACCGTCCAGGTGAAAGACTCTGCTTCTCCGGCAGCAACAGCACAAGCCTCGCTGAGCATCACCATTGCCAGCACCACCAATGCGCTGCAGGTCGCGACATCGAGCCTTCCGTCGGGGACGGTTCAGACAAGCTATAATGCGAATCTTTCGGCAAGCGGGGGTACTACGCCCTATGCGTGGAGCATCGCTTCCGGCCAACTGCCTGCGGGATTGACGCTCAGCAGCTCTGGCGCGATCACGGGCATACCCACAACGGCAGGCCAGTCGAGCTTTACCGTCCAGGTGAAAGACTCTGCTTCTCCGGCAGCAACAGCGCAAGCCTCGCTCAGCATCAATGTCGCTAGTGGCGGCAGTACCGCGCTTCAGATTTCCGGCGCGGCCTTACCGTCGGGTGTCGTGGGGTTAGCTTACAGCGCTAATCTTTCTGCAAGCGGCGGCACCGCACCATATGCATGGAATGTGTTGTCTGGCCAGCTTCCTGCAGGATTGGCGCTCAGCAGTACGGGAGCTATCACGGGCACGCCCACGACAGCAGGCCAATTTACGTTTGCGGTGCAGGCTACCGATTCCTCCTCGCCTGCCAACACGGCAAATCAAAGTTTCGGGATCACGATCAGTCCGTCGGGCGGGTCAGCGGGGCCTTATACGAGCCGCACCGATTTCGCTCTTATTCCGCTCCCGGTTCCGCTTCCCAGCGTTGGCGGTTCAGTCGGCGCAGGGAATTGTATAACGGAACCCGGGTACAATAATTTGGTCTGTCGCGCTACGGATATAAACACCCTTGGGGCGACCACATTTGCGACTGAGCAAGAGTTTACGTCTTGCTGCGGCGGTTGGGCGGATCTCAACGCCTGGAATTCGAACTCCACGATGTTTTTCGTGAGCACCGGCGGTGGCGGCTTGGTTACCATGAGCTTCAATCCAACAACACAGGCCACCGCCCCCCTATATGGTCAACCCCTCTCCGGGGTTAGGGGCGGTTGGTGGAGCTACAGCAATCCCCAACTGGCGTACGCGCTTGCGAACAGCCCGGACCCTGTCATCGCCAGCCTGACATTCAGTTCGCAGACCACGCCGCCGCAGCCGGTGGTCATCGCCGACCTGGCGACAGCCCCGAACTGCCTACCCGTGCTAATGGGTACTACGGGGTGGAAAGAGCTCGCGGTTAGCCGCGATGAGCAGACGTTCGTTGTCGGAGCAGGAACAGGAACACAGAATTCTGCGATTTACGCGATTGTCTATAACCGCACTAAGGGCTGCCGCTGGTACAACACACAAACGGGACAAATCGGCGGAAATTGGGGGCCCGCTGGCCAGGCCACAACGACAGATCTTTATACCTTGCACTCCGTGAGGATCTCTGGCGACGGACAGACAGTGTTCCTGGGGCCAGCCAGCGGAACCAATTACCGGCACTTCTGGAATGTGAACGGCCTGCAAGTCAATTCCGCCAAAAACAATGTGAACTATGGACATTTTGCTGTGGGATATTCCGGCATGATAAACACCGCAAATTACACAGCGGATGGTGTGTGGTGCAAGTTAGGTATGGCATATCGGACCTTTGGCAATTTGACGAATCCTACTTACGTGATCCCAACGGTTGCGCAATGCGGCGACACCGAGATCTATGGCGATGACCACTCGAGCTGGAATAACAATGATACTTCTGATGATCAGCCCTTCTTTACAAGTACGGTAACTGTGCCGTACGGAACTGCGATCACGAGCGCGTGGCAGAATGAGATCCTGGGATTTTCCATTGCCAACCCCGGAACCGTGTGGCGCTTCCTCAGCACCTACAGCACTGGAACGTCGCAGTTCTTCAGTTGTTCAATAGGTGTCGGGACAGTTTCCCAAGATGGCAAATGGTTTAGCTTTACGAGCGACTGGGGAAACACTCTGGGCGTGGACGCTGCGGGAAACAAACGATGCGACGTCTTCGTTGGACAATTAAAGTGATGTGAAGGACTGCCTATCCTAGAAGCGCTCGGCCGAGGTTCCAGCGAAAACGATCTTCGGGCCGAGGAACTTGAACTCGTCTGAGGCACAGCGGATTAGAATCCGCGAGCACCGGCCCGATAGTTGTGGTGACTGCAGTCTTGTATCCGGCTTGAGCGGTCATTTCCACTGTCTTTGCGGACCACTGAGGCGTTAGCGCTGGATGCGGGTAGGAGAAGTGCACGATCTCTGTGCGTAGCTCAAGCTCCATGCGCCTCTTCGACTCTGTCAATTCTTTTCGCGCTTCCTCGTCCTTGGCCACATGCGCGATATTGGGATGCGTCAGCGTATGCGAGCCTACGATGTGCCCGCTTTTCTGAAGCATTTTCAGCTGGCCCCAGTTCATCATAACCGGTTTGCTGACTGCCGGAGTTTCTACCTCCAGAGCGGCTTCGATCTCGCGAATGGCTCTTTCCTGGGCCTCGGATACCATAGGAGCACATAGGTCAAAAGCGGCCAGCAGTGCCGCGTCGCGCTCCGCTGGCTCGCGCAGATTCCATATTTTTCCGCCAGGCATATTCCATTCCGGCTTGCCGGTCTTCGAAAAAGCGTAGCGAAGCCGGCAGTACCAGGGAGCTTTTGAAGTCCCTATCAAATCCACCGTTGCGTAAAATGCGGCGCGTATGCCGAAACGATTCAGAATCGGCGCAGCGATCTCTTCGTTGTCTGCAAAACCATCGTCGAAAGTGACGGCGACCGCTCGGCGAGGTAAGTCAGCTTGTCCTCTCAAGAACAGAACAATATCGTCCAGGGTGACGGGAATGAACTCTCGAGCGATGATTTCCATTTGGCGGGCGAATATTGACGTGGCATGGGTAATGCCCGTACCGATTAGATCACCCAAATCCCTGGGGTCGTCCCGCACTGAGTGATAAATCAGGATCGCGGCGCTCTGGGCGGCGAATCTTCCCGCCAAGTCCAAGATCCGGCTCCCAACTGCTATCCGTCGAATGTAATCCTTGCTCCGGGATCTCGGCTTCATCTGTGGCTCGTCATCTATCGTGACCATCATCAGTCACTGGTGGAGTGAACCGAACATTGCGGTCCATCGAATACTTGCAACGGCATCTTGATAACGCCTTCCACCATTCGCACTTGTGCCGACCATAGGCGCCAAGAGGCCGATGCTGACGCCAATTTGACCGGGTCATTCACGAGTTTATATCCAAGCGACTGCATGACTGGTCCCCAAGCCGCTTCGATTGCTGCCACCGATCCTGCGGACAATACTTCGGACCACTGGCCCGACTTCGCAGCGCGGACAAATGGCACGTTGGCGCGAGTCCCTTTCGTTGTGCTCCATTTCCCGGCTTCCACTTTCTCGAGGCCCCGCATCCGTCGCGCGGTACTCAATTCCACTGCGCGTTTAAGCCTCTCCTCTTCAGGAGGGATCTCCAGGAGTTTGGCCACTTTGATCAATTCGGACACTGTGTTGTTCAGCAGATCTTCATAGCGCAGGAAAATAAACTTCTTTCGGCTCGGCGACATGGCCAGCCATCCCATCACGTGGTCGGCCCACGGACCGAACCGTGCATACAGCTTCTCTTCAATAAACTGCGGAACGAAGGCGTCCACTGAGGATCCTGCTGGCAAATGCCGGATCTTCACGAGATAGTGGTAATAGGAAACCGCAACATCCCGTGGATCACGGACAATATAGATGACTCTCTTGTAGTCGGGATGAAATGGTTCGTGGGTTTTTATGTATCTTGGCCGAGGCAAGTCGCGCAGCTTGCGATTTGGCATCCCATAAACCGATGGAACTCGTTGCTCGACATTCGCAAATGTGACAGGGTCCTCAGCGTAGACGAGATTGCCTACTAGAAATCGCATCCAGGTGTTTCCGGATTTCGGATAAGACACCAGGAAGACATCATCTGGGAACGTAGTCATGTTTCGCCCAGGCGAGAGGCGGCCGAGAAACTTCAGCCCCGAGTTGCGAAAATGCCTCAATACTTTTTTCGTGTTCATTCTTGGGAGTTCTCCCAGCTTGGCCACTCCATTATTTTCGTGGCCCGCCTAAACGAGTATTAAGCTGATGAAGAAAAGACCACGCATGAGGGGAAACATGAGTGCGCAGCGATTCCTTGCTTTTCTTCAACTTGTACTTTCCTTGAAGATACAGACTGGCTGCGGTTCGGGGGCGCGCGAACTGAAAATTGATGTACTGGCCAACCTGAGCGCCCCAACGCGTCTTCGAGTCATTCACGCCTCCAAGGAAATCGTATTTGCTAACCCCCTCGGATATGAGCGTTCGCAGCACATGCGCGCGGAGTACATATCCGACGCTGTCCTTTGCCATCGCCGGGTCGAATCCTTCTTGTAGCGAATACACCGTGCTGCCGAAGCGAAAACCGAATTGCGCAGCCACGGGCTTCGCCTCTATTTCCAAAAACCAGAGCTGTAGTTGATTGCGTTGCAGGAGCAGCCCTGCCAGATCACGATAGAATTGCCGGCGCTGTGGCGAACAAAAGCTGCCAGGCCGACCGTCCGCCTCCCAGCGCAGTTGGTGCAGATGAAACAGGGACTCCAGATCGCGATTGAGCTCTTCGATCTGCGATGTCCGGCGATAACGGACGCTGTAAAGTTTCTCCAGACGGCGGGTGCGGATGCCTAGCTTGCCGCGTTCCTTTGCAGAAAGCTGCTTTATATACGATTCCCAGCTATCCGGCAGGTTTATCCACGAGCAAGGCGTTGAAGTTGTAACGATCGGCCATTTGCGTTTCTTCAACTGTACCGGAAGGTGGCGGGCTACAGGCGAATTCTCCGGCACAGTGTTCCATTCGCAAAAATCCCACTGTGACGAATGCTCTGCAAGATGCAGCAACAACGCTTCCATGAATCCTTCCTCGTATTCCGGCAAGACGGGCAAATCGAGATTATCTGAATCTTTGCTGCCATCACCCATGAGACGCACGATTTTCCACTGGAACCCGGCCGAGCGTCTGGTAGCAAATGACAAAGGAGCTATCCCTGCCAGGTGCGATGTCGAATTTCGAAACGACAGTACCCGCAGAGTTTGCTCATCGCCGAACGCCCGCCACCATGGCGCCAGCCATTCCCAAGACGAGAAAATCGAAGCTCCGGGCAATGCTCCGAGCAAGCTGTCCCAATCGGGCCGCAGAGCTTCAAGTTCGTCTAAAGTTTCAAGAACTCGAATTCTAAAGGGGTGCGAAGACATAACCGGTCCTAATCCGTTTTGTACAGCGAACCGCTTTTCGGAAAAGGGCCATCCACAACCGCAAAAGCCGCGGCCCGCGTGAGTCCCCATATGGAGGAGATTTTCCTTAACGGCGGCTTGATCATAAATGTCCCTTCCCGCCTATTCGGAGATTGCGCACTCATTGGAGTTCCAGCGGAACAAGACTTGCGAATCGCCCGAGTGGAGTTTGGCGTTTCAGTTGCAATTTCGATTCGAAAAACAATGGATAGAACGTGCGTATCAATTCCCCCGATAGCCGCGGCGATCGCCGCGCTCCGTTCGATGTCGTCTCGTAGCCTAACTCTTCGAGAAGGTCTCCATACAGGGCTTCAAAGTTGGAAAGATCTTCGGGACCAAGCTGCTGCTTCCAGCGACCGGCCGGACTAAAACCGTTCGCGGGGGACTCCGATTGATGCGAGGAATTTGGCCGAGCCACAGTCCCCACAGCGGATTGCCGGATGCGATCATAGTCGAGTTCTTGCTCAAGAAATTCGCCGAGGCGCGCTAAAGCGTCACGGGGACGCAAAATGAGATCCTCGAAATGAATCTCGGTATAATTCGAGGCTGCCTTCCGGCCGTTCTGCCGCCCTTTTGTCACCATCCACTTCCAGAATGCTCCCATGATCAGAATTCGCCGGCTGCGGTCCCACGGAAGATAAGGTATCCAGTCCTTCGTATTGAGCCCGAGCGCGACATCCCGGCCATCGCGAATGATGTGAATAAAGAGCGCTTCGGGGAGCTCTCGATGTATTTGAGGTATGTAGAATGCGTTGTCGGGACCGTAAGCCGCCCAGCGCCGGGAGTTCTGGCTGCGCGCAATTTCACCCATAACGATGCGATAAAAGTCGCCTGCGGTGTTGCATTGCTCGAGAACCTTTGACTTGATGTCCTCGGCGCTCAACCCTGACCGCCGAAAAGCCTTGCTGCGCAGCCAGACCTCCATCAATTTCCTTCGGTGATTGAGCACACGCAAATCTCCAAAACGAGGGATGAGGGTATGGTGGACGGACAGATCGTCGGCAAATCTTGCGAATCCACCTCCAGACATCAGCATATCGTACAGAAGATTGGTTCCAGAACGATGGCAACCCAGCACGAAGACGGGCGCCTCGCTTCTGTCAGCCGGCCGTTTTGCTGGGTGCACCCTTCGGGCCTCGGTTACATTCTTTCCCATACAGTGTTGACTCCCAATAGTCAGCTCCGCCTGACTGTCGTTAGCAAATCAAAATGTCCGCGTTTATGAGCAAGTGATTGGTCCGCCGTTTCGGTGTTGCTCGGGGTGGTGCAGATGGCCCGCCGCCGAAGCGGTGGGAAAGTGGGAATCCCGCGGTGTGGG
>Ga0209167_10000694_pt1 | contig 22680 bp, 26 predicted proteins | sample Coa_R1_9_FD_187154 | JGI IMG/M metagenome (GOLD analysis project Ga0209167, IMG submission 187154) | Surface soil microbial communities from Centralia Pennsylvania, which are recovering from an underground coalmine fire - Coalmine... | ecosystem: Environmental > Terrestrial > Soil >... | reverse complement strand
CCCGACCGAGGACCAAGGCACCATCGACCTGCCGCTCGGCCGCCTCAACGCCGAGCGTGGCTGGTGGCAGAAGCCGGACCCGGAAGGACAGTCGGCGGTAACCAACTGGAAGGCGATGGGCCGCGGCGGCGGCCTGACATGGCTGGCGTTGGAGCCGGTCACCGGCCGTACCCATCAATTGCGCGTGCACGCCGCCGCGATGGGTTGGCCGATCGTCGGCGACAATATTTATGGAAACGGTCCACGCTTCGGCGAGCCGCGCCTACATTTGCATTCCCGCGAAATCGTGATCCCGATTTCGAAGAACAAGACGCCGGTGCGCGTGACGGCGCCGGTGCCTCTGCATATGCGGGAGCGGTTGAGAGCCTGCGGCTGGAACGGGGAGTAAGAGCCCGCGAGCGCGGCACACTCCACGCGTCATCATCCGCGAAAGCGGATGATCCAGTATTCCAGAGCGGTTCGTGATCGACCTTGAAGCTGCGGCGTACTGGATCGCCCGGTCAAGCCGGGCGATGACGGCGGGTGCAGGGAAACACCACGGCACACACTTCACACCGTCAGCCGCGCGCCATCGCTGCCCTGGACGACGAGCGTCTTAACCGCGCCGGGCGCCTCCCCGCTGATCGCCACCGGCAAAAAATGCTCGGTGCGACCCTGGGTCGCGCTTTCGATCAAAATTTCTCGCCTTGCGCCGATTTCCGCTGCCAGCCGCCGCTGCAACGCAGCCTCTCCCACGGCCCGCAACAGGCTCGCGCGTTGCCGGATTTCATTTCCCGCGACCTGCGGCATTCTTGCTGCCGACGTGCCGGGGCGCGGCGAATAGGGAAACACGTGCAGGAAGGTCAGGCCGCAGGCGTCGACCAAGTCCTGCGAGCGGCGAAACATCTCCTCGGTTTCGGTCGGAAAGCCTGCGATGATGTCGGCGCCAAGCGCGATATCGGGCCGCAGGCGTCGCACCTGCGCGCAGAAATCGATCGCGTCTTGGCGGGAATGCCGGCGTTTCATGCGCTTGAGAATCAGATCGTCGCCCGATTGCAGCGACAGATGCAGATGCGGCATCAACCGATCATCATCGGCGATGACATCGAGCAGGTCAGAATCGACCTCGATCAGATCTACGGACGAAATCCGTAAGCGCTTCAGCTCCGGCACGTGCCGCAAAATTTGTTTGGTCAGTTGGCCGAGCTTCGGTGAGCCCGGCAGGTCCGCGCCGTAACCGGTCAGATCGACGCCCGTCAGCACGATCTCGGCATGGCCGCGCTCGACCAGCGCGCGGATTTGGTCAACCACCGCACCCATCGGCACCGAGCGCGACTTGCCGCGGCCATAGGGGATGATGCAGAAGGTGCAGCGATGGTCGCAGCCGTTCTGCACCTGCACGAACACGCGCGGCAGGCCCTTTTGAAATCCCCCCAACAGATGCGGCGCCATCGCGCGAACCGACATGATGTCGGTAACCGCGATCTTCTTGTCCGCCTCGATACCCGACCCGCCGGCCGCATCGAGCGCTGCTTGCGTCTGGCGCCAGGCCTCGCTTCGCATCTTGTCGTCATTGCCGACGACGCGATCGACCTCTTCCATGCCTGCAAACATTTCCGCTTGCGTCTGCGCGGCGCAGCCGGTGACGACGATGCGCAAATGCGGGCGTTCGCGCTTCAACCGGCGGATCGATTGCCGCGCCTGCGCGACGGCCTCGTTGGTGACCGCGCAGCTATTGATGACGACGGTGTCGGCAAGGCCGGCGCGCTCGGCCTCCACCCGCATCACCTCGGATTCGAAGGCGTTGAGGCGGCAGCCGAAGGTGACGATCTCGACGCTCATGGTCTCACGCGACCGAGGCAAACAGCGCGGGATCGAAGCGGCCTTCATATTCGAAGGTCGCCGGGCCCGTCATCAAAACGTGATCGTCGCGCTCGCGCCACTCGATGCCAAGCTCGCCTCCGGGCAAGGCAATCTGCACGGTGCGATTGGTGCGCTTCAACCGCGCCGCGGCGACCGCGGTGGCGCAGGCCGCCGAGCCACAGGCTTTGGTCAATCCGGCGCCGCGCTCCCAGGTGCGGATCGTGATGTGATCGCGGTCGACGACGTGGGCAAGCGTGATGTTGGCGCGCTCCGGAAAGATCGGATGATTTTCCAACAGCGGCCCGAAGCGGGAAAGATCGTAGGCATCGACGTCCGCGACCCAAAAGATCGCATGCGGATTGCCCATGCTGACTGCGGACGGCGAATGCAGCACCGGCGCATCGATCGGGCCGATCTGCAACTCGATGTATCTCGTGTCGCGAAACTCCTCGGCGAGCGGAATATCCTGCCAGCCGAATTTCGGCGGGCCCATGTCCACGGTGTAGAGGTCGCCGGAGCGCCAGCAATTCAGCAGGCCCGCCTTGGTCTCGAAGGTGGCCTGGGTCTGGCCCGAGGCCTCGAACAGCCGGCGCGCCACGCAGCGCATGCCGTTGCCGCACGCGGCGGCTTCCGAGCCGTCATTGTTGTAGATGCGGATGAAGGCCTCGGTGCCCGCAAGGCGCGGCGGCTGCAGCACCATCAACTGGTCATAATGGACCCCCTTAGGAGACGCCACCGCGCGCGCCTCGTCCGACGTGACGACAGCCGCCTTGTCGCGCAAATCGACCACGACGATCTCGTTGCCGATCCCGTTCATCTTGGCAAACATGTGGTTGGCGAGCGCGCTCATGGACGATCCAGATTGGACAGGCGACTTATATGGCGAATGCCGGCGGATTGACTAGTACGCACTGCCCGGCAAGCGGCGGGGCGCCAGTGTGGTGAATCTTTGTCGATGGCCTCAACGGAGCGGGAAGGCCCATGAAATATCTGCTATGGGACGAAGGGCTCGCGGGCATGGTAGCATGACCTTGGCTCGCCACGGGCTTGCCCGAGGCCACCCGCGACACCCAAAGAATGGCGCGGGGGCTGAACGAGGTTATGGAGAATACCTGATGAACTGCCCCCGTTCCTTCCGCCTTGCCCTGATTGCGTTGGTCCCGGTGGCTACGGTTTCATTGGGTATCGCCACGGGACTGGCGCAATCGCCGACGCCGCCGGCGCCTCCGGCAGCCAGCGCGCCTGCGCCGGCAGTCCCGGCGACGCCTGGTCCTGTCCCGGCGGCCAGCCCGACACCGTCAGTCAGCCAGGCCCCCGCGCCTCCGGCAGCCGCGGCGCCGCCAGCACCCCCTGCACCGCCGGCACCCGGCTTGGTCCAGAAGGCGGACCCGTTCGGCGAGGAAGTCGCGCTGACGCCGAAAACCGTGGTGGTCACGAAGGGCACCGCTAACTGGGATACGGCGTTCGACACGCTGGTCGAGTCGCTCAAGACTTTGTCGGCGCTGCTCGACAAGCAGGGTATCAAGTCATCCGGCAATTCGATGATCGTCTACACCTCCACCGACGATACCGGGTTCACATATCTGGCCGAAATACCGGTCGAACAGGAGCCGAAGAACCTGCCGAAGGCCATCAGCATGGGCAAATCGCCCGATGGCAAGGCGCTGAAGTTTGTCCATCGCGGATCCTACGAGAATATGGACAACACCTATGAGGCCATCACCAATCACCTCGACGACAAGAAGCTCGAGGCAAAGGACACGTTCATCGAGGAATACATCACCGACCCCTTGAAGACGACAGAGGACAGACTGGTGATCAATGTCTACGTGCCGCTGAAATAGCGCTCATGAAACTTCGCATAATTTTGGCGACGATTCTTGCGGCCGCCGTCGCGGCGGGAGCACCGTTTGCCGCGCCCGCGTGGGCCCAGACGCAGCCTCCGGCGATGATATCCGTCACCGGCGAAGCGCACATCTCGGTGCCGCCCGATCTGGTGCAGATCGATGCTGGTGTCACCTCGGAAGCCAAGACCGCGCGCGAGGCTTCGGAGGCCAATAACGCGGCGATGGGCAAGGTCCTGACGGCGCTGAAGGGCTCAGATATCGAACCGAAGGATTACCAGACTTCGCGGCTATTGTTGCAGCCGCAAATCTCGTCGAGCAAGACCAGCGCGCCGTCCGCCATCGTCGGCTACCGCGCCAGCAACCGGGTGACGATCCGGCTACGCGATATCACCAAAGTAGCGAACGTGATCGATACGCTGGTCGGCGCCGGCGCAAACGACATCGGCGGCATCAATTTCATGGTGTCGCAGGCGTCCAAGCTTCTCGACGAGGCCCGCGAACAGGCGATCGCCGATGCCCGCCGCAAGGCGGAAATCTACGCCAAGGCCGCCGGCGTGACGCTTGGCGCGCCGCTCAGCATTTCCGAGGGCGGGAGCCCGGGTCCGATCGCGTTCGGCAGGATAGCGGCCGGCGTTCCCCAATCGGTGCCGATCGCGCCGGGCGAGGAGACGCTTCATATCACCGTCAGCGTTTCCTGGGCGATCAAGCCGGCGCAGTGATAGTCTTCCGGCTCCCACACACGCGGACCTCATCCTGAGGAGCGCGTCGTTCACGCGCGTCTCGAAGGATGGAGACGGGCCCTCGTGCTTCGAGACGGCGCTAAAGCGCCTCCTCAGCATGAGGGGTCACACAAAAGGCCGAGTTAAAGTTCAAATACCTGCCCCGGCTTGAGCGCGACAAACCGCTCGCGCGGAATCTTCGCCGCGTCGAGCGCCGCATGCAAGTCCTCGACCGGCGCGTGGATCGCCTCATCGGTCAATTGAAACGTGCCGTGGTGATGCGCGAGCGCCTGCGCGGCGCCGCAATCGGCCAGCGCCTTGACGGCGTCGAACGGATTCATGTGCTGATCGCGCATGAACCAGCGCGGCTCATAGGCGCCGATCGGCAGGATCGCGAGCCTCAAGGGGCCATGCGCCTGCGCAACGCGGCGGAAATGCTTGCCCTCGCCGTAACCGGAATCGCAGACGATGTAGACCTTGCCGGCCGGCGTCTCCAGCACAAAACTCGCCCACAGCGCCTTGTTGCGGTCGAACAGCCCGCGCGCCGACCAATGCCGGGTCGGCACCAGTGTCACCGCGGCGCCGCCGAGGTCGACGCGGTCGTGCCAGTCAAACGCCTCGGCCTCGATCGCGGCGTCCGCGCCGCGCATCGTCACGTCGTTGCCAAGCGGCGTGATCACCCGCGGTGCGAACCTTGCCGTCAATCGCGACAGCGTGGCTACATCGAGATGATCGTAATGGCCGTGCGAGACCAGCACGACGTCGATCTTCGGCAGCGATTCGAACGCGATGCCGGGATCGTTGACGCGCTTCGGCCCGGCCCAACCGACCGGGGAGGCCCGCATCGACCACACCGGATCGATCAGAATGTTGAGGCCGGCGGTCTGGACCAACCAGCTCGCGTGGCCGACATAGGACAGCCGCGCTTTGGCGCCGTTGACAACGGACGGCGGCGTGTCGGCGTGCGGGCTTCCCGCCCACTCCGGCCAGGCCTGCCGCTGCCGGTTGCTGCCGAGTTGCCAGCGCAGCAGGTCGACCAGCGATCTCGGCGGCGCGCCGTCGGGATCGAAAAACTTCGTCCCGTCGAAATGATCGGAAGGAGGCCCGGCATAGGTTTTCATTTGCGAGATCCAGACCAACGGCGCGCCGAGAGCCGCGGCCGCACCGGCCAACCATCCGAGAGCCCTGCGGCGGGTCATGTTCATGGCCCGATTGGACCCAAAAAGTGTGTTTCGGCAAGGGGTAGGCCCGCCGCCTAAATTCACGAAAACGCCATTTGGCGGCGACTTTCCTTGACTTTTCGGACCCAGCGGCGTTTAACGCGCGCAATCAATCGGAAAGACTGATCTTTTCGACCCGCCGCCCGGCCCGAGAGACCGGAGGCCAACGCCCGACAGCGCGATGCGCCCTCGGGCGCAAAGGTGTTTGGAATACCGTCCAGCCTCACGGCGAGGACAAACTATGGGCCGTCATCGCCCGCGAAAGCGGGCGATCCAGTATCCCAGGGCAGCTCGATCAAGCCGAGATGCTGCGGCGTACTGGATACCCCGCTTTCGCGGGGTATGACGGCGGAGAGCAATACGGCGCCTGCGAATGGCAGGACAAAGGAAGAGCTTAAGTGTTCGACAATCTGTCGGAAAAGCTGGGCGGCATTCTTGATCGGCTGACGCGGCGCGGGTCGCTTAACGAGGCCGACGTCGATGCCGCGATGCGCGAGGTGCGCCGCGCGCTGCTCGAGGCCGACGTCTCGCTCGACGTGGTGGGAAGCTTCACCGAAAGGGTCCGTGAGCAGGCGATCGGCGCCACCGTGGTCAAGTCGGTCACCCCCGGCCAGATGGTGGTGAAGATCGTCCATGACGAGCTGATCGCCACGCTCGGTTCCGACGGCCAGAGCATCGATCTCAACGCGGTGCCGCCGGTCGCGATCATGATGGTCGGCCTGCAGGGTTCCGGCAAAACCACCACGACCGCGAAACTCGCCCGCCGCATGACCCAGCGCGACAAGCGCAAGGTGCTGATGGCTTCGCTCGACATCTATCGCCCGGCGGCGATGGAGCAGCTCGCGGTGCTCGGGCGCGACCTCGACATCCCCACCTTGCCGATCGTCGCCGGACAAAAGCCGGCGCAAATCGCCAAGCGCGCTCTGGAAGCTGGAAAGCTCGGCGGCTACGACGTGGTGCTGCTCGACACCGCCGGCCGCACCACGCTCGACGAAGAGATGATGAGCGAAGCGGCCGAGATCAAAGCCGCGGCCAACCCGCACGAAGTGCTGCTGGTCGCGGACTCGCTGACCGGCCAGGACGCGGTCAATCTCGCGCGCGCCTTCGACCAACGCGTTGGCCTCACCGGAATCGTGTTGACGCGCGTCGACGGCGATGGCCGCGGCGGCGCCGCGCTGTCGATGCGCGCGGTCACGGGAAAGCCGATCAAGCTGATCGGCACCGGCGAAAAGACCGACGCGCTGGAGGATTTTCATCCGAGCCGGATTGCGGGGCGCATTCTCGGCATGGGCGACGTGGTGTCGCTGGTGGAGAAGGCCGCCGCCAATATCGACGCCGAAAAGGCCGCGCGCACCGCCGAGCGGATGCGCAAGGGCCAGTTCGATCTCACCGACATGCGCGAGCAATTGCTGCAGATGGCCAATATGGGCGGCCTCTCGGGCCTGATGGGCATGATGCCCGGTATTGCCAAAATGAAGAACCAGATCGCGAATGCCGGGATCGACGACAAAATTCTAAAGCGTCAGGTCGCGCTGATCGATTCGATGACGCGGGCCGAAAGGAAAAATCCCGACATTCTCAAAGCGAGCCGCAAGAGGCGGATTGCGGCGGGCGCCGGCGGCAAGGTCGAGGACCTCAACAAGCTCTTAAAAATGCATCGGAACATGGCCGATATGATGAAGGCGATGGGCTCCGGCAAGCGCGGCCCGCTCGCCGGCATCGCGCAGGCGATGGGCTTTGGCGGCGGCATGCCGACGCCGGAACAGATGAAGGCGCTGGCGGAAAAAATGCCGCAAGGCACGCCCCCCGGCGGCATGCCCGCGCTGCCAAAGGATCTTCCCGCGGGCCTGCGCTCGGGCTTGCCGAACCTGCCGGGGCTTACGGGCCTGGGCAACAAGCCGCCCTTGCCCGGGCTCGGCGGCTTCCCCGGACTGGGGAAGAAGAAATGATCTTTCTTTCGTCATTGCGAGAAGCGAAGCAATCCATTTCGCCGCAGCGCCAAGAACTGGATTACTTCGTCGCGGCGCTCCTCGCAATGACGACGACGAATACCGAAAGCTAACCAACTCACACTCAGGAGAACTAAATGTCAGTCGTTATCCGCCTCGCGCGCGCAGGCACCAAGAAACGCCCCGTCTATCACGTCGTCGTCGCCGATTCGCGCTTTCCCCGCGACGGCCGCTTCATCGAACGTCTTGGCCATTTCAATCCGCTGCTCCCCAAGGACAACACCGAGCGGCTGAAGCTCGACATGGACAAGGTCAAGGCCTGGCTCGCCAAGGGCGCCCAGCCGTCCGACCGCGTCACGCGTTTCCTCGATGCCGCCGGCGTCATGAAGCGCACCGCGCGCAACAATCCGGTAAAGGCCGTGCCGCGCAAGGAGCGCAAGGCGCAGGCCGAAGCCGCCGCCAAGTCGGCGTAGCGCGTAGCGGCGCGCGACGGTGGCAGCACCGATTTGCGTCGCCCGCATCGGCGCCGCTCATGGCGTGCGCGGCGCGGTGAAGCTGTGGACGTTTACCGAAGACCCGCTGGCCGTGAAGCACTACGGACCGCTTGCGACCAAAGACGGCGCGCGCCGGTTTGAAGTGACGAACGTCCGCGAGGCAAAGGGACACCTGGTTGCAACGCTCAAGGGCGTCACGACGCGCGACGAGGCTGAGTGCCTCAACGGCATCGAGCTCTTTGTCGCGCGCGAAAGGTTGCCGGCGACCAGCGAGAACGAATATTACCACGCCGACCTGATCGGGCTCGCCGCCGTGACGGCGACCAACGAGCCGCTCGGCCGCGTCGTTGCGATCCACAATTTCGGCGCGGGCGACATTATCGAGATCGCGCCGCCGCAAGGCGCGACCATGATGCTGCCGTTCTCCAATGCCGTAGTGCCCGCGGTCGATCTTGCGGGCGGGCGCGTGGTGATCGAACTGCCCGGCGAGATCGAGGGCGAAGACGACGGATCGAATTAGCTACGCAACGGCCTGCGTCTCGACCTCAGCTGACATTCGACCGTCATAAAAGCCGTCGCGACGCGGTTCGCAAAAACGCTTGCGTTCATTTTTCAGCTCTGGCACGCTTGAGTTGCCTCACCCCCGTGCCATCAGCCCGCCCCGTTGCAGACTCGATGCCGAAGTACCGGAGAATTCCATGTTGCGTAGCGCTTTCCTGGCGGCCCTCGGGCTAATCGCAACATCGGGCCTGCTGTCCGCCCAAACCAAACCGCCCGAGTCGCCTCCGGCGGCAGCATCGCCGTCAGCCGAACCGGCGAACAGCCCGGAAGCGATGGAAGACCCGCAGATCGGCGACCGCTGGACTTATGAGTCTCGGGACGACATTACCGGCGATGTCAAATCGACGTACACGAGCACGATCACAGACGTCTCGACGACAGAGATCGGCATCCGTATTGTCGTGCTCGGCAATCCCAATTTCGGTTTCGTGAACTACGATCGCTCTTGGAACCGGACCAGCAACGACACCTGGCGGTTTGCACCAAGTGACGGCAGCGGGATTCGATCGCCGCTGGCGGTTGGTAAGACCTGGTCAGTCAAGGCTAATGACTCGAACAATACTGCGGGAGTTGTTTGGAGGCGTTCGGTGACATCGAAGGTCGTTGCGCAGGAAAGTGTCACCACTAGAGCCGGCACCTTCGACACTTTCAAAATCGAGACATCCTTTGAATTTCAGAATGCAAAGGACCCGACCAAGAAATTTCAAGACGTGTGGCAGACCTGGTACGCACCGGCAATCGATCATTGGGTGAAGCAATCCACCGTAACGCGATCCGACGGGCACGTGCGCAACAAGACCACCGCGGAGCTGGTCGAGTATGGCCGCCGCTAGGCGGTAATGCGCGCAGCCGCAAGAATGAGCAAACCTAAGGAAACCCCAATGCTTCGGCACACCGCTTTTGCGGTAATCTGTCTTGTCGCCACTGGCGTATCGGCGCAGCAAGCACCTCCGCCGGCTGAAGCTCCGAGTGCCGCCGCCGCCCTGCCGGCGAAATCTGTCGTTCCGATGGAGGAGCCGCGCTCCGGCGACCGCTGGACCTACGAGGTAAGGGACGAGATAACAGGGAAAATCACCGAGAGCCGGGAGAACGTCGTTACCGAGGTGACGCCGACCGAAATCAGCGTACGGTTCAAGAAGTTTGGTACCGACGACACCAGTGTCACGGTCTACGACCGGTCGTGGAACGCAGTGGAGCAGCGGCCCTGGAGATACTCGCCCCATGACGGTACCGGTATCCAATCGCCTCTCGCAGTCGGCAAGACGTGGCCCGTACAAACCAACAACATCAACAGCGCAAACGGGAGTATCTGGAAACGATCCGGGACTTCGAAGGTCGTCGGACAGGAAAGCGTCACCACGAAAGCCGGCACCTTCGACACGTTCAAGATCGAAACCACGTTTATGGGAAGCAATGTCAAAAACCCGCTCATGAAGAACGAGGTCACATCAATAACCTGGTACGCTCCTGCGATTGATCATTGGGTGAGGCGGACCTTTGTTTTGAGGGCCAACAAACATCTGCATATCAGCAATACGATCGAGCTGATTGACTATGGCCGCAAGGAGTAGTGTCCGGGGGTTTGCCGGATCATTTTGGGTCGATACCATCAGCCCCGCCCGGACGTTCCGCTAGCCGCTCCCTTTGACGGCCGCGACCGCACACGCCATTGGAGGGGCATGACCTTGATAGGCCCAGTCTGGCGCGCGACCGTGCTGACTTTATTCCCGGAGATGTTCCCGGGCCCGCTCGGCGTCAGCCTTGCCGGGAAGGCGTTGGCATCGGGACTTTGGACGCTCGAAGCGCGCGACATCAGGGATTCGGCGACCGACCGCCACCGCAGCGTCGACGATACGCCGGCCGGCGGCGGCCCCGGCATGGTGCTGCGCGCCGATGTATTGGCGGCCGCGATCGATGCGGCCGATGGCAGACCGGATTCCCCAAAAAACCGGCCACGCCTTCTGATGAGCCCGCGGGGTCGGCCATTGACCCAGTCCAGGGTGGTGGAACTTGCCACCGGCCCTGGCCCGCTGATCGTCTGCGGCCGGTTCGAGGGTGTCGACCAGCGGGTCATCGAGGCAAGGTGCCTGGAGGAAGTTTCGATCGGCGATTACGTGCTTTCAGGCGGCGAAATTGCCGCCATGGCGCTGATCGACGCCTGTGTCCGGCTGCTGCCTGGCGTAATGGGAAAACCGGGCTCCGGCACCGAGGAAAGCTTCGCCGAGGGCCTATTGGAATACCCGCAATATACCCGCCCGCAGGAATTCGAGGGGCACTCGATCCCGGAAATCCTGACCTCGGGCGATCATGCCAGGGTCGGGGCCTGGCGTCTGGCCGAGGCCGAGGCCCTGACAAGGCAGCGGCGGCCCGACCTCTGGGAGGCCAAAAACAAGGGCCAAAAACCGCCAAAAAACACGACGAAAGGGTGACAAGGTCCCGCCTTTGCCGTATACGGGCGGCCAAATCCGCGCAGGATAAACCAATATTCGCGCAGCCCGCGCATTTTGCGGCTGGGGCGCGCCGCCGATGGAGATTTTGCCATGAACCTCATTCAACAGCTCGAAAAAGAGCAATTCGAAAAAATGTCCGCCGGCAAGGAAATTCCGGAATTCGGACCCGGCGACACCGTGATCGTCAACGTCAAGGTGGTCGAAGGCGACCGCTCGCGCGTGCAGGCCTATGAAGGCGTCTGCATCGGCCGCTCCGGCGGCGGGCTGAACGAGAGCTTCACGGTGCGCAAGATTTCCTACGGCGAGGGCGTGGAGCGCGTATTCCCCGTGATGTCGCCGATGATCGACTCGATCAAGGTGGTGCGCCGCGGCAAGGTGCGCCGCGCCAAGCTCTATTACCTGCGCAATCTGCGCGGCAAGTCGGCCCGCATCGTCGAGAAGAGCGAGCGCGCCGCCGCGGTCGGCGAGTAGTTTTCGGAGCACTGGGTTTGGCGAAAAGCGCGGGGTTTTCCCGCGCTTTTTTTGCGGGCACAGAGAAACAATCCAGACTCGTCATTCCGGGATGGTGCGTTAGCACCAGACCCGGAATCTCGAGATTCCGGGTTCGATGCTTTGCATCGCCCCGGAATGACAGTGGAACTTAACGCATATCGCGCTTGAACATCTCGTGTGGTATAGAACTCGAATGCTCGCGGATCGCCACATCCTCGCGTCGCGCGTCGTCATTGACGATCGCTCGCGGCTGCCCGGCCGCTTCTTTGGGCGCTTTGCGACCTCGGCGACGTCAGGGCTTGCGCGCGCGGCCTGATGCTGCGCCGACTGCTGCTTTGCTCGCGCGTCGCAGCGCCTAACCGCTCAATCAGACTCCTTTGGAGCTTATGCTCATGTCGAAACCGACCACTCTCTACGACAAAATCTGGAACGATCATCTGGTTCACGAAGCCGATGACGGCACCTGTTTGATCTATATCGACCGCCATCTGGTCCACGAAGTGACCTCGCCGCAGGCCTTCGAGGGCCTGCGCGCGACGGGACGAAAGGTCCGCGCCCCGCAAAAGACGCTCGCCGTGGTCGATCACAACATCCCAACCACCGACCGCTCCAAGCCCAATCCCGATCCGGAAAGCATCGAACAGATGCGGGTGATGGCCGAGAACGCCAGGGAATTCGGCATCGAATATTTCAATGAGTTCGACCGCCGTCAGGGCATCGTGCATGTGATCGGCCCGGAGCAGGGCTTTACACTGCCCGGCACCACCATCGTCTGCGGCGACAGCCACACCTCGACGCATGGCGCGTTCGGCGCGCTGGCGCACGGCATCGGCACCTCCGAAGTCGAGCACGTGCTGGCGACGCAAACCCTGATCCAGAAAAAGGCCAAGAACATGCGCGCCGTCGTCGACGGCAAATTGCCCGACGGCGTCAGCGGCAAGGACATCATTCTTTCGATCATCGGCGAGATCGGCACCGCCGGCGGCACCGGCTATGTGCTGGAATATGCCGGCGAGGCGATCCGCGCGCTCTCGATGGAAGGCCGCATGACCGTTTGCAACATGTCGGTCGAAGGCGGCGCTCGCGCCGGCCTGATCGCGCCAGACGCGAAGGCGTTTGAATTCCTCAAAGGACGCCCGAAATCGCCGAAGGACGCGGACTGGGACGCCGCGATGCGTTACTGGGAGACTCTGCGGAGCGACGAGGGGGCCCATTTCGATCACGAGATCAGGCTGGATGCGGCCAAGCTGCCGCCGATCGTGACCTGGGGCACCTCGCCGGAAGACGTGGTGTCGGTTACGGGCTTTGTGCCCGATCCCGACAAAATCGCGGATGAGGCCAAGCGCCTCTCCAAGCATCGCGCGCTGAATTACATGGGGCTGAAGGCCGGCACCAGGATCACCGACATCAGGCTCGACCGCGTCTTCATCGGTTCCTGCACCAACGGCCGCATCGAGGATTTGCGCGCGGCGGCGAAAATCGCCGAGGGCAAGACGGTCAACGCCAACGTCAACGCGATGATCGTGCCGGGCTCGGGGATCGTGAAGGAACAGGCCGAAGCCGAAGGCCTCGACAAGATCTTCATCAAGGCCGGCTTCGACTGGCGCGAGCCGGGCTGCTCGATGTGCCTTGCGATGAATCCCGACAAGCTCAAGCCCGAAGAGCGCTGCGCCTCGACCTCGAACCGCAATTTCGAGGGCCGCCAGGGTTTTAAAGGCCGCACCCACCTGGTTTCGCCCGCCATGGCGGCGGCCGCGGCCATTGCCGGGCATTTTGTCGACATCAGGGAGTGGCGGTAAGCCCGCCTTCCCTCAACATCAACGCATCGGTGAAGGAAGTCGTTAAGCACTTCCGGGCAGACTTGCCGGGCAACAGGTCGCGAAGTTTCGCGAGGGAAGCACGCCATGGCCGACAAAGCTGAATTCGTCGATATGATCAGCGAGGCGACGCAGCAGCGGCGGCGCCGGGTCATGCCCCGCGCGGTCAAGAAAGCGGTGGCCGAGGAGACGTCGCGTCTCAGCCATTGGCCTCCGGAGCGCTGGGCGCAGTGGCGGCTGGAGGCGCTCACGCCGTGGAAAATCAAGTCCTGGAAGCTCAAGGACTGGATTTAGAGCGTTTTCGAGCGAGTGCCACTCTCGGATCAAGCGTCTCGTCATGGAGAAAAATCAGGCGCCCTTGCGAGCGCCTGACTCATCTCACCTACCGCTCGAACCTCAACGATGGGCTTGATGATGCCTGCGCTGATGGTGCCGCCGGGTGTAATGATGGTGGCGCCACGGGCGATGACTGCAAAGCTGCTGTGGACCATTTTCGGTCTCGACGATGCGGCAGCCGGGGGCGGCGGAATAGGCCGGATATCCCTCGTAGTACGGGTAATCGTCATCGTAGGGGTAATCGTACCAGACGCCTCCCACGAACACGCGCCTGAAGTGGCGGCCATGGGCGAAGTGGTGGCCGCCGAAACGGGTACGACCAGCCACGTTCGGACCGGTGCGGGACGCGCCGCCCTGATACGACGGGCTGCCACCGAATCCGGCATGTCCGCCGTATCCGCCACGGCCACCATATCCGCCGCCGCCACCCCCACGGCCACTGCCGCCGCCACCAACTCCTCGAACTTCGATCGCAAGCCCGTCGGCCGCGACTTTGCCTGCAGCCGCGGCACCCGGATTGAGGAGCGACGAAGCTTCGGCGCGATCGCCCACGAAGGCCGACAGTGTGAGGAGCGCTGCCGCCACAAAGCCCAGCAATCGCGTCGAAGTTCGGAGAGAATAGCGCGAGAAATCAGCAATCCCAGTCATGCGTGTAGTCCCCCTTGTTGAAGGAAACGGCAAGCGAAGACCGCGCAGCGGCCCGCTTTCGTCGCGCTCAATGTGTTGATCGTGGTGTTGTTCGCACCCAGCATCACATTATTGAAGACAACCTGAACGTGCCATGAATGAACGCGTCGCAATTTGGCAATGCAGCTCGTGCCAGTTAAGCTCGCGAGATTGTGAGAGATGGCATGAGAGGCACGACAGGACGGTCAATGTATTTGCACAGCTCAAAAATGACGGACCGCGCCGCCTATGACCGTTATCGGGCGCAATTCTTCGACATGTAAAAAAATTCAGCGGACGGCTGTTATCGGCCGACGAAAGCCCTGTCGTTCCGGAAGGGGCGTGGGATCGCGACAAGCCGCGTCGCGCGATGCGGGTTCCGCCTCACACCCAACATCAAAACCGGCGTAGGTTGCCAAGCGTATCTTCTGCAAACTTTTCGCCACAGGAGATGGTCATGGCCTCATCTCGAAGACGGCCCTGGATATTGCCCTTCGCGATTGCAGCCTTCTCTTCACCGGCGCGGCGCTCGCCTCCCAAGGCCCGGGTGTGGGCCCCGGTACTGCGAGCCCCTTCACGCAGCTCGTCATGGCGATCATCGTTTATGGCGGATCGGCGCTCCTCGTCGGCGCCGGTCTTGTCGGCGCCTTGCGAAAGCGTTGATGTCGGTCAGTGTTTAGCCGCGGCGCCAGACGCAGCTCATGTGGGGCACGATCACCGTGCCGCTCGGCCGGTATTCCCGCACAAGGGTCGCGTTGCAAACCCGCACGGCGTTCTCTCCCGGGTAATAGCGCGGATAAACGTCGTCCGGCTCGGCCCAGTACCGGGGATAGATCGGAAGCCGCTTGGGTGGCCGCCGAGCCGGCTGTACGGACGGCGCACCGCCAGGCGCTGGCGATGCCTGCGCGGTCCGCGTGCCCTGCGGTGCGCTCTGCGCCTCGGCTCCGGCCGCGATCAGCGAAAAAGCCGCCGCAAACGCCCCGGTTATTGCCACTGTCCCGATACGCATTTTCACGCCCGCCCAGAGCTGTTTTTCCGATCCTACGGTCTCCGATTGCCGCTGCAACGTCAACTGCGCCGCCGAGCCATTTTTGCCGGCACCGGCGCACAAAGCGGCAGTTTGTCCCATTGGAAGGATTTTTTTCGGTTCCCTCTCTTTCGGGTCATGCTCTAAACAGGTGCCATGTGGACATCAACAAAAGCGCCGTCACTCGCCGAAATGGAAGCCATGGCGCACGAAGTCTTCGCGCGGCTGCCGAAGACCTTTCGCGAGCTTTGCGAGGGCGTAATCATCCGCGTCGATGATTTCCCGACCGAGGAAGTTCTCGACCAGATGGAGGCGGAAAGCGAATTCGACCTGCTCGGCCTGTTCCACGGCGTCGGCCTGCCGCATCAAAGCCATGGCGATATTGCGCGCCTGCCCAACATGGTCTGGCTGTACCGGCGGCCGATCCTGGATTACTGGGCCGAGCATGACGAGACGTTGGGCCGGATCGTCCGCCACGTGCTGATTCACGAGATCGGCCACCATTTCGGCCTGTCCGACGGCGACATGGCAGCGATCGAGGCGACCGGCGATTAAGGATTTTGCGCTTTAATGCCGGCGGCGTTCGCGATAAACTCGGTTTCGCAGACGCTTTTCCTCAATTCCAACCAAGAAGTGCTTTTCGATGGACAAGTTCACCACGCTCGAAGGCGTCGCAGCGCCGCTGAAGATCATCAATGTCGATACCGACATGATCATCCCCAAGCAGTATCTGAAGACCATCAAGCGCACCGGCCTCGGCAAGGGCCTGTTCTCGGAACAGCGCTACAAGGACGACGGCAGCGAGAACCCTGATTTCATCCTCAACAAGCCGGCCTACCGCAACGCCAAGGTGCTGGTCGCCGGCGACAATTTCGGCTGCGGCTCCAGCCGCGAGCACGCGCCGTGGGCGCTGTTGGATTTCGGCATCCGCTGCGTGATCTCGACCTCGTTCGGCGACATCTTCTACAACAACTGCTTCAAGAACGGCATTCTGCCGATCCGCGTCGCCCAGGACGATCTGGACAAATTGTTCGACGACGCCGAGCGCGGCGCCAACGCGACGCTGACCATCGATCTTGCCAATCAGGAAATCCGCGGACCTGACGGCGGCACCGTGAAGTTCGAGATCGATGCGTTCCGCAAGCACTGCCTGATGAACGGGCTCGACGATATCGGCCTCACCATGGAGAAGAAGGCATCGATCGATGCCTACGAGGCCAAGGCGAAGACCGCGCGCGCCTGGGCGTGATCGCGAGCTTGCGGCCCGACATCGTCACCTTCTGGCACGGCCCGCTCGATGCGCTGCGAATTCTATGCCTGCGTTCGCAGGTCGCCGCCGGCCACAAGGTCACCGTCTTTAGCTTCGAGCCGTTGGCGCAATTGCCCGATGGCGTCGGCAATGCCGAGGCCGAAGCGATCCTGCCGCAAAGTTTCGCGGAGCGATTGCGCCCGACCGGACCCGACGGCGTCTGGCGCGACTGGACCACGCTGCAGTTCTCGGATTTTTTCCGGATGCGGTTGATGGCCGAGAGCGCCGGGCTCTGGCTCGACGCCGACGTGCTCTTGAAGAAGCCGGTCGAGATCGATCCCGCAAAACCCTATTTCGCCTGGGAACGGCCGCGCCAGATCGGCAACTCCGTGCTTTATCTGCCGCCAAACGATCCGATCGTCGCCGCATTCGCTGCCCTGATGCACGAGGACGAATTGACGCCGGATTGGCTGGCGCCGCGGCACCGCCTGATTCTGACGTTGCGAAAATTGCGCGGCGCAGGCCGCGTCCCGGACCTGCGCGTGGCGATCTTTGGTCCGGCGGCGCTCACCGCACTCGCCCGCCGCGCCGGCGAATTGGACTATGCGCTGCCGAAGAAGTCCTTCTACGCCGTCCATGCCGAGCCAAATCTGTTCTTCGAGCCGCGGGATATTTCGGCGCTGGTCGCCGACCCCGAAATTATCGGATTTCACATTTCGCCAAAGGGCCGCGGCAATGCGCGACCCATTCCCGGAAGCCTGCATGCCTGGGCGGCGGCGCAGTTTGGGGATCAATCCACGCGTCGTCATTCCGGGATGGTGCGATAGCACCAGACCTCAGATGCGCAATTGCGCATCGGGAAAATCTCGAGATTTTCGGATCGCCGCTACGCGCCGTCCGGAATGACTCCAAGCCGTTGTTTGATCTATCGCAACGACCTCCGATCGGCAGCGCCCATAATATTCGCAGTTGGAGGTGTTCCCGTGACCGCCCAAACCCAAACTCTTTCCGTCGTCGAACGATTGACGCGCACCTTTAGCGATTGGCTGAAACACCGGCAGGAGCTCAGCGAAATACGTCAGCTCAACACGGCGGAGTTTGACCGCATGGCAAGCGATTTGCGGGTCTCGCCCACTGACCTCGACGAATTGGTACGCCACGGGCCGCATGCGGCGGATGAACTGCCCAGATTGCTGAAGGCGCTCGGCATCAGCCAAGCGGATTTGGCGCGCGTCGAGCCGATGGCGCTGCACGACATGGAGCGCGTTTGCGCGCTATGCGCGAACAAGCGCGAATGCAACCGCGATCTTGCCGCCGGAACCTCCGCGGAGCACTATCGGGGATATTGCCTCAACGCGCCCATGATCGAGGAATTTGGCAAAGCGGTGAGCAAATGAAGATGTCGCGCTCTGCCTGGATTCATTTCACCCTGGCGATTCTGATTGCGCTCGCGGCGCTTTTCTTGATCCGTGTGAACAATGCCGGGGGTCTGGCGCCGCTCGCCATGGTCACGGCCAAATAGAGCGGAATCGCGCCCCTTGATGCTTACCGCGCAACCGCTGCGATCGAATCGGCAATCGCGATTGTGCGCCTTGCCATCTCGGCATGCAGCCGCTCCACCATCTGACCGTCGAGCGAGATCGCGCCGCGCGAGGCATTCTCCGGAAGCTCGAACGCGGCGATGATCTTGCGGGCCTGGGCGACCTCGGCCGCAGGCGGCGTGAAGATGGCGTTGCAGGCCTCGATCTGGCCCGGATGGATCAGCGTCTTGCCGTCGAAGCCGAGATCGCGCGCCTGCGTGCACTCCTGCCCAAAGCCGTTGACGTCGCTGAAATCGCTATAGGGACCGTCGAAAATCTCAAGGCCGTAGGCGCGGGTGGCGAGAATGCAATGCGTGATCAAGGCCAGCATCGTCGCGCGGCCCGGCTGCATTTTGATCCGCGTCTCGCGCGAAATATCGTTCGGCCCAAACACGAAGCCGGCGAGCCGCGGCTCGACACCGCGTGAGGCGGCGGCAAGTCCTTCCGCGTGCAGAACCGCACGCGCGGTCTCGATCATCGTCCAGAGCCGCATCGACGGGTCGGCATCCGCATCGCGCAGACAACGCGCGATGGCGGCGAGATCCTCCACGCTGGACACTTTTGGAACCAGAATGCCGTCGGGCCGGGTCCTGGCGGCCATCTTCAGATCATCCATCCACCACGGCGTATCCAGTGCATTGGTACGAATCCAAACCTCGCGCCTGCCGAAGCCGCCTGCCGCGACCGCCTGCGCGATCTGGTCGCGTGCGAGCGCCTTGGCCTCCGGCGCCACCGAATCCTCGATATCGAGAATGATGCCGTCCGCGGGAAGCACGCGCGCCTTTTCCAGCGCCCGGGCGTTCGATCCGGGCATGAACAGCAGGCTGCGGCGCGGACGGACCATTGGTTTCTTCCCTTCGAACCGATGCATTAACATTTCGGGCTTTCGTCTGGAAGCCTTGTTCCAGCCGCTGGCCTGTGGTTAGCCATTCGCATGCCACCTTTCCCGCAACGGCTGATCGACGGCTACCGGAACTTTACGTCGCAGCGGCTGCCGGCCGAACAATCGCGCTACCGCGAATTGTCCGAACGCGGCCAGTCCCCGGAAGTGATGGTGATCGGCTGCTGCGATTCCCGGGTTTCGCCGGAGGTCATCTTCGATGCCGGGCCGGGCGAATTGTTCGTGGTGCGCAACGTCGCCAATCTGGTGCCGGTCTATGCGCCCGACGGCGGTGCGCACGGTGTCTCGGCGGCGCTCGAATATGCGGTCAACGCGTTGCGCGTCAAACACGTCGTGGTGCTCGGCCATGCGCAATGCGGCGGCATCCGCGCCTTCATCGACAATATCGAGCCGTTGTCGCCGGGAGATTTCATCGGCAGATGGATGTCGATGTTCATCAAGCCGGGCGAGACCGTCGCCCAGCGCGACCGCGAGTCGATGGCCGACTTCACCGTGCGGATCGAGAAGGCGGCCGTGTTCCGGAGCCTGGAAAACCTGATGACGTTTCCCTTCGTGCGGACGCTGGTCGCGCGCGGCGAGCTGAGCCTGCACGGCGCCTATTTCGGCGTCGCCGAGGGCTCGCTGTTCGTGCTCGACCAGAAAGCGAAGGAATTTCGCAGCGCGAGCGAGGAAGCGGGCGAATAGCGAGTAGCGAGTAGCGAATGGAAAATCTTCTACTCGCTATTCGCCTATTTTCACGCCGCCTTTTTCTTGGCGCTGATCAGCTTGCGGTTGACCAGGCATTCGGCGATCTGGATCGCGTTCAGCGCGGCGCCCTTGCGCAAATTGTCCGAGACGCACCACAGCACGAGGCCGTTTTCCACGGTGGGGTCGGTGCGGATGCGGCTGACATAGGTCGCATCCTCGCCGGCCGCCTCATACGGCGTGACGTAGCCGCCAGGCTCGTGCTTGTCGATCACGAGAACCCCCGGCGCCTTGCGCAAGACTTCGCGCGCCTCGTCCACCGAGATCGGATTTTCGAATTCGATGGTCACTGCCTCCGAATGGCCGACGAACACCGGCACCCGCACGCAAGTGGCGGTCAGTTTGATTTTGGGATCAAGAATCTTCTTGGTCTCCATCATCATCTTCCACTCTTCCTTGGTGTAGCCGTCTTCCATGAAGACGTCGATTTCGGGAATGACGTTGAAGGCGATGCGCTTGGGGAATTTCTTGTTGATCAGTTCGCTGTTGGTGTAAACCGCCTTGGTCTGCGAAAACAGTTCGTCCATCGCCTCCTTGCCAGCGCCCGAGACCGATTGATAGGTCGAAACCACGACGCGCTTGATCACCGCTTTGTCGTGCAGCGGCTTCAACGCGACCACGAGCTGCGCGGTCGAGCAGTTCGGATTGGCGATGATGTTCTTGTTGGCGAAGCCTTTGATTGCGTCCGCGTTGACTTCGGGCACGATCAGCGGCACGTCCGGATCCATCCGCCACGCCGACGAATTGTCGATCACGACCGCGCCGGCGGCGCCGATCTTCGGCGACCACTCCTTCGACACCGCGCCGCCCGCCGACATCAGGCAGATATCGACGTCGCCGAAATCGTAGTGTTCGAGCGCTTTGACCTTCAGGGTGCGGTCGCCATACGAGACTTCGACGCCCATGCTGCGGCGTGACGCAAGCGCCACCACCTCGTCAGCCGGGAATTTACGTTCGTCGAGAATGTTGAGCATTTCCCGCCCGACATTGCCGGTCGCTCCGACCAGCGCGACTTTGTAACCCATCGTTCACTCTCCGAAGAAAAATCCCTCACCCCAGACCCGCGGCGGAAAGGGAAGAGGCAGCGCTTCTATGCGAGAAACGCCGTTAAGACAACGTTAGGCCCGGGCACCTGCCCGGCGCTCGGCGGCGGCTTGGGCAGACGATGCACCTAGAATACCACGCCAGAATTCATCCGGCGCTGACCAGCTTTGCCGACGAATGCATTGCGACGCTGGCGCGCCTGATTGCCTATGTGGGGGCTCTTGCCCTGCTTGGCATTGTCGGCCTGCATTTTTGGGAGCAATTCGCAGGCTTCCCTGAGATTGAGCCCACCGGCAAGGCCGACTTTACTGCGGCGTTGCGCTCGCGACCGCAATTCGCCGTCAGCTCGCTTGATCCTCCTGAGAAATCAGAGATTTATGAGATTTTTCGGCATCCGGCGGGCGGCCGCAAGGACATTTTCCATTGGGGCGCTCCGGACGAAAAGCCGGTGGCGGAGCTTGAAATCTACCGTCCCGGCGGCGAATTCAATCCGGCCGAGCGGTTGGGCGCCGAAATGGCGCGCCGGATGGACCCCGACGGCCGGCGAGAGCTGGAAGCGGCGGGCGTGATCGACAGCAAGTTTGGCGCGGTGACGCTGCTTCGTTTCACCGGCACCCCGGACGGCGCAAAGTCGTGCCTCAGCTTCTTCAAGCGTATCGATGAACCTGCTCTGCAAATCTCAGGCTGGTCGTGTCAGGGCAGCGGGTTACCGGCGCGGCGGGGCGCCATCGCCTGCATGCTGAACCGGCTGACCCTGCTGGCATCCGGAAATGAACCCAAACTGGCCGAGTTATTCGCCCGTGCTGAACTCAAGCGCGGCCGCTGCGCAGGCGCCGCGAGCGGCGCGTCGGATTGGGTGACGGGGCCCGAAAACCCCCGGTTGCGCGGCCGCCTCTGATTGGCGCGCCAGCCAAAGCTTGGTTTTCATGCGACTTTTTCGCCGCTTCGGGCATTATTCTGACGCAGTGTGGCGCGATTGACCTTGTGACGGCATCTCCGGCGGCTAGAATACCTCCCGAAACGGTTATGGCGCTCCGCCTGCGCCCGAAAGAGGACCTGATGACCTGGAAAATCCTTGCTGCGAACCCAATTGCGGTGCTGTTTGCCGTTGTCGCGATCGGCTTCGGCACCCAGGCCTTCGCGCAGTCGCAGACGCCGACCCCGAAGCAGCAAGCCAAGCAGGCCAAGCAGGCCAAGCCCCAACAATATGACGATCGCGGCCGTCCGTATTATGGGCAGAACGGCCCCAACGTGTCGTATCAACAGGGGCCGCACACCCGCATTTACGTCACCAAGCGCTCATGGCTTGATGCGGGCGTCGAGGTCTTGCCGGGCGACCGCAAGTTCGACGATTACGCGTTTCCGCCGGAGTACGGTTACCCCGACTTCGCGCGCGAGAACAGGAATCGCCCGATCGACCGCCAGCCGCTCAACCCGGCGTCGGATATGGGTGGTTATCCGCTGCGCTTCCCGATCCCGCAGTAGCGGGCGGGGAGTAGACGCAGCATTAATCTAATACGATCCGGTCGTCCCTGCGAACTCAGGGGACCCATACGCCGCGGCGTCTCTTTTGGGGATGCTGCTCGACGACTTTCTCTCCGCCACAAGCACCTGCGGTTGATGGTGTGGACGGCCCCCTACGGCATCGAGTGTGCCAGAATGAGGTTGTTGTAAATCTCAGACAAGGGAGCCGTCCGTGAAGCAGATTATCCGAGTTGGCATGGATACGTCGAAGCATATTT
>Ga0209167_10000688_pt1 | contig 22882 bp, 20 predicted proteins | sample Coa_R1_9_FD_187154 | JGI IMG/M metagenome (GOLD analysis project Ga0209167, IMG submission 187154) | Surface soil microbial communities from Centralia Pennsylvania, which are recovering from an underground coalmine fire - Coalmine... | ecosystem: Environmental > Terrestrial > Soil >... | reverse complement strand
TTTGCGCGCGGCGACAGCGGCGAGCAGTCGCAGCCGACCGATATGACGCTGGCGCTGGAGGAATTGCGCAGCGACGCCGAACGCAACGGTCACACGGCCACCGTCGCCTTCCACGGGCTTCCGGTGGTGACGGTGAAGCCGGCCGCGTTCAAGCGCTGCCTTGCCAACCTGGTGTCGAACGCGGCGCGGCACGCCAACGCCATCTCCATCACCGGCCAGCGCGACCACCGCTATCTGACGGTGACGGTCGACGATGACGGTCCTGGCATTCCGTCCTCGATGCGCGAGGAAGTGTTCAAGCCGTTCCTTAGGCTCGACGACGCCCGCAATCAGGACGAGCGCGGCACGGGGCTCGGGCTCGCAATCGCCCGCGACATCGCTCGCTCGCATGGCGGCGACATCATGCTCGGCGACAGCCCGATGGGCGGACTTCGCGCCACGGTGCGGATACCGGTGTAGAAGCTCTCACCGCAAACCGCGCGTACTCCCTCTCTCGCGTGCGGGGGGCTTGGTTTTCAGTACCGGGTGCGCAACGGCGCTTCATTGGCGCCATACGGCACCCAGCGGCAGGCAAAGGAAAGATAACCGCCGTATTGCGCGTCCACCGCCAGGAATTTTGCCACCTTGCCGTAGCGGGCACAGTGATCGACCGCGAGCTGGCGGGCATCCGCCCTGGAGGCCAACTCGTAGGCGATGATGCCGCCGGTATCGTTGCCCTTGAACGACGGCACCCAATCGGCCCGTGCAGGCATACCCACCAGCATCCCGCAGGCGGCAATCAGGCTCGCGGCCCCCATGATTCGCATCGTTCACTCCGTTTCGCTTCGAGCGCACCTTAAAGCGCATCGGCTGCCGTGAAAAGAACGGCCAGGGCCCGCTTGCGGAGTTGTTGGCAGGTGTTGCCGCGTTGCACTTGACCTTGACGGGGCTTCGCGGCACGGTTTCCCTGTTCGATCATCCGGCGGACCAACCATGCGCGACCTCTCTTCATTTGCTGGGAAAAATGTCGTCCAGGCCAATCTTGGCGCGGCTCTTGGCGCCCTGTTCGGTCTTCTCGCCCTTGGCCAGAGCGCCAAGGCGGCAAATCCGGGGGAGCTGAATTTCTGGCTGAACGGCCCTCAATATGACGGGCGGCTTGCCCCTTGCGAGTCTGCGCTCGGCACCATCACCTCCCAGTTTCAGGAAAAAGAGAGCACGTTCTGGAATTCGTCGTTGCAAATCGTCGCCTATGGCCGGATCCACGAAACCGCCTACCGGCCCTGGCAATCTGACAATATCCCGCGCCGCTATTGCAGCGGGGACGTGCGGCTGAGCGACGGCAGGGTGACGAGCGTGCATTTCTCGATCATCGAGGATGGCGGTTTCGCAAGCTATAGCCAGGGCGTCGAATGGTGCGTCACCGGGCTTGACCGCAACTGGGCCTATAACCCCGCCTGCAACGCCGCAAGGCCCTGATTTCAGAAGAATTTTTCTATTCGTGAACCGGGGCGCCGCACCCGGCTCCATCTTATTTTGATTTTTGTTCTTGAAATGTTCTGGTGCGGTGCTAGGCTTCCAGTGCAGGTTGCATCATGAGGGCATCACCATGTCAGAGTTTCGTTTCGGCCGGCTGACGCGCCATTCGGCCAATCTCCTCCGCATTGCTTTGGCAGCGCTGATCGGCATCGCCGCTGCATCGGCCGCGTCAGCGCAGGACCGCCGGCAGAACACACCCGGCGAGTTTGATTTTTACGTGCTGTCGCTGTCGTGGTCGCCTTCCTTTTGCGAGGAGGCCGCCGAGCGCGGCAATGGCGGGCGGTCGACGCAGGCGCAGTGCGGCGAACGACCGTTTTCGTTCGTGGTCCACGGCCTGTGGCCGCAATATGAGCACGGCTATCCTGACTATTGCGAACGGCCCGCGCCGCGGCTCGATCGGAATATCATGACCTCCATGCTCGATCTGATGCCGGCGCCGGGGCTGATCTTCAACGAATGGGACAAGCATGGCACCTGCTCAGGCCTGGGCCCGCGGGCCTATTTCGAGACCATCCGCAAGGCGCGCTCGGCGGTAAAGATTCCCCCCGAATTCATCGAACTGGCCGACCCGAAAACCGTCTCGCCCCAGGAAATCGAGGACGCCTTCGTCAAGGTCAATCCGGGTCTGAGCCCCGCCGCGATCGCGGTGACCTGCAACCGGACGCGGCTGAGCGAAGTGCGTATCTGCATGAGCAAGGATCTGCAGTTCCGCGCCTGCGACGAAATCGATCGCCGCGCCTGCAAGCGCGAGCAGGTCGTGATGCCGCCGGTGCGCGGCGGTTGACGAACGACGTCATTCCGGGGCGATGCAAAGCATCGAACCCGGAATCTCGAGATTCCCCGATGCGCAATAGCGCATCTGAGGTCTGGTGCTAACGCACCATCCCGGAATGACGTAGGTTACTTTCGTCGTCTGATGTCGTAACCCCTCCGCCATGAACTACCGTCACGCCTTTCATGCCGGCGGCTTTGCCGATGTCATCAAGCACATCGTGCTGGTGCGGATTCTGATTTATCTGCAGGAAAAGCAGGCCGCGTTTCGCGTCATCGACAGCCATGCCGGCGCCGGCATCTACGATCTTACCGGCGAGGAGGCAAGCCGTGGCGGTGAATGGCGCACCGGGATTGCGCGCCTCATGCAGGCGCGATTTTCACAGACCACGCTGCCGCTGCTGACGCCCTATCTCGACATCGTCAGGGCCTTCAATCCGCAAGGAAGCCTCACGACCTATCCGGGATCGCCGCTGATCGCCCGCGCGCTGCTGCGGCCGCAGGATCGGCTGACCGCATGCGAGGTCGAGCCGGTCGCGCGAAAAATGCTGATCGAGGCGCTGCGCCGCGACGCCCAGGCCCGCGTGGTCGACCTGGATGGCTGGACCGCGTTGGGCGCCTTCGTGCCGCCGAAGGAGCGGCGTGGCCTGATCCTGATCGACCCGCCATATGAGCAAAAGGACGAGTTCGAGCGCTTGGCCTCGGGCTTCTCGCAAAGCTTTGCGAAATGGCCGACCGGCCATTATTTGCTGTGGTATCCGGTCAAGAGCCGGCGCGTCACCGACGAGCTGGCGCGGCATGTGGCCCGCGATGTCGCGGCCGCCAGGCCCCCCGGGAAGGCCTTGCGTCTGGAATTTAGCGTCGCGCCGCAGACGGCGGGCTCCAGCCTCTCCTCGGCGGGACTTCTGATCGTCAATCCGCCGTGGGCGCTTCCAGGCGAACTCAAGGCGATCCTTCCCGAACTCGAAAAGCCGCTCGGCCAGGGCGGCGCCGGCCGGTTCAGGCTCGAGACGCCTAAACCTTAGCCGGTCCGGCCCCTCGCGCCCTGAAAAGTCCGATAGGCAATTTGCCGCGATCCGTATTATGCTCAACCTATTGGGATCGGCTTTACGTTCCGCTTCCGCGAATGGATGCGGCGGAGTGACAAGGCCTCTTTATTTTAGGGCGGATCGGAAGCGCATTGCCGAGCCGCATGGATGGCCAAGCTTCTGGCAAGTGAATGTCCGGTCGGCCGCTACGCGGGGCGCGTAGCGGCGGAGCAATGCGGGGGAGGAGTTTCCCGATGGCCATGACTGGAACGGTCAAGTTCTTCAACGGAGAACGCGGCTATGGCTTCATCAAGCCCGATGACGGCGGCCGCGATGTTTTCGTCCACATCACCGCTGTCGAGAAGGCCGGGTTGAAGGATCTGACCGAAGGACAACGTATTACATTCGAGGTCGAGCCGGACAAAAAGGGCAAGGGGCCCAAGGCGGTCAACCTCGTGATTTCATCCTGAGCGGAAGAACTTTAAAAAAAATCCCGGCCGGGATGCGGCCGGGAGTTTGTGTCCGGAATTTTCTTGTTCTCAGAAGTGATAGTTCACACCGGCGCGAACCAGCCCGAACCGGTAGCCGTTTTGGACCCCGGTGATCAGGAAATTGCTGTCGTTGAGATCGACGTAGAGATATTCGAGCTTCGCGCTCCAGCTAGGCGCAAAGGCGAATTCGGCGCCGAGCCCCGCGGTCCAGCCCGCATTGGTATGGGTCTCCGTAAAGCCGAATGTCTGCCCGCTCAGTTCGCCGAACGCCAGACCCGCGGTGCCATAGAACAGGACGTTGTTGAACGCATAGCCGGCGCGGCCGCGCACCGTGCCGAACCAAGGGTTGGAGAATTTCCACGGCGCGAACGTATCGGAAGCGCCGGTGGCCTGCATGTCGCCTTCGACGCCGAAGACCCAGGGACCGGTTTGCCAGTTGTAGCCGGCCTGCGCGCCGCCGACAAAGCCCGATGGCTTGGTCGGATTGTTGTCGACCGAACCCCAGGCCCAGCCGATATTGCCGCCGAGATAAGGGCCGGCCCAGCTATACATGTTGAGGGGCTGGTTGACGGTGTAGGGAGCGCGCGATCCATAAGGGAGATCGGCTGCCTGCGCTGAGGCCGTCCAACAGGCGGCGATCAACGCCGCCGCGCCCAAGGCGATCCTGCTTGTCACTCAACCCTCCCCAACACAACTGCCGCGGTTCCTTCGCCTTGCACGCCACGGGGACGTGTCGCGGTGACCACCGGCATGGTTACGGAATGCCACTCTTTACCGATAAGATTTATCGAGACTTTTAAGTTAAAGGCTTGTTAAGGCCTGCCGACCGCCGCTTCTTAGTCTTAAGAGAGCGTTAAAGAGGGGCGCGCGGCGCCAGCTCGAAACTCAGCGGCCAATTGCAGGCCGTCATTCCGGGGCGCTCGCAAGAGCGAACCCGGAATCTCGAGATTCCGGGTTCGATGCGGAGCCTGTCATCGGGCCGGGCTTCGCGCGGACCCGTTGGCATCGCCCCGGAATGACGATGGCGGATGGGCGCGCGGAAAATATCCGGCGCAGGCCGCAGGTCTTCCTTGCCGACGCGGCGCTGGCGATGCGCGGTGGCGACGCTTAAATTTGCAAACATGGCTCACGATTCTACCGATCAGACAAAGGCATCGGGCCGGCGCAAGGCAGCGTCCGGTTCGCAAGCCGTCCGCCCGCAACCCGACTTGCCGCCGCAGGATACGCCCCAAGACCCACCGCAAGACCGGCCGCAAGATCTGGCCCAAGGCGATGTCGACCCCGCCACCGTCAATGCCGAGGAGGAGGACGAGGCGCGGCTGCCGGAGATGGCCGAGGAAAGCAATGAGGCGGTCGCCGAGGGACCGCTCGCGGTCGGTCATGCCGCGATCGAGAACGCGGTGCGGCTGGCGCCGACCTCGCCGGGCGTCTATCGCATGCTGAACGCGGCGAGCGACGTGCTCTATGTCGGCAAGGCCAAGAACGTCCGCAAGCGGCTTACTTCCTATGCCAGGGTGAGCGCGCCCCAGCCGGCGCGCATTTTGCGTATGATCGCCGCGACCGTGTCGGTCGAGATCATCTCGACCTCGACCGAAACCGAGGCGCTGCTGCTCGAGGCCAACCTGATCAAGCAGTTGCGCCCGCGCTTCAACGTGCAACTGCGCGACGACAAGTCGTTTCCCTACATCCTGATCACGGGCGATCATTGGGCGCCGCAGATCCTCAAACACCGCGGCGCGCAGACCCGCCCCGGCCAGTATTTCGGCCCGTTCGCCTCCGCGGGCGCGGTCAATCGCACCATTACCGCCCTTCAGCGCGCCTTCCTGGTGCGCTCCTGCACCGATTCGTTTTTCGAAAGCCGCACGCGGCCCTGCCTTTTGTTTCAGATCCGCCGCTGTTCCGGGCCGTGCACCCGTGAGATCGACTTTCCCGGCTACACTGAGCTCGTGCGCGAAGCCAAGGATTTCCTGTCGGGCCGCAGCCGGGCCGTGAAACGGGAACTCGCGGCCGAGATGGAGAAGGCCTCCACTGAGCTCGAATTCGAAACCGCAGCGCTCTACCGCGACCGCCTCGCCGCGCTGTCGGCGATCCAGTCGCAACAGGGCATCAATCCGCGCACGGTCGAGGAGGCCGACGTGTTCGCCATCCATCAGGAGGGCGGATATTCCTGCGTCGAGGTGTTCTTCTTCCGCACCGGGCAGAACTGGGGCAACCGTGCCTATTTTCCGCGCGCGGAGAAATCGTTCACGCCCGAGGAGGTGCTGGCCTCGTTCCTGGCGCAGTTCTACGACGACAAGCCGCCGCCAAAGCTCGTCCTTTTATCCCACGCGATCGAGGAATCCGAGCTGATGGCGCATGCGCTTTCGATCAAGGCGGGCTTCAAGGTCGAGGTCTCAACCCCCCGGCGCGGCGAGAAAAAAGAACTGATTGCGCACGCCCTGACCAATGCGCGCGAGGCGCTGGGACGCAAGCTCGCCGACACCGCTACCCAAGGCCGCCTGCTGGCCGGGCTAGTCGTCACGCTCGCCCTGCCGCATCCGCCCAAACGCATCGAGGTCTACGACAACAGCCACATCCAGGGCACCAACGCGGTCGGCGCCATGATCGTGGCGGGGCCGGACGGCTTCATCAAGAACCAGTACCGCAAGTTCAACATCCGCTCCGAAGGCCTGACGCCGGGCGACGATTACGCGATGATGCGCGAGGTGCTGCAACGGCGCTTCAAGCGGCTGTTGACCCCTCCGCCCGAGACCGAGGCGGCCAAACCGCGGCCCGAGGAGGACGGCGTTCCGCAATGGCCCGACCTCGTCATCATCGACGGCGGCCGCGGTCAGCTCAACGCGGCGCGGGAGATTTTCGAGGGGCTCGGATTGAGCGAGGTTGCGCTATTGGCAGTCGCAAAGGGGCCGGACCGCGATGCCGGCCGCGAAACCCTGTTCATGCCCGGCCGCGAGGCCATCAAACTCGAGCCGCGCGACCCGGTGCTCTACTTCATCCAGCGGCTGCGCGACGAAGCCCACCGCTTCGTCATCGGCTCCCATCGCAAACTGCGCAAAAAGGACATTCGCGAAGCCGGATTGCAGGAAATCCCCGGCATCGGCCCCTCACGCAAACGTGCCTTGCTGCTGCATTTCGGAACGCTGAAGGAGATCGAGCGGGCCTCGATCGCCGATCTCGGCAAGGTTCCGGGCGTCAGCGCCGAGAGTGCGCGCAAGATTTTCGAGTTTTTCCACGCCCAGCCGGGGTAAAGCAGGTTCAGCCTGAGGTAAAATTGGGTTCTTGAGTCATCCTGACGTCGTCACCAACAGGTCATGTACGCCGCCCGGTTGACCTGCAGGCTACAGCGGTATTGGTAAGACGGATGAACATCGCAACGACAAGGGGGCTGGCCAAAAGCTCGCTCTCGCTACCCAATATTCTGACCTACGCCAGGATTGCCGCCATCCCGGTGGTGGTCGGCTGCATCTACGTGCAGGCCATCATGGACGGACCGCTCTGGCTTCGCTGGGTGGCGCTGGCCGTGTTCATCGCTGCAGGGGTTACCGATTTTCTCGACGGCTATTATGCGCGGATCTGGGACCAGCAATCGGCATTCGGCCGGATGCTGGACCCGATCGCCGACAAGCTATTGGTGGCCTCCTGCCTGTTGATACTGGCCGCCGACGGCATTATCCACGGCTGGACGCTATGGGCGGCCATCGTAATCCTTTGCCGTGAAATCCTGGTGTCTGGCCTGCGCGAATACCTCGCAGCACTTCGCGTCAGCGTGCCCGTCACCAAGCTCGCCAAATGGAAGACCACGGTCCAGCTAGTGGCGATCGGATTCTTGCTGGCGGGCGAAGCCGGCGACCAGGTGATCCCGTTCACCACCCAGATCGGCCTGACGCTGTTGTGGATCTCCGCGATCGTTACGATCTATACCGGCTATGACTATTTCCGCGCCGGCATCCACCATCTCATCAAGGAGGATGAGGGATGAAGCTCAAATATTTCGCCTGGGTGCGCGAGCGGATCGGAAAATCCGAGGAAACGCTCGAGCCGCCGTCTTCCGTTCGAACCGTCGAAGAACTGATGGCGTGGCTTGCCAAACGCGACGAGACCTATGCCCATGCCTTCGAGACCCCAAAGGTGATCCGCGCCGCGATCGACCACGCCCATGTCAAACCCGATGCCGCGATCGCAGGCGCCCGCGAGATTGCCTTTTTCCCGCCGATGACCGGCGGCTGATCCAGTCAAGACGCAGCGATGCTCCCATGACCGCCAACGTGACCATCCGCATCCAGCAAGCCGATTTCGACATCGCGCGCGAGATCTCGGCGCTGACCGAGGGGCATACCGACATCGGCGCGGTCGTGAGCTTTAGCGGGATTTGCCGCGGCAGCGAGGCCAGCGAGACCATCGCGGCACTAACGCTCGAGCACTATCCCGGCATGGCGGAAGAGGAAATCGCCCGTCACGTCGACACCGCGATGTCGCGCTGGCCCCTGAGCGGCGTCAGCGTCATTCACCGCGTCGGCCGCATTATTCCCGGCGACAATATCGTGCTGGTCTTGACGGCCTCGGAGCATCGGCAGGCGGCCTTCCAGGCCGCAGAGTTCTTGATGGACTATCTGAAGGCCAACGCGCCGTTCTGGAAGCGCGAGGAAAGTGCCGGCGGCACTAGTTGGGTCGAGGCGCGCCATCATGACGACGATGCCGCGGCGCGCTGGGCCAAACCCTGATGGCCAAACGCGTCAAAGCCGCCAAGCGCTCCCGCGCCGCGTCGAAGCTTCCAAAAGTGAAATCCGGCGAACTGGCGACGCTGCTCGACTTCGTGCGTTACGCGGTAAGCCGCTTTGTCGAGGCCAAGCTGATCTTTGCCCACGGCACGGCCGATCCGGTGGCGGAGGCGGCATTCCTGGTATGCGAAACGCTGCATCTTCACCCCGACCAGGTTGAAAGTTTTGCGACCGCGCGGGTCACCGCGGGCGAAGCCCGCTCGATCCTCCGGGTCATTGCAAGCCGCGTCAGCTCGCGAAAACCGGCCGCCTATCTCGTCAACAAGACCTACATGCGCGGCCTGCCCTTCTATGTCGACGAGCGCGTGATCGTGCCGCGTTCCTTCATCGGCGAGCTCCTGGATTCGCACTTCAGCGGCCGCGATGAGGTGACCGGCGCGCTGATCGAGGACGCGAGCGCGGTGGAAAGCGTCCTCGACCTCTGCACCGGCTCCGGCTGCCTTGCCATTCTCGCCAGCCGGAACTTTCCAAACGCGATAGTTGATGCGGTCGATATCTCCAAGGATGCGCTCGATGTCGCCGGGCGCAATATCGCCGACTACGGTCTTCAAGACCGGGTGATGCTGCACCGCGGCGACCTGTTTGGGCCGATTGGCGAGAAGCGCTACGACCTGATTATCTCCAATCCGCCCTATGTCGATGCCGAAGGCATGGCCGGCCTGCCGCGCGAGTGCCGCGCCGAGCCAAAACTTGCTTTCGATGGCGGCGCCGATGGGCTCGACATCATCCGCCGCATTCTGGACGAGGCCAGGCGGCACCTGACCGATGAAGGCGGGCTGTTGTGCGAGATCGGCCGCTGCCGGGGAGCGCTGGAGGCGGCTTATCCAAAGACCAATTTTCTCTGGCTTGAAACTGAGGATTCGCAAGGCGAAGTGTTCTGGATCGGCGCCGCCGATCTTTGAATTGGAACGCCCCTGTCCTTAAAAAGCGCCAGAATGGGTGGAGATAATCCGCCGCGTGGCGTTCCCGCACCGAAGCTGCTAGTTTGCCGGACAACCGCTACGCCGTTAAAACTTGAAGAGGCCCGCCATGCTGGACAAGAGCCCACGCCGATCCCCCATCAACGTCCCCAATGACTTGGCGGCGCACTGGATGCCGTTTACCGCCAACCGGGCCTTCAAGAAGACGCCGCGGCTGCTCGCCGGCGCCAAAGACATGCACTACATCACCATCGACGGCCGCAAGATCATCGATGCCGCCGCGGGCATGTGGTGCACCAATGCGGGCCACGGCCGCGTACAAATTTCCGAGGCGATCGCCAAGCAGGCTGCGGCGATGGACTATGCGCCGCCGTTCCAGTTTGGCATCCCGCAGGCTTTCGAGCTTGCCAGCCGCGTCGCCGGCCTTGCACCCGCCGGGCTCGATCACGTGTTCTTCTGCAATTCCGGGTCAGAAGCGGTCGATACCGCGCTCAAGATCGCGCTGGCCTATCATCAGGTTTCCGGCCAAGGCAGCCGCACCCGCCTGATCGGCCGCGAGCGCGGCTATCATGGCGTCGGCTTCGGCGGCACCTCGGTCGGCGGCATCGTTAATAACCGCAAGCTGTTCGGGACCCTGCTCGCCGGCGTCGACCATCTGTCGCACACCTATGACCGCGAGAAGCAGGCCTTCACCAAGGGGGAGCCGGAATACGGCGCGCATCTTGCCGAAGAGCTGGAGCGTCTGGTCAATTTGCATGGCTCGAACACCATCGCCGCCGTGATCGTCGAACCGATGGCGGGATCGACCGGCGTTCTTCCGGCACCCAAGGGCTATCTCAAGCGGCTGCGCGAGATCACCCAGAAGCACGGCATTCTCCTGATCTTCGACGAGGTCATCACCGGCTTTGGCCGGCTTGGATTTGCCTTCGCGGCGGAACGCTACGGCGTGCTGCCGGACATGATCACCTTTGCCAAGGGCGTCACCAACGGCGCCGCCCCGATGGGCGGTGTGGTGGTGCGCGATACCATCCACGACGCCTTCATGAACGGCCCGGAACATGTGGTCGAGCTGACCCACGGCTATACGTATTCGGCCCATCCTTTGGCCTGCGCCGCGGGCCTTGCAACGCTCGATATCTACCGCGACGAAAAACTGTTCGAGCGCGCGCGAGCGCTCGAACCCAAATTCGCCGACGCGGTGATGTCGCTGAGAAACGAGCCTAACGTGGTCGACATCCGCACCGTCGGACTGACTGCCGGGATCGACCTTGCGCCGCGTCCAGACCAGGTAGGCAAGCGCGGCTTCGACGGGCTCAACAGCGCCTTCTTCGACAACGACCTGATGCTGCGCATTGCCGGCGACACCCTGGCGCTGACCCCGCCCTTGATTGTCAGCGAGGACCAGATCGGCGAAATCGTGGAGAAAGTAGCCAAGGTGATCCGCGCCGTGGCCTGACCGCGCGCGGGTTCCCGGTGGACGATCGAGCAGAAGATTCATCCGCCGAATCAGCAATGATGATAGGGTCGGTGCCACCCAAAGAAAAACGGGCACCGCTACCGGGGGACGATTGCGCTAGATGATCCGCATTTCCACGATTTTCATTGCCATTTGTATGGTGCTGGTCGCCGCCTCCCTCGGCCTCGTCCTCTACTCGGTTGCAGGTATCAGCGGAACCGAATCGGCAATCGTCGCGCTCACCGCGCTTACCTTCCTGGTCCTCTACAACGTTGTGTCGATGCGGCTGCGCGACCGCACCGATGTCGGCAGCCAGATTGCGGATTTGTCGCGCGGCACCGCCGATCTGGCGCGTCAGGTCGCTGAATTCGGCCGCCGGCTCGCCACGATCGAAGCCCGCCTGGCCTCGGTCAATACGGCCGGTGCCGATCGTGTCCACGCGGTGGTCGGCGAGATCAACGAGCTCGGCGTGCTGGTCAAGCAGCTCGCGGTCACGGTCGCAAGCCATGACGATGTCCTGGCCGCGGGCGTAACCGCGGCCGCACCTGCCGGCAAGACGGATCGCGAACGGCAGAACCAATCGCAGGCGGAAATACCGTCCTTCCTCTCCGAGAGCCCGAAAATGGCGGCCCCGCTCGGCCCCGCCGCAGCCGCCGGCGAAAAGCAGGCAGCCTCTCGCAGCGAAACGCAAATTCTCGCCGCGATGAGAGCCGCCATCGATGCCAACCGGCTCGACATCTACCTGCAGCCGTTGGTGACCCTGCCGCAACGCAAGGTGCGCTTCTATGAAGCGGTGTCGCGGATGCGGGACGACAACGACACTGTACTCGCGGCCGACGATTTCATCGGAATTGCGGAAGCCGCCGGGCTGATCGGGCGGATCGATCACATGGTCATGCTCCGCTGCGTCCAGGTGCTACGACGCCTGATGGTACGCAACAAGGAAGTCGGGGTCTTCTGCAACGTGGCCGCGGCGACGCTGGCCAATTCCGCCACTTTCGCACAAATCCTGGATTTCCTCGAAGCCAATCGCGCGCTGGCGCCGTCATTCGTGCTCGAGTTCAAGCAGGCCACATTCCGCAATCTCGGCCCAACGGAGAGCGAGCATCTGGCGGCGCTGGCGCAGCGCGGCTACCGCTTCTCCATCGATCACGTCACGGACTTGCGAATCGAACCGCGCGAATTGGCCGACCGTGGCGTCCGTTTCATCAAGGTGCCGGCCGCGTTGTTGCTCGATCCGCGCCTGTCTTCGACGTCGGACATTCACCCCTCGGATCTCTCCGACTTGCTCGGCCGCTTCGGCATTGACCTGATCGCCGAGCGGATCGAGGGCGAGCGCGCCGTCGTCGATCTGCTCGACTACGATGTACGGTTCGGTCAGGGCTTTCTGTTTGCACCGCCGCGGCCATTGCGACCCGAGACGGCGTCCGCCAACGGCGCTGCAGCGGCTAAGACGCAGGAGCCCAATGGCTCCGGAAAACCGGCTTCCGGCGACCCGTCCGCGATTGATCCGCCGCGGGCAACCGGCAACGCCGCGCTCGCCCGGCGTGCCGCCGGTCCGGGCTGACCGGCTTCGGCCATGACCACGCTGAATTTTGCCGAAAGGCTGCGCGACATCGTCGGCGACGTCGACGTGCTGCTCAGCGATATCTGGGGCGTCGTCCACAACGGCCTCGTTGCTTTTCCCGATGCCTGCGAAGCCCTGCACAGCTTCCGCGCCAAAGGCGGCGTCGTGATCCTGATCACCAACGCGCCGCGGCCGGCGGATTCTGTGCAGCGGCAGTTGCGCAAGCTCTCCGTCGCCGACGAAACCTACGACGCCATCGTCAGCTCAGGCGATCTCACCCGGCATTTTGTTGCCGATCATGCGGGGGAGAAGATGTTCTGGATCGGGCCCGAACGCGATAACTCGATCTACCGCGGTCTCGATCCGGTGCTGGCGCCGCTGGAGGCGGCCGACTACATCGTCTGCACGGGCCTGTTCGACGATGAAACCGAATCGGCGGAAAACTATCGCGCGATGATGCTGCAAGCAAGCGCGCGCAAGCTGACGCTGATCTGCGCCAATCCGGACATCGTCGTCGAACGCGGCGATCGGCTGATCTACTGCGCCGGCGCCATCGCCGAACTTTACCTCGAACTCGGCGGTGAAGTGATCTTCTACGGCAAGCCGCACCGGCCGATCTACGAGCGCGCCGTCGCGCTCGCCAATGAGCGCCGCGGGCAAAAGGTGCCGTTGAACCGCGTTCTGGCGATCGGGGATTCCGTGCGTACGGATCTGGCCGGCGCCCACGGTTTCGGGATCGACTGCCTGTTCGTCACCCGCGGCATTCATTCCGAGGATTTCGAAGGTATCGATCAACTCGATCCCGCTTCCGTCAAGGAATTGTTCGGCCATCCGCCCCGCGCGCTGACGCGGGAGTTAAGGTGGTAAGCTATCGTTTCCCGGATGCTGCGCAGCGCCATCAGCGCGTTCACGCGCGTCTTCGACGCGCTATTGCTTCGCGCCGCGGTGCGCTGCTGATCCGGGATCCATCTCTGTTGAAAATTTAGGTCCCGGCTCTGCGGAGCAGCGTTACACGCTGCTCCGCGTCCGGGACACGAGAGCGCCTTACGCGCTCGCCAAATCCGGGAATACCGCCTCGATCTTGGTCTTCAGCGTCGCGGCGTTGAACGGCTTGACGATGTAGTTGTTCACGCCGGCCTTCTTGGCGGCGATCACGTTCTCGGTCTTGGATTCGGCCGTGATCATGATGAACGGGGTGGTGGCGAGTTTGGGGTCGGCCCTGACTTCGCGGAGCAGGTCGTAGCCGGTCATCGGCTCCATGTTCCAGTCGGAAATCACGAGCCCATATTTCTTGCCGCGCATCTTGTTGAGCGCCGCCGATCCGTCGCTGGCGTCGTCGATATTCTCAAAGCCGAGCTGCTTGAGGAGATTTCTGATGATACGAATCATGGTGTTGTAGTCGTCCACCACCAGAACCGACATCGACAAATCTACCGCCATCTTCCATCCCCTGAGCAACACGCGAAACAATGCCGCAAAACCACCTAAGGGGCCTGCCTGGGCGAGAGCTGCCCCCGCAGTCCACGTCAAGCACTACCATCAGCCATTAAACAGCCCGTTAACCGGCTACCGGCCCAAAAGCCCAAGGCATCCTCCATTGGGGGTACGATTTGGCTACGGCTTGACTTCATCCGGCGCCCCAAGCCACCGTCCCGCCCCACCGACCAGATTGAAGAATTCCTAAATGGCTCCTGACTTTACCGTGATACGCGACACCACCCCGGCGGCGGCGATTCCGAAGGGCATCGTGGTGGCGATGGGAAATTTCGATGGGGTCCATCTCGGCCACCGCGCCGTTATTTCGGCGGCCCTGAGCATGGGGCGGGCGCATGGCAAGCCGGCGCTGGCGGTGACATTCGAGCCCCACCCGCGCAGCTTTTTCAGTCCCAACACCCCGCAGTTTCGGCTCACCGACGAGATGGGAAAGCTTCGGCTTCTCGCGGGGACCGGACTTGCCGGCGCCGTGGTGATGACCTTCGACAAGCGCCGGGCCGGAACCACGGCGCAAGATTTCATTCACCACGATCTCATCGAGCGGCTCGCGATCAGCGGCATTGCGGTCGGCTACGACTTTCATTTCGGCAAAGGTCGGGTCGGCTCGCCGTCGCTTTTGGTCACTGAAGCACCCCGGCTCGGCATCGAGGTCGATGTCCAGGCTCACGTCGACATCGCCGAGCGGCCCGTCTCCTCAAGCGCGATCCGCATGGCGCTCGCGGAAGGGGAGATCGAGGCCGCCACCGCGATGCTGGGCGGACCGTGGTTCATCGCCGGCAAGGTGATCCATGGCGAGAAACGCGGCCGCGATCTCGGCTACCCCACCGCCAACATCCGGCTCGACAGGGATTGCGGCCTCAAGCACGGCATCTATGCGGTGCGGGTCGGCCTCGGCGAGGAGCGCTTCGAGGGCGTTGCAAGTTTCGGCCGCCGCCCAACCTTCGACAATGGCGCGCCGCTCCTGGAAATCTTCCTGTTCGGTTTTGAAGGCGACCTCTATGGAAAAAGCCTTGATGTCGCCTTCATCGCCTTCATCCGCGACGAATTGAAGTTCGACAGCATCCCACCGCTGATCCGCCAGATGGATGACGACAGCGCCCGCGCCCGGCAAAAGCTCGCCGCAGCGCCCGGGACATTTCCGAAGCTCGGGGCGGTTGGCTGACCGGCCTTCGGGCCTCTCCGGCGGGGCTTTGCGATTCGCGCCCCTGCTGCTATGGAAAGCCCATGTTTGCGCGGCGCACCATCAGCATTAGCGGCCCGGCTTCCGCCTGAGCTTTTCGCTCGGCGCAAGACCGGGATTTCTTATGTCTCACCCGCGATCGATCGCGTCTTAAGCGCCCTCTAAGCCAAACAGAGTCTCTATGTCCGAAAAGCCGCAAAAGTCCGACGCCACAGACTATTCCAAAACCCTGTTCCTGCCGCAGACGGAATTCCCGATGCGCGCCGGCCTGCCCCAGCGCGAGCCGGAAATCCTCAAATCCTGGAACGGAATCGGCCTCTATGAGCGCTTACGCAAAGCCGCCGCCGGGCGGCCGAAATTCGTGCTGCATGACGGTCCGCCTTACGCCAACGGCAACATCCATATCGGGCACGCGCTCAACAAGATCCTCAAGGATGTCGTGACCAAGAGCCTGCAGATGCTGGGCTTCGATTCCAACTATGTGCCGGGCTGGGACTGCCACGGCCTGCCGATCGAGTGGAAGATCGAGGAGGAGAACTACCGCTCCAAGGGCAAGGCGAAGCCGGATTTTCGCGATTCCGCGGCGATGGTGGCGTTCCGCAAGGAGTGCCGCGCCTATGCCACGCACTGGCTCGACGTGCAGCGCGAGGAATTCAAGCGGCTCGGCATCATCGGCGACTGGGATCACCCCTACGCCACCATGGATTATTTCGCGGAAAGCCAGATCGCGCGCGAGCTGATGAAATTCGCCGCCAACGGCACGCTCTATCGCGGCTCCAAGCCGGTGATGTGGAGCGTGGTTGAAAAAACCGCGCTCGCCGAAGCCGAGGTCGAGTATGAGGATTACACGAGCGACACGGTGTGGGTGAAGTTTCCGGTCGCCTCGCCCGCACATGGCGTGCTCGCCAGTGCCAGCGTCGTGATCTGGACCACAACGCCATGGACGCTGCCCGGCAACCGCGCCATCAGTTTCTCGCCGAAGATCGCCTATGGCCTTTACAAGGTCACTGATGCGCCCGCCGATAATTGGGCGAAGAACGGCGATCTCATGATCCTCGCGGACGCGCTCGCCGAAAGCGTGTTCAAGCAAGCGCGCGTCACTTCGTACGAGAAAGTCCGCGTGCTACCGGCAGAGACGCTCGATGCGGTGGAATGTGCCCATCCGCTGAAAGGTCTTGCGGGAGGCTACACGTTCACGGTCCCGCTGCTATCAGGCGATCACGTCACCGACGACGCCGGCACGGGCTTTGTGCACACCGCGCCGGGCCATGGCCGCGAGGATTTCGATGTCTGGACGGCGAATGCGCGCGAACTTGAATCGCGCGGCATCAACGCCACGATTCCCTACACGGTCGATGAAAACGGCGCATTCACCGATCACGCGCCGGGCTTCACCGGAAAGCGCGTCATCAACGACAAAGGCGAGAAAGGCGACGCCAACGAGGCGGTGATCAAGGCGCTTGTCAACGCTCATATGCTGCTGGCGCGCGGGCGGCTGAAGCATCAATACCCGCACTCCTGGCGTTCGAAGAAGCCGGTGATCTTCCGCAACACGCCCCAATGGTTCATCTCGATGGACAAGCCCATCGCCGACCACGGCAGGGCCCAATCCGGCGACAGCTTGCGCGCCCGCGCGCTGCACGCGATCTCGGTCACCCGATGGGTGCCGCCCGCGGGCGAAAACCGCATCACCGGCATGATCGCCAATCGCCCCGATTGGGTGATCTCGCGCCAGCGCGCCTGGGGGGTGCCGATCGCGGTATTCATCCGCGAGAAGGCCGATGGTTCGGCTGAAATCCTGCAGGACGCCGGAGTGAACAAGCGCGTCGCGGAGGCCTTCGAAAAGGAAGGCGCCGATGCTTGGTACATGGACGGCGCCCGCGAACGCTTCCTCGGCACGCTCGCCAACGAAGACTGGAAGAAGATCGACGACATCTGCGACGTCTGGTTCGATTCCGGCTCGACGCATGCTTTCGTGCTGGAAGACCCCGTGCACTTTCCGGGACTGGCCGGCATCAAGCGCAAGGCCGACGGCGGGGCGGATACCGTGATGTATCTGGAGGGTTCGGACCAGCACCGCGGCTGGTTTCACTCTTCGCTCCTGGAAAGCTGCGGCACCCGCGGGCGGGCGCCCTATGACGTCGTCCTGACGCACGGCTTCACGCTGGATGAGAACGGCCGCAAGATGTCGAAGTCGCTCGGCAACACGGTCGAGCCGCAGAAGGTGATCGCGCAATCGGGCGCCGATATCTTAAGACTGTGGGTCTGCGCCACCGACTATGCCGACGACCAACGCATCGGCCCGGAAATCCTCAAGAACACCATCGAGACCTATCGCAAGCTGCGCAACACCATCCGCTGGATGCTCGGCACGCTGCACCATTTCAAGCGGCAAGACGCGGTCGCGCCCGCCGCTATGCCCGAGCTGGAGCGGCTGATGCTGCATCAGCTTGCCGAACAGGCGGCCATCGTGCGCAAGGCCTATGCCGAGTTCGACTACAAGACGGTGGTGGCGAGTTTGTCGGCGTTCATGAACACCGAATTGTCGGCGTTCTACTTCGACGTCCGCAAGGACACGTTGTACTGCGAGCCGCCGTCGTCACTGATGCGGAAAGCCGCGCTGACCGCCATCGACATGATCTGCGACGCGCTCCTGCGATGGTTCGCGCCGGTCATGAGCTTTACCTGCGAAGAGGCCTGGTGGCTCTACAAGCCCGGCGCCGAGCCATCGGTGCATCTCACGCTGTTTCCCGACGGCCTCGAAACCTTCCGCGACGACGCGCTGGCATTGAGGTGGGAGACGATCCGCGACGTGCGCCGCGTCGTCACCGGCGCGCTGGAAGTCGAGCGCGCGGCCAAGCGCATCGGCTCCTCGCTGGAGGCATCGCCACTGGTCTATGTTTCGGACAGGACTATCCTGGCGACGCTGTTCGACGTCGACCTCGCCGAAATCTTCATCACCTCGAACTATGAAGTGCGGGAGGGCGAGGCGCCTGCCGACGCGTTCCGTCTGGACGGAGTGCCGGGTGTCGCCGTCGCGGTCGAAAAGGCGGTTGGCACCAAATGCGCGCGATCCTGGAAAATCCTCCCCACGGTGGGCGAAGATCCCGAATATCCCGATGTGTCGCCGCGCGACGCCAAGGCGTTGCGGGAATGGAAGGCGATGGGGGTCACTATCTGATATCTATCGTCGTCCCTGCCAACGCAGGGACCCACAACCACCAGCGTTCGAAACAAATAAGAGACGATGACCCAGAGCCTTTCGAATCATATCCTACACGGCCTATGGGTCCCCGCTTTCGCGCTAGGGGATGCACATAACGGTCTATCATCGTCCGCGAAGGCGGACGATCCAGTATTCCGCGCGGTCTCAGCGAGATATCAAACGCCGCGGCGTACTGGATACCCCGCCTTCGCGGGGTATGACGTGAAGTGTCCATGCGCTAGCGCTTTCGCGGGGACGATTTCGGCTGTTATGGTGGCCATCAGATGACCGCTCACCTCCGCCTCGGGGTCATCGCGGCCGTCGCCGTGCTGGCGCTCGATCAGGCCTCAAAACTGTGGCTGTTGCGGGTGTTCGATATCGGCCACCGTGGCTCGGTCAAGCTCGCGCCGTTCTTCGATCTGGTGCTGGCCTGGAATCCCGGAATCAGCTTCGGCTGGTTTCAGAACGACAGCCCGACCGCTCAAATCGCCCTGATGCTGGTCAAGGCCGTGGCCGTATTAATACTGGCGCTCTGGATGGCGCGCTCGCGCACCCTTGTGGCGACGCTTGCGCTCGGCCTGATCATTGGCGGGGCCATCGGCAATGCCATCGACCGCTTTGCCTATGGCGCAGTGGTCGATTTTGCCCTGTTTCACGTGCAGATCGGTGGAAATACCTTCAATTGGTACGTGTTTAACCTTGCCGATGTTGCGATTGTTGCCGGAGTTGCGGCCCTGCTGTATGATTCATTCCTAGGAATACCCGCCGCAAAAGCGCCCTGATCCCGGCAGAAACCCTCTGACCTAGAGCTTTCCGGTATGTTAGATTGGGACCGCCCAATGGGTGGGGCCGCGGGAAAGTTTGGACAGGAAAAACGCTATGCGCCAGACCGAAGCTAGCGGTTGGATTGTGCGGAATTCGTCGACGACGATGCGTGCCGTTCGGCTCGCGATCGTCCCCTTTTGCGTTGGTCTTGCGATGACCGCCGCGCCGGCGCGCGCGGGCGACGACGACAGGACCATCTCGGAAAAATTCATGGACGGTTTCTACGGCACGGTCCGCGGCACCAATATGGACAACCGCGGCATCGACTATCGCGAGCGGTCTCCGCTGGTGGTGCCGCCGAAGCTCGATCTGCCGCCGCCGCAAGCATCGACGGAGGATGTCAAAATCGCGAATTGGCCCAAGGATCCGGATGAGCGGCAGCGCAAGGCCGTTATCGCGGCCAAGAAGAAGAACGCGCCTCCCCCGCCCCGTGTGACAACGGTCGCCACGGCTCCGGGTGCCGCCGCCGTTGGTGTTGCCCCTCGTCCGATCAACATCGCGCCTCCCGTCGAAGAGCCCGTTGCCCCCAAGCCCGATACCATTCGCCCCGCATACGGGAATGAACGCAACGGCACCACCCGTACCGATCCCGTTTACGACCAGGCGGGCGACTTGTTCAACGGCGGCGCCGCTAAAGCGTTGTTGCCAGAGAGCGTGAGCGATGCCTTCGACATCAATAGTTGGTTCGGCAAAAAGAAGGCCGACCCGGCCGACGTGGTGCAGCCCGGTACTGAGCCAACGCGAGAAGCGCTGACGCAGCCGCCTGTCGGCTACCAGACGCCCTCTCCGAATTATCCCTACGCCCTCGAATCGAAGGGAATCTTTGGCGGGCAATCCAATCCGGATCGCAATCCGCTGGCCCAAAGGTCCAGTTCAACAAGCGTCGTACACTAGAGCAATCTGTCTCCCGGTTTCCTGACGTAGATCGGCTGCCGCGCACATGCGGCGCCGCAGCTTTCTCCCGAAGGTTCTCGGGCATTCAGATAGGTGATAATGTCGTTGCGCCGCTTCAGGACTGCTTTGGCCGCCGCCGTGCTCGCATGGCTCGCCGTCTCCGCCGGTGGCGCTTTCGCCGAGGCGACGGTGACCTCGGCGCCTCCCGCCACCTTTACCCTCGGTAATGGCCTCCAGGTCGTGGTGATCTCGGATCACCGCACCCCGGTCGTCACGCAAATGATCTGGTACAAGGTCGGCTCGGCCGACGAAACGCCGGGCAAATCCGGGCTTGCGCACTTTCTCGAACACCTGATGTTCAAGGGCACGAGCAAACATCCGGCCGGCGAATTTTCCCAGACCGTGCTGCGGATCGGCGGCAACGAGAACGCCTTCACCTCGACCGACTACACCGGCTATTTCCAACGGGTGCCGCGCGAACAGCTCGGCAAGATGATGGAGTTCGAGGCCGACCGGATGACCGGCCTCGTCCTGAAGGACGAGAACGTGCTGCCTGAGCGCGACGTCGTGCTTGAGGAATACAACATGCGGGTGGCCAACAACCCGGAAGCGCGGCTGACCGAACAGATCATGGCGGCGCTCTATCTCAATCACCCCTATGGCCGTCCCGTGATCGGCTGGCATCAGGAAATCGAGAAGCTCGACCGCGAAGACGCGCTGGCGTTCTACCGACGCTTCTATGCGCCGAACAATGCGATTCTGGTGATCGCCGGCGATGTCGATGCCGGCGAGGTCCGCCCGATGGTGGAACGGACCTTCGGTCCCGTCACCGCACAACCCGCGATACCGGCGCGACGCCTTCGTCCGCAGGAGCCCGAGCCGGCCGCACCGCGCACCGTGACCCTGTCCGATCCGCGCGTCGAGCAACCGAGCGTGCGGCGCTACTATCTGGTACCCTCCGCCGCTACGGCCGCCGCCGGCGAAGGTCCGGCGCTCGATGTGCTCGCGCAACTGATGGGCGGCGGCAGCAATTCCTATCTTTATCGCAGGCTGGTAGTCGACCGGCCGCTCGCCGTCACTGCGAACGCCAGCTATGTCGGCACCGCGCTCGACGCGACGCAATTCACGATATCGGTCGCGCCAAGGTCGGGGGTGGAGTTCGCGCAGGTCGAGCAGGTGGTTGACGAGGCGATCGTCGATATCGGGCAGAACGGGGTTCGCGCCGAAGATCTCGATCGCGTCAAGACCCAGCTCATCGCCGAAGCCATCTACGCCCAGGACAACCAGGCCACATTGGCCCGCTGGTATGGCGGCGCGCTCACGACCGGTCTGAGCATCGAGGATATCAGGAGCTGGCCGGGACGCATTCGCGCCGTGACCGCCGAACAGGTCCGGGAGGCCGCGCAAAAATGGCTGGACAAAAAACGTTCCGTCACCGGGCATCTGATCAAGGACAGCACACCCAAACGCGAGGAGAAGAGGTCTTGAATCACCCCAAGCTTGGCACGCGGCGCGTTGGGTTCCTGATTGCGGGATGCCTGGTAATGACGGCGATGATGTCGGCGCCCTCGCGCGCCGCAGCGAAGATCCAGCATCTGATTTCGCCCGGAGGCATCGAGGCCTGGTTCGTGCAGGATGCCACGGTCCCGCTGGTGGCGATGGAATTCGGTATGGGCGGCGGCGCCGCGCAAGACCCGGCCGGCAAGCCCGGCGTGGGCAACATGGTCGCCGATCTGATCGACGAGGGTTCGGGAGATCTGGATTCCAGGACGTTTCACGAGCACCTCGACCGCCGGGCCATCGAGTTGAGCTTCAGCGTCACGCGGGACTATTTCCGCGGTTCCTTGCGCATGCTCAAGGACGACAAGGACGAGGCATTTGAGCTGCTTCGGACGTCGTTGACGTCGCCGCATTTCGACAGCGCCGACGTCGAACGCATCCGCACCCAGATCATCTCCGGCCTGAAGCGCGATACGTCCAATCCATCCGCGCTTGCCAGCCGCAAATTCCTCGAGGTCGCTTTCGGCGACCACCCCTACGGCCGGCCGACCAACGGTTCCCTGCAAAGCGTCCCGAACATCACGATCGCCGACCTGAGGGATTATGTCGGCCGGGTGCTGACGCGGGAGAAATTGAAGATTGCCGTGGTCGGCGATATCGATGCCGTCTCGCTCGGCCGGTTGCTCGACCGGACATTCGGCGGATTGCCGGCCCGGTCAAACCTTGCAGTGCTGCCCGACATCGAACCCACAAGGCCGCCGCAACGCGAATTCATCGCGCTCGACGTGCCACAGACGGTGGTGGTGTTCGGCGGCCCCGGCATCAAGCGTGACGATCCCAATTTCATGCCGGCCTATGTGGTCAACCACATTCTCGGCGGCGGGTCGCTGTCGTCGCGGCTCTACAATGAGGTGCGCGAAAAGCGCGGCCTCGCCTATTCGGTCTCCGACTCGCTATTGTGGATGGATCACTCCGCCCTGTTTGCCGGAACTACCGCGACCCGCGCCAATCGCGCCGGCGAAACGGTCGACGCCGTCACCAGGGAGGTCCGCCGCATGGCCGAGGACGGCCCGACCCAGCAAGAGCTGGACGAGGCCAAATCCTACCTCAAGGGCTCGCGATTGCTCTCCCTCGACACCTCCTCGAAGCTCGCGGCGGCGATGCTGCAATACCAGCTCGATCATCTCCCGATCGACTATCTCGAGCGGCGCAACGCGATCGTGGACGCCGTGACCCTCGATGACGCAAGGCAAGCCGC
>Ga0209167_10000686_pt1 | contig 22929 bp, 13 predicted proteins | sample Coa_R1_9_FD_187154 | JGI IMG/M metagenome (GOLD analysis project Ga0209167, IMG submission 187154) | Surface soil microbial communities from Centralia Pennsylvania, which are recovering from an underground coalmine fire - Coalmine... | ecosystem: Environmental > Terrestrial > Soil >... | reverse complement strand
GGGCAACGAACGCGGGGCGGGTAGCCCAGTCAGCTATCCGGCCGCCATTCAAGGCGTGATCGCCGTCGGTGCCACCGACAACAGGGACACAGTCGCCGACTTTTCCAACGCCGGGAAGCACATTGCTCTGAGTGCTCCTGGAGTGGAGATTTGGTCAACCCTACCAACCTATGCCGGTCAAACAGGGTTTCGAGCGATAAAGAAAAATGGCAAGGTTAGAGTTGGACAAAGCGCATCCCTTCGAGCGCGAGCGGGATTTTGCGCAATGGAGCGGTACTTCCATGAGCGCTCCGCACGTCTCGGCCGCTGCAGCTCTGCTGCTTGCCCGTTTTGGCAAAAAACCGCCAGCCTTCATCAAGCAGCAACTCATGGACAATGCGAGCAAGATTGCTGCGATGGGCGCTGCGAAATTTTCCAATGACTATGGAGCCGGAAGACTCGACTTGCTGGACCTCTTGGGATTGGGGTCGTCTCCGACGACAACGCCATCGACCGTCACTAAGAAGAGGTCGTCCAAAAGGAAGCGGAAAAAAGGCTAGCGAATAGCGTATCGTTGCGCGGGGACTTGTGCGGCTCGGACGATCTCAGAATCCTTCAATCGTTCCAGAATCTCATCCAGATCGGCGTTCGCGTCCGTGTAGACGAAAAAGTAGGGTGGAACATGAGCGTCAGCCGTAATTTTGCCGGCTTTCACGACACCCTCCCAAGTCTCGATCTTGTGTACAAGATCGCACGACTGTTCCGGAAGGGCACCTTCCCGTAATGTGACAAGCACTGAACGCAATTCCTTAATCCTCTGCCCTATCTATGATAGGCGCGTCCTAAGCAATTATCTAGATGCAGTTTTGCCCCCAAAAGGTTACCACAGGGCAGAGTCCGAATACCCAATCCATCGCCAAGGTACCTAATTGAAAATAAAAGACTTACCAGAGCCCCCATATTTCAACGTCTAAATCGTGCAATTCCAATGGGCCACAGTCCCGTCCACCGGGAACAAAACTTGCAAACTCTTGCCAAGATCATTCTTCGCCAGGGGGGCAGGAGATGCGCGACTCGAATCCGGCTTATTTCCGCTTGCTTCAGTGTCCGGTTGTAGTCCCGAAAGACGTCGGAACGCGAACGCCAATACCCAACGCGAAAGCCCCTCTCCAAAAAGTTTTCGAAGAGGGGGAGGGTGGCGACCCAACACAAGCAGTCGGTGATCCCGCGGCTGCTCCCGTGTTGCACCACACCTGGTCAACGGTTTCGCCCTGAGTGAGGTGAACGTCATGCCCTATGTGAAATACGGGACTAAGCATGATCATTCTCCAAGAGAACGATGGGCCTACGGCATACTCAGCAGTCGTATTGTAGGCATTAAAACCCACTGCGGTTGTGAAGTAGACGGCCGAGCGGCGACTGCCGACCAGAAAATCATGTCCTAGCCTGAAGTTGGCTCCTACATAGGGGATCACGATGGGGCGTATGAGCGATTGTGTGATGATGATGTCCCCGGTGGTTGGGATGCCGCCGGTATGGGTATTCACCAGCGTTTGATTTGCGAACGTCCGATTGGGAAGGGAAGAGAAGAGCGTGCCAGTCGAAACCTCGAAAATAGGATCTGCAAACAAGACAGTAATGGTCGCGATCGAGGTCTTCTGCGTTGTCGTTGGCACAGCCGTTGTCATGACCGCGATTTGATTCACGGAATTGATCGCGTAGGTCACAAGCCTACCTAACAGATGCGTGCTGCCTGCGGCCTGCACGGACAAGCGACGAGGGTCGTCGATGTAACCGACCTCCTGTGTGTCAATGTGTGTAGCTGATGCGGTTTCTTTGAGATTTACAAAGTAGGTCTGCAAATCTTTGTTAATTGCCGTTACTCCCGGCAGCCATGCGGCCGCGTATGCCGGAGTGGCGACAACAAGCGAGGTTTCCCTTCCCCGCAACTCCACCAACTCTGCAGCGTAGATTTCCGGGTGCTCGTCCGGTTGCAGCGCCTGGATCTCGTTTGTCACGCGATTAGCGAGCGCGTCGAAAGTTGTGGTATCGAATTTCAATGGAGCCGCGGGTGGCGGAGGCGTCGCCCCAGGGGCCGGGGCCGGAGGCGTCAACAGCGTCTGGACAGTTATGCCTGTGGCCATCAGGTCAGTGAAAGACGGTCGAACCGCACTCGCACAGTCCGCCGCAGACAACTCGCACAGCATCATCGAAAGCCAGTCACGATAGGGGTTCGCCCATGGATAGGGCGTTCCAGCAGGAATTGCAGCCGCCCGGACGGGTTGACTATCGCCACCGCGAGGCCTCGGAAGTGGCGCGACGGCCTCTCCAAGTTGCCCGTAAAAGCCTTGCGCGTGCGCAATGAAATCTTGGACGGTGGGGAAAGGGTTGTCGAGATACTTTCCGAGTTGGATGAGATCCTGTTTTACTTTCGCGACGCCTGCAGGGTCGCCTCCATGAGGCAGGAATTGGGCTTTGGCGGTTAAAACCGGAGTGCTCACTCCCTTGAGACTAGGGAACACTGCCGTTGCAAAGCCCTGAGTCTGGTCGCTTGGAGCGATCGCCTGAAAGGTCGACGGGTCCAGAGTGAGCGTTTCGTAGGGGAGAGGTTCAACGACTGTCACGCGAATCCGAGCGTTCTTCCGCATCTGGATTGTAGGCAGCGAAACCGGATCGAGCCGATCGAACACCAAACCACAATTTCCGTTTACCTTCTGCGTGGAGCATTGCGGAAGCTGAGCATAGGAAACGGAAGCAAACAGGAGCAAGAAAGTGGTGAGGCAACAGGCGTAAGGATTCTTCATAAATCTTCGAGGATCTCTCCGACTAAATCAAATTCAAGCAAACGCCCAAGGTTCGGATCGTGTGGGGAAAGTGGGCATTAATAGCACACCATCGACCAGGCCTTACCAGAAACCGGTCAACGTTCGGATTCTGTAACAGGTCAACGGGGCCAGCAAGTCCCGATACATGAGAGCAGCCAAAGAGAGTGTCACGCGGGAACAGCATTTTCATTTTCAAACTCTGGGGTCACCAGCGGGTGGAGGCAGCCCGCACCCAAGAAGCAGACTGATCTCAGCTTCCCCCCTGTCGATAGTCGCATTTGACTGTCCCCGCGAGCTGAGACGCGAGCCTTTGATCTGCCATGATTTTGAGGAAAGAGATGTATGTCGGCGATGAAGGCCGGATGCTACTGCCAAAGGCGTCAAAAAGCCAAAGAACACCATCGAATCGATAAAAGCTTATGTAGGTCAGCAATGCGGCGCACCAAGCAGCATCATCAATATTTTCCGTTGGTGAGGAAATATCGCCGATCCAGTAGCCAATCTACGGGCGAAGAGAGTGGACATCGATTAGACCCGTCTTGACGTAACTGGCAAACCTTTCGAGTCCATCAAGAAAAGCATCATAGCAGTCACGTATTGTCGTCGGATTCTCTCTAACGTGGTGCACGGGCTATAATTGCGCCCACGCATGGCTCTGACCTCTGGCACGAGACTTGGCCCTTACGAAATCGAATCGCCGCTCGGCGCCGGCGGTATGGGCGAGGTCTATCGCGCGAAAGACACGCGTCTCGATCGCACCGTTGCCATCAAGATTCTCCCGACTCATCTTTCCGCCAATCCCGAATTCAAGCAGCGTTTCGAGCGCGAAGCTCGTAGCGTTTCCTCTCTGAATCATCCGCACATCTGCCATCTCTACGATGTGGGCTCGCAGGAGGGTATCGACTTCCTGGTCATGGAGTTCCTCGACGGGGAGACGCTTGCCGAGCGCCTGCGCAGGGGCGCTCTGCCTTTCCCTGAGCTGCTGAAGATTGGAATGGAAATTGCTAAGGCTTTGGAGATCGCCCATCGCGCGGGTATTGTGCATCGCGACTTCAAGCCCGGCAACATCATGCTGACCAAGTCCGGAACCAAGCTGATGGATTTCGGCCTGGCGAAACCCGCGTCGTTTGGCGCAGCCGGCTCGGGACCGGCCCCGCTTTTATCCGCCGCCCGCACCATGTCGGGAGCCACACCAGTCAGCCCACTGACCACCGCCGGCAGCATTGTCGGCACTATCCAGTACATGTCTCCCGAACAGATCGAAGGCAAAGAGGCCGACGCGCGCGCCGACATTTTCGCCTTCGGCGCGGTCCTCTACGAAATGGCCATGGGCAAGCGCGCATTCGAAGGCAAAAGCCAGATCAGCGTAGCCTCGTCCATCCTCGAAAAAGCCCCCGACCCTATCAGCGCCTCCAAGCCTTCCACGCCGGCAGCCTTTGATTATCTCGTCGCTGCGTGTCTTGCCAAAGATCGCGAAGACCGTTTTCAGTCCGCTCACGACGTCCGCCTGCAGCTGAAAGGCATTTCGCAATCCCCACAAACGCCAGTCGCAGCAGCACCGGTGCAATCCCCGCGCAGATTCCTCCCGCGGGCGCTACTGGCTGTCGCCGTTGTTCTGCTCGCAGTTGCCGCGATTCTTTTCTATTCCTTACAGCGCGCGACTGCTCCAACGCTTTCCGTTCGCGCCTACATCCCGCCACCGCCAGGCACTGCCTTCCGCGCCTCCGGCTTCGACGCAGGCCCGGTAGTCGTCTCGCCCGACGGAAAAACCCTCGCCTTCTCCGGCGTCGACGACCAGGGCCACACCAACCTCTGGCTCCGCCCCCTTGACGCCGCGCAAGCCACCATGCTTCCCAGCACCGAAGATGCCACCAGTCCCTTCTGGTCGCCCGACAGCCATTACCTCGCTTTCGTCGCCGACCGGAAACTAAAAACGATCAGCGTCTCCGGAGGCGATGCCCAAACTCTCACCGACACTTATGAAGTTTATAGCGGATGTGGCGATTGGAGTCCCGCTGGCATCATTCTTTTCTGCAAACAAAACTTTGGGCCGATCTGGCAGATCGCAGCCTCCGGCGGCCAGACCTCGCCAGCCACTCGTCTCGACAAGAATGAAACTGCGCACGAAGATCCATATTTCCTCCCCGACGGCAAACATTTTCTCTACGTCTCCCGTCAGCTGTCCCAACCAGTCCGAATCAAACTGGGAGTGCTGGGCAAACCCGAACAAGATGGAATCGACATTGCTCCAGGGGGTCGTCCGGCGTTTGCTTCCGATCATCTCCTGTTCGTGCGTGCCGGACGCATTCAGGCCCAGCCCTTTAGTTCGCGCACCTTCAAGCTTTCCGGCGATGCTCAGACCATCGGCGAAGCCCGCACTTTTTCCGTCTCTCAAAACGGCGTTCTCGCCTACCACGAGAGTTCCGCCCAGTCCGAGCTCAAGCTATTTGATCGCAGCGGAAACCTGATCGGCTTGCCCGGTCCGCTGGCGGTTTATTCCGATCCGCGATTTTCCCCTGACGGTAAATCAATCGCCGTCACCATCGAGGACCCACGATCCGGCACAAGCGATATCTGGGTACTTCCCGTCGCAGGCGGCCAGCCCACGCGCATCACTTTCGGACCCGAGGATTATTGGCCGGTATGGTCGCCCGACGGAAAGCAAATAGCCTACGGCGTCCGTGAAAATGGCAAGGTCTCCATCCGCCGCCGCTCTCTCGACGGCAGCCAACCCGAAGAAGTTCTCTATCAGAACGACGCATATATCAATGGCTCCGCCATCGACTGGTCCCCGGACGGAAAGTACCTCTCCATCGATCTGGAATCTAAAGAAGGAATTTTCTCTAATTGGATTCTGCCCTTAACCGGCGACCGCAAGGTCTTCCAGCCGCCCGCCGCCTCCCACATGACCGCCAGCGAGTACGACGGCCGCTTCTCCTCCGATGGCCGCTGGCTGGCCTATTTCTCTTACGAAAGCGGCCGCCCCGAAGTCTACGTTGTGCCCTTCGGACCCGGCGCCAAAACCCAGGTCTCCACTACCGGAGGATGGAACACCATGTTCAGCCGCGGCCAAGAACTCTTCTACGTCTCCATGGGCAACCGCCTGATCGCCGCGCACACCTTCGCGCAGCCCAACTTCCACGTCGACTCCATCGAACCACTATTCCAACTCGATCTCCCCAACTTCGCCGGCATCAGCTTCGACGTAAGCCCCGACGCCAAACACTTCGTAGTCCAAACCACCGACCACACCAAATCCACCTCCATCACTCTGCTGACAAACTGGCCAGCGGACCTCAAGAAGTGAGCCCCGTGCCACCGGCCCGCTGCCGTATCAGGCCTGGAAAGTTTCCACCGGACGGATTACGGGCAAACGAGAAGTTAGTCCCCAATTGCCCGGTCAAGATTGACTTACCCGGATATCAGCTGACCTATGTTGCGCGAGCAGCTGCCTTGGGACAACTCGGAGAGTGCGAGCGCGCCAAGGACCAGTTGAGCCAATTGATCGCCCTGCGGCAAGATCCTGCGGAGTCGGTACGTCGGGAGGTCGGCAAGTGGTATCAGCTCGATCTTGTCGAGCATTGGATTGAAGGTCTGCGCAAAACGGACTGGAGATTCCGGCAGTTAAGAAAGAAGTTCAGAAGTAAGGTTCCAGCAGCCTTGTCGCCGTCGCCCAGTCCATGCGGAGTGATCGGGATCGAACCCGAAACGCCCCTCTATTTCCCCTGTAGCTGCGCTGTCCAGTTCTGAATCACATTTAACGGCCGCCTGCCTTTTCCTGTGTCGCCGGTAGTGATCTGCAGAAACCGCTGGCCGTCAGCCGTGACCGAGAATTGTTGTCCTGCCGTGGGCCTCGAGCAGTGGCGCCGTGACAGGCTCCCCGACCTGCGCAGCAGCGGCCTCGACGCCGCAGGCTTGCAACCAAGTCATTGATTGTAGGGCATATAACTGACCAGATTGAGGTTCCGCTAAACTGCTTGACGACTTCACGTATTGTGAAGTATTCTTGATAGGTGCACATCGTTACGCGTAAGCACCTGAATGAGGCGATGGAAACCTACCCAGATGCAGCGAACGAAATTACAGCCTGGACCGCCGTTGTCGAGGCGGTTCACTGGCACAATTTTGAAGAGGTCCGCAGAACGTTCAAAGATGCCGATTCGGTAGAAGGCTTCGTCATTTTTAATATTAGGCACAACCGGTACAGGCTTGTAACTGTCATCCACTATGCGAAGACGACGAACCAAAGGCAAACGCAAGGGCATGTGTACATCCGGTCTTTCTTGACGCATAAGGAATACGACAATCGCAGCAACTGGGACAGGAGGTACGGAAAATAATGAGCACAGTTCTCGCAAACCCGGCGGAAATGATTGCGCATGGCGCCCCCCGCGTCATACACAACGATGAAGAACTCGAAATGTATACTGATGCTCTTTTCCAACTGACGGCGCTGGAAAATCCTTCGAGCTCTGAAGTTGAGGCGATCGAACTCCTAACCTTGCTTGTGGAACGTTACGAGGAAGAGCATTACTCCGTGCCCAAGGCTGATCCGGTTTCAATTGTCCGATTTCTCATTGAACAGCAACATCTGACACAGCGCGACCTCATTCCTCAATTTGGTTCAGAAAGCGCCGTTTCGATGTTCATAACTGGACAACGAAATCTCACCTTAGAACAAGTGCGGAAATTGAGCACTCGGTTCAAACTTCCCACTGACGTTTTCATCCCCAAGGCATCCGTCCCACGCAGCCCAAAGCAACTCGCGAGAGGTCGCGCACGTTCTCGATAACCGTCTCTCCGGATTGGCCACCGGGATCAAGCGGCAAGTGGATGACTGACTGCCCATCAGTCCGCAGGGCAGGGAACACCCGTAGAAACACTCATCATTATTCAATGAGATGTATTCAATGAGCTGTGTGGCAGCTGTGTGCCGGATTTGGTTTTGATCATCTCGATCCGGGGGATGATCAAGAAACAAAGGGCTGACTGATCGGCCGAAATCAAGAGTTATGTATCTTTAATATTGCCGCCCACTGGACAATGTGTGTTCCATTCTGTAGTTCTATTTGAGAGGTTCCTCCAAACATGGTGGATGTAACCTGTTCTCCGTGCCCACGATCCACTCATCCAAACGATTGGCCGTTGGCTGATTGTCAAAGATCTCCCAACGACTTTGCGTTATCAGCTCCTCGGATTCAGTACCAGCGAGCTCGCACTCCACAACGCACGCAGAAAAAACCGTATCGTGGCTGGGTAGATTACGACCGTTAGCTTTTTGTTGTCCGTGCACGCAAGAAAAATGGACGTGGGGATGCTGGAGAAGCCATCGGACCTGCTGGGCGGCCTTAAACTCCCAAGCAATGAGTCCGCTCTTAACCTGCACGGAAAAGTAGTTGCGGACGGCAGCGCCCTGGCCAATTTAATCGAACATGGCACAATAAACGTCGATTCCAAAATCGCCGGTGCGTCGAACCGGCATCACCGGTCCCCATATGGCCCGAGCGCTATGAAGTGGGCGATGTGCTGCGCTACTCGCGGGCATCGAAGGAGACCGGCATCGGGAAAGGCGAGTACGCTCAGGTGAAGAGCATCGACGCTCCGAAAAACCGGCTGACAGTCGAGCTGCCGGACGGCACGCGGCGCACTTACGATCCACGCCGACAGCAGGGCGTCTCGGTCTTCCACGAGGAGATGCGGAGTTTTTCAGTGGGCGACCGTATCCAGTTCACCGCGCCGGCCAACGACCTCAGAGTTGCGAACCGCCACCACAGTTGCTCCGGGACTGGTCAGATGCTCTTCCAGCGTCACCGTTGTTTGCCCCACCGCTTGCGCTCCGCTGCCCGGTTCGCCGGTCGGCTGCGTCACCTTCGCCAACCCGAAATCCAGAATCTTCGCGTGCCTGCGCTTGGTGACGAAGATGTTTGCCGGCTTGATGTCGCGGTGGATGATCCCGGCTGCGTGCGCCGCATCGAGAGCGTCGGCAATCTCGATTCCCAGCGACAGGATGGTCTCAGTCTCCATCGGACGGCCGGCGATCCGGTGCTTCAGCGTCATCCCGTCCAGATACTCCATCACCAGGAACAACTGATCGCCACTCTTGCCAATCTCGTAAATGGTGCAGATGTTCGGATGGTTCAGGGCAGATGCCGCACGCGCTTCGCGCCGGAAGCGCTCCAGGGCTAGCGAGTCGTTTGCCACGTCATCCGGCAGGAACTTCAAGGCCACGAAACGGCCGAGTTCGGTGTCTTCGGCCTTGTAGACCACACCCATGCCGCCCCCGCCGAGCTTCTCGACGATGCGGTAATGCGAGATGGTCTGGCCAATCATCGTAGCTTCGCGCAGAGGACGGTCAACTGGGGCCCTTGGATCTTTTGGGGCTTGATATTAAGTGCAGCCGGAAAAGGAGTCAATTCGGCAGGCTGATGTCTGCTAGACGGACCCGGCCGTTAACCGTTGGGCGGGCTGCCATTAACCGTTGGGTTAGTGGGAGTGTGCGACGCCGGGCTTCCCTTCGCACCTCCACGATTCACATCGTTTCTTTTCAACCACTTCCGAAGCTCGAAGAATCCGGCTGCAGGTGGCAAAGGCTTGGTCTGTGGTTTGCATTACTTAAAAGCGAAAGGAGGACGCCATGAAAACCAAGACCAATGTGAAGGCCGGCTACGTTATCCACTTCATGTAACTTCCACCAACCAACTCATTAAACCGGGGTCGGAAACTGAAGCGAGGCTATCAAATCGAAGGGGAAGGAGAGCAGACATGAAAGCCAAGACGAACGTGAAGGTGGGGAATGGATATGTTCGGGATGAACCCGGACAGCCGATACCATCGCAGATTCATTGAAGGACAACCGGAGCGAATCTGAGAAAAGCCGCCCTGCCAAGGCGGCTTTTCAAGTTACACGCAGCAAGAAGAGTTGATTCGCAACATTCAGCCGGCGGAGCCATTTCAGCGGTAAGATGTTGCGCGCCTTAAATCTCGGCCGTAGCGACGGCCAGATGGTGGCTACGCTTTGGCGGCAGTTGGTGACGGGAGATCAATTTATGCCGAGTCCTTTTTTTCGCTCAGAGCGTTTCCTGGAGTTCGAAACATTTAGGCGCGGCGCGTGGGGGCTGCTGATGGCGGCCGTTCTACTGAGCCTGTGGATGGCATGGTTCTTCCGAGCCCGAGTGGCGGTTTATGCGGTGAGCGAGACGGCCGATCTGGAAGTGGATCGCGCCGCGCACCCCGTCGAATCGCAATACAGTGGCCGGGTGGTGACGAGCACGCTGGCACTCGATCGCGAAGTAGAGGCAGGCGAAGTACTGATCGAACTCGACGCCGACATGCAGAAATTGCAACTGACGGAAGAACGCACGAGGCTGGGCGCGCTGGGGCCGCAGGTGCGATCGCTCGAAGATCAGATCGCTGCTGAACAGCGCGCCTCCGCGCAAGAGCAGCAGACTGCCGTAGTGGCGCTGGATGAAGCTCGGGCCCATTTCCGGGAATCCGATGCCGCGGCGCACCTTGCCGAATCGGAAGCGCGGCGTCTCAGCCAGATGTACACCAGCGGCGTGCTCGCGAAAGCGGACTTCGAACGGGCGCAGGCTAGTGCCGCCGAGAGACGTGCCGCAGCCGACAGCCTGTGGCTGGCTGTGAACAAACTGGAACAGCAGCGGCTTACGGATGTGGAAGATCGGCGGGCGCATCTCGAAGGACTCATGAGCGAGATCAACCGCCTGCGGGGCGTTGAAGCGACAACCCAGGCTTCGATCAAGCGCCTCGAAGAGGAAGTGGACCGGCGGCTTATCCGTGCCCCGATCAACGGCAGGCTTGGCGAAGTCGCCAATGTGCGTGTGGGCAGCGTGGTGCGAGAGGGCGAGAAACTCGCGGCTGTCGTGCCGACGGGGGACCTGCGAATTGTCGCAAGCTTCCAGCCCGCCGATGCCCTGGGCCGCATTCAGTCAAGGCAACCCGCGCGCTTGCGGCTGGATGGATTTCCCTGGACCGAATATGGCAGCATCAGCGCGACGGTTACTCACGTTGGCAGCGAAGTGCGCGACGGACGAATTCGGGTTGAACTCGCAGTCAATCCCTATTCTGCCAGCCGCATTCCCATGCAGCATGGCCTGCCCGGCACCGTGCAAGTGCAGGTCGAACGTATTTCACCAGCATCGCTTGTGCTGCGCGTGGTGGGCGGAGGTTTGGGCGGTTCTAGAGAAGTTGCGACAATTCACAACGCGGAATTGCCATGAAACGCAACCATCACCGCTGGCTGGTTCCCGAAGTGGTGCAGACCTCCGCCACGGATTGCGGACCGGCAGCTCTGAAGTGCCTGCTCGAAGGATTCGGAATTCCAGTGAGCTATGGGCGCTTGCGCGAAGCGTGCCAGACAGATGTTGATGGGACCTCAATCGACACGATGGAGGAGATCGCGGTGCAGCTCGGGCTCGAAGCTGAGCAGATCATGGTTCCTCCGGACTACCTTCTGCTCGAAGAGACCAAAGCTTTGCCGGCAATCGCAGTGGTTGAGTTGCCAACAGGGGGGACGCATTTTGTGCTCCTGTGGCGAAAGCATGGGCCACTTGTGCAAGCGATGGACCCAGCTGCCGGGAGGCGCTGGCTTAGGCGCGAGCGTTTGCTGTCGACTTTGCATGTGCATACTCAGCTCGCTCCCCTTGATGTCTGGAGGGAGTGGGCGAATTCGGAAAAATTCCTCAAGCCGCTTCGCAGGAAGCTGTCCGACTTGGGATGCGCCAGCAGCCAAGCCTTGCGTTTAACGGAAAGGGTGGCGGCTGAAGATGGATGGCGGCCGTTAGCTGCGCTCGAAGCCTCGGTTCGGACTGTCGAGGCACTGGTACTCTCGCGCGGTCTCAAACGCGGTTCCGAAGCGAGCAATCTTGTCGAACGGCTCTTCGACGATTCGCAGGACACAGATCCTGCAAAGCCGGTGATCATTCCGTCACATTTCTGGTCGGTCGAGCCAGCGCCGCTTGCCGAGGACGGATGCGAGCAAATTTATTTCCGGGGAGCGGTACTGGTGCATGCCACCCGGCGTCGTGAGGAAGCAGTATCGAAGGTTATGGCGACACCGGCGCAAGCAGAATCCCGCGCAGCAGTCTCTCCTGAAATTGCCGCCGCACTGCAGCATCCGCAAACGAAGCCGTACGTCGAGTTATTTCGCCTGCTCAAGGCGGATGGCATGCTGACTCCGGTATGCATCGCGACCGCCCTCCTCATGGCCAGTATCGGGGTAATGGTCGAGGCGTTGCTTTTTCGTGGTTTGCTGGACCTTGCTCACAAACTCGGAGCACCGGCGCAGCGGATGGCGATGATCGGGGCTGTAGTTCTATTTGTCGCGGTAATGCTCATGGTGGAATTTCCCGTGGCGTCGGGGCTGCTCCAGATCGGACGAAAGCTGGAGGCACGCTTGCGGATCGCCTTCCAGGAGAAGATCCCACTCCTCGGTGATCGCTATTTTAACAGCCGGCTTAACTCCGACATGGCGGGCCGATACCATCAAATCCATCACATCCGGCTCCTCCCGGAACTTGGAGGAAATCTGCTGCGATCAATGTTCGAACTGTTATTCACGGGGGCCGGCGTTGTCTGGCTCGATCCCGGTGCGGCGCCTCTGGTCATTGTGATGGTACTGGTGTCCATTGGCGTCAACCTGGCCATGCAACCGGCACTCGCCGAGCGTGACATGCGCGTGCAAAATCATGAGGGTTGCCTCAGCTGCTACTACCTGGATGCATTCCTGGGATTGGTGCCGCTGCGGGCGCACCGTGCCGAGCATGCCTTTCGCCGGCGCCACGAAGCGCAGTTAGGCGAATGGACGCGGGCTGCATTTTCCGTCGAGCGACTGGTTGTCTGGATGGAAGCGTTGCAGTTCTTTTCGGCCTTCGGACTGGCCGCCTGGATTCTGATCGATTACATATCGCGTACTGGAAATTTTGCCAGCGTTTTGCTTCTCGCGTATTGGGTTCTCAATCTTCCGTTTATTGGCCAGGAGGTCGCGCAGGTTGCGTGGCGATATCCGAGTCTTCGTAATCGGACTCTAAGATTGCTCGAGCCGTTGAGCGCTCCGCTGGACATTGAGATGGACATTGAGAGATTGGACATCGAGAAAAAGGAAGACCGTGCCGCCGCGGCCGCTCCGGCAAGGAAGGAGGCACTGTCTGAAGCGACATTCACAGCGGTAAGTGCAGTTTTTGAGAACGTCAGCGTTCGCCTCGCCGGTCACATGGTGCTGGAAGGGATTGATCTCGAACTGGCTGCGGGCAGTCATGTGGCTGTCGTAGGCCCATCGGGTGCTGGGAAATCCAGTCTGCTCGGCCTGCTGTTGGGTTGGTATCGGCCGGCCAGCGGCCGAATCCTCGTGGATGGGGCTCCGCTGAACGGAGAGATCTTGAATGAACTTCGCGCGCAGATTGCCTGGGTCGATCCCGCAGTGCAACTCTGGAACCGAACGCTATTCGAGAATCTGCTCTTCGGCGCGAATCCTGGAACCGCACCGGAACCTGAACTTCTCCAATCTGCGGAGTTGCATGAGCTTTTGAAGAAGCTGCCGGCCGGCCTGCAAACGGAGCTGGGAGAGAACGGCGGGTTGGTTTCCGGCGGCGAAGGACAACGCGTTCGGCTCGGACGCGCCATGCACAAACGCGGCGTCCGGCTTGCCATTCTCGACGAACCGTTCCGTGGCCTCGATCGGCAGCAACGCAGGGATCTGATGGGCCGCGTCCGCAAACACTGGCGCGATGCAACTTTGCTCTGCGTTACTCATGATGTCAGCGAAACTCTCTCATTCCCGCGCGTGCTGGTCGTGAACTGCGGGCGTATCGTCGAAGACGGCAGTCCCGAAGACCTTGTCAGACAGCCCGATTCAACCTACCGCAAATTGCTGCTCGCCGAGGAAGAGGTGCGCGAGGGACTCTGGTCCACCAGCAATTGGCAGCATCTGCATCTGCGCGATGGTGAATTGCGTCGGACAGAAAAGGTTGGCGCATGAGCACCGAAACTTTTGCTCTTACGTGGTCTGCTTCGCAGCTCGGAGAAGCGATTGAGGTTCTCGCCCGCTCGAATGGTTGCGATGCTGGCCGCGCCCAAATTCCTTACGACTCTGGGAATGCTTTTTTGCCGAACCACGCTCTCGAGCAGTGGGTTCAGGATACTGCCCAGTGGTATGGTCTCGAAGCCGAGCAAGTCGAAGTAACTTACGACGCGGTGGATGAGATGTTGCAACAGACGGGTCCGGCTCTGCTCAAGCTCCCAGAAAACAACAAAGAGAACGGCAAGCCGCAATTTCTTGTCCTGCTCGGTGACGGCAAACCTGTATCGGTACTCGCGTCCAATCTGAGTACGAGGAAGGTTGCTCCAGGCTGGGTTCGGTCGAGACTTGTGGAGTCGCTTGAGGAACCACTTTCGCGCGAAGTTGAACCACTGATCATTCTTGCTGGAATCCCAGCGAAGCGCCGTGACCGCGCCCGCGCCGCACTGATCCGCGAGCGCCTGCGGAATAAATCGGTGACTTCTTTTTGGAAGCTGCGCACCCCGCCCGGAGCCAGTTTTGCTGATCAGGTGGTCGAGGCGAAGATTCCTTCCCGGTTTGTGGCTTTGATTGGGGCGTACCTCGGGGAATATGCGCTCTGGATTCTTTCCTGGTGGCTGATTGGAAAAGGAGCACTCGAAGGCACGTTCGACAGCGGCTGGCTGCTCGCGTGGGCCTTGCTTTTGCTCACGATCGTTCCATTCCGGTTACTTAGTACCTGGTTGCAGGGTGTTGTTTCCATCGGCGTCGCTGCTTTACTGAAGCGCCGTCTTCTTTATGGAGCTCTTCGGCTCACTACGGAAGAAATCCGCGTGCAGGGTGTGGGCCAGTTTCTCAGCCGGGTTCTGGAATCGGAGGCGGTCGAAGCCATGGCGCTGAGTGGAGGCTTCTCTGCCCTGATCTCTGTGATCGAGCTGCTGGCCGCGTTTTTCGTCCTGAGTTGGGGAAGCGCGGGGAGCTTACTGTGCCTCCTGTTGGCGGCATGGATCTTGCTGACGTCCTATTTCGGCTATGACTTTCATGTGCGGCGCAAAACCTGGACCGCCGCCCGCCTGCACATGACTCACGACTTGATCGAGCGCATGGTCGGCCATCGCACCCGCCTGGCCCAGGAATCGCACGCCCACTGGCACGATGGCGAAGATGAAGAGCTCGATCGTTATCTTCGGCTCTCGAAAAATGTCGACCGATCGGAATTGCGCCTGCTTGCGCTTGCACCTCGCGGATGGCTCATCGTGGCGTTGCTCGGCATCGCGCCAACATTCTCCTCCGGCTCGAACTCGCCGGAACAATTGGCCATCGCCATCGGCGGGATTCTCATCGCGTCTCGGGCGTTCAAGCGGGCTGCGAATAGCCTTTGGCAGCTCGAGGACGCGGCCATTTCATGGAAGCAGGTCGCTCCTTTGTTTCATGCCGCCGCGCGGCCCGAGCCAGTCGGGATTCCCATGCTTCGATCTGTGCGAGAGCCGAAAGCGGACAGCCTCAATCTGGTCGAAGCCCAGGATCTTACGTTCCGCTACCAGGATCGCGGCGAGCCCGTGTTGCGCAAATGCAGCTTCTCCATCCGCGCGCAAGATAGGATTCTGCTGCAGGGACATTCCGGCGATGGCAAATCCACTCTGGCTTCGCTTCTGATTGGCATGCGCACGCCGCAATCGGGACTACTACTGCTGGATGGGCTTGACTGGCAGACCATCGGCATCGACGGCTGGCGAAGGCGTATCGTCTCCGCTCCGCAATTCCACGAGAACCACGTTCTTACCGAAACCTTCGCCTTCAATCTGCTCATGGGCCGCGGCTGGCCTCCGAACCATAAAGACGTGGACGAGGCCGAGGAAATCTGCCGTGAACTGGGCCTTGGCGACTTGCTCGACCGCATGCCGGCCGGGCTTCTGCAGATGGTCGGTGAAACCGGCTGGCAGCTTTCGCACGGAGAGCGCAGCCGCCTCTACATCGCCCGCGCCCTGCTGCAACGCGCCTCCATGATCATTCTCGACGAGAGCTTCGCCGCACTTGACCCCGAGACTCTGCGCCGATCGCTGCAATGCGTGCTGAAGAGAGCCCCGGCGCTGATGGTGATTGCACATCCATAGACGGTACTTTGATCTTTATGATCGAGCGTCGCTTTTTCATGCGGAGCGGCCTCTCTCCGACGCAAGTCAGTTCGAATCGTTATCGCCAAACGCTCAAGCGAACGAGGAAACTGACGCAGCGGTAGAAATGTTCAGTTGAGCTTTGGAGGCATGAGCAGCAGGACCGAAGGCAGGCGGGGTTCGGCTATCCGCAACAAACCATAGCCAATACCTGCCAATCCGGTCATCAGGCCGGGCGTTTCGATTGCTTGTGCTGTTCCACAATGCCAACCGTGCTCGCAGATATCGGCCAGGACGGAACCCGCAGCGTGCTCCAGCTGGGTATCCGAGTCTGAATGCTTAAGCCGCGCTCGCGCATGGAGCAGCAAGTCCATATGTCCCATCGCACCGTGACACAAGGAATGGTCGAAACCGAAGCCGCGAGCCAGCACAATGCGCACAGCGACATCGATTTCACTGCGAAGTAACTCTGTGTCGTGCACGGCGAGAGTGTCAAGTCGAGCTAACCCAATACCGGCCGCTCCATGACACCAACTAGTAGGAAAACTTGCCATGACTGAGTCAGGAGCGAAATTGCTCTGCTTTTGGCCGTTCCCGTTTTCTGCGACCCACAATGTGCGCTCGTGTTCTATCGCCGCCAAAGCCATCGTGTGGAATCTTGTTTCTCCTGTGCTCGCGGCCAAACGAAGAAGCGCCCAGGCGATTCCCGCGCCGCCATGTGCAAATCCAGCTAATGGTCTAGGAGGCCCTCCGGGAATTAGCCATCCCACTCCTTGATCTATCGTTCGAGCGTGCTTAAGCAAATGCTCGCCAGCCCGGGTCGCGATATCCAGGATCCGTGGCGATGGAGTACATTCCCTGAGTGCAAGTAAGCTCGCAATACAGCCGGCGGCGCCTGCAACAATGTCCAGTCGATCGTCGCCTTCAACAAGAGGAGGAATCTGTTCTGAAAATTCTGTTGCCCGCCTAAGCAGAGTGTGATCCTTCCACAACACGCCCAGATGCGTTAGCGCGTAGATGATCCCCCCCCAACCCTCCATTCCACCAATCCACAGAATGGATTCGAGGTTCTTCTCCACCTCGCGAACGAACGTGGCGCAAGCTGACTTCGCCAATAACGTGTACGATTCGTCGGCGACTACGTCGCCCAAATATGCCAGATACAGCGCCACCCCAGGCAGACCACCATAGAGATCCAAGCCCAGAGGTAGTACGGACTCCTGGCCGCTTTCTTCCTGAACCAGTCCGAGCCAGTTGACAACTTCTGTGCCGCGGAGCGCCAAATGAGACAATCGATTGCCGATGGCGCGCGCTGCAGAAAGGAGCTGGTCGCGTTCAGGCCGCGGCAAGACTTGGGCGGAACGCGCCGGACCAATCTGCGGCTTCGAGTCCCGCGGCAGGGTCGCCAGCGATGCGCGAATCATCCACAGTTGTCGGCTGAGGTTTTCCTCGCTGAGCAATCTCAATTGATGGTGGACCAACTCCAGGCCCGATCGCGGAAAGAAATTCGCCAGTCGTGCATTTGAACTGGTGAACAAATCATGAGAAGTTACGCCCGCGCTGAAGATAGGTATATCAGCCCTTTGCATATCGTCACGCTCCGCCGGAATCGCCTGAGCCAGATAGGGTTGTTCCTCGACAGCCACCCAAAGCCGATCCAGCAGCGGTTCCCGATCCAAGGCGTCGCGCAGCATGTCGGGGTGGAAGCTCTCACCCAACAGTACTGCATACGTTCTGGTGGCACGCAGCAGAACCCGCACTTGATCGTCGGCAAAGCACGCAAGCGGTCCATGGGAAGAGAGTAGTTGATCGCGATTCTCGAGAAGGAATCGATATATTTCGGTGAATCCGGTCGTGATCTCTTCTATGTAGTCCCTCGGATCCAATTCCGCATTTGCGAGAGAGGGTCGATTCTGACTCCCCTTAAGCGGTACTCGCTTGCGCGTGAGCTGCATCTCGTCGGTGGCGGACTTTTCCCACTGCGGAACCCCGAATGGCGTGAGTTGGCCGGCTTCGCCTCCGAAGCCACTGATATCGATTCCCTGCCGCTGCGCGTCGCCCCAGATGCGCCCCGGGAGCAGCCCGATTCGCAAAACTGAGTTAGCCATGGCGTAGCTGGCGGGGTCATCAAATTCGGCGGCCGCGATGTCTTCTGGGGTGGCGTGAAAGAGCGCCTCCAGATCGATCAAAACGGGGTATTCTCCGGCTGCGATGACATTTTCGCTGTGAAAGTCGACCGCCTGCAGCGCATACAAGAGCGCAACGTAGCCTCCCTGCCTTCGGTAGAAGCGGTGCACCTCTTCCTGGGTGGCGCAAGGAGCTGCAGCGACAAACTCGACCCAGCCGTGATCCCCAAAATTCAAAGTTCTCGGCGTGCGGAACTGCATGTCTTTGACCCGCTCGTTTATCCAATGCAGGAGAGTTTCGAAGTGAACGTCGAGGGACAACGACCGTGGTTTGTACACCAAGTGGAATCCTGAACTGAATTTCAAGATCAAAACACACCGGCCCTGATTGTGCGTATCGCCCGAGCCTTCCACTTCGACCAACACACCGGGGTTGTTGTCTGGAGTAAATGCATGCCGGATAAGCGACCACTCGGCGCACAGGTGCTGAAGCAGCTCAAGGCTGAAAGCCGACCACAGATCTATGCAGTTGACAAGCTGGCGAGCCAGGACCGGATATTCCTGCAGAAAGGCAAGGCCATTTTCCCGCTGAGTGAGTCGTCTCACGAAACTGCGGAATCTATCTTCGGGAGTGTCCCCTTCGAGAACTCCCTCGAGCCGCGCAACATTCAACTCCAGAGCGGCTGTCCGACTCAGCATGCCTAGTATCCGGTTGACTAAACTCGGAAACAAAAGCTCGGCAACCGAATCCGCTGGCATCGGACAGTTTGCAAATCTTGCCCTCAATTCATCGGCGCCCCGGCGAACTCGGTCTATTGCCCTGTGGAGCAGCGGTTCGACAACATATAGCAATCCGAACAGTTCATCGCCCGCCGACTCAGGAAATGGAAGCGGCTGAGAAGGAGCCGAAAGCGAAAATGCTTGGCTGATATCTGGCCACCACTCGGGAGCCACTGAGTCGTCGCACATCGCAAGAGTCGATTCGCCAAGGATGTACGGTAGTTCTTGTTCAGTAATGCCATCACTCGCTAAGCGCTGCGCGAAAAGCGACTGATTGCTACTGAATGACGGTTGGGCTCGCCATTGTTGGAGTCGCCGTTCAGCAGTTCTATCGTAAGTTGGTTTTTGATTAATGTGGCTAGCAGCTGCCCGGAGCACAGATATGCGTTCCCTTAAGGTGAGTGCTTTATACCAGTCCGGATTTAGCAGAAGAGCCTGTTCTGTCACTGACATCACCTCAGTGATGTTGGCATCGTAATCTCCGAGCCAGCGGTTCTCAAGTCCCACGTAAACTCGCGCCGCAGGGAAATCGGTATAAGAGTGGGTAATGGAGATGGCGCGAAAGCGAAACCCCCAACTCTCGCGCCATTCAATTCTGTAAGCCCTTGTTTGTGCCCTGTTTGCTCAGTGTGTGGGACGACAACTGATCAGGCTCCCGGCCTTGAGAGTGCTTTTTACACGAAGGCCGCTGGCTCTCGCCACCGTGCGGTCCAGTTCGGGGTCGGCCAGTTCGATCGACCCGGCGGGATGGGAAGGCAGCATCGCCCGTTCTGCCTGGCTCAGATTGGAGCGGAACTCAGCATCCTTCCAGGCGCGAATCATATCTCGGTGTGACATGGTGTTTTTCTCCTTTTCTAGATTCGGGCTTCTCTTCGCCCTTCAGCTGTGATTCGTTCTGAGTAACGCCATTCAATTCTGCGCTTGTGCCCTGTTTGTTCAGTCTGTGGGACGACAACTGATCAGGCTCCCGGCTTTGAGAGTGCTCTTTACACGAAGGCCGCTGGCTCTCGCCACCGTGCGGTCCAGTTCGGGGTCGGCCAGTTCGATCGAACCGGCGGGATGGGAAGGCAGCATCGCCCGTTCTGCCTCGCTCAGACTGGAGCGGAACTCAGCATCCTTCCAGGCGCGGATAATATCTCGGTGTGACATGGTGTTTTTCTCCTTTTCCAGATTCGGGCTTTCCGCCCGATTCGTTCTGAGTGATTGCACTCTGCAGACCAAAGCCTGGTCACAGCGGAACGGAACTCTTTGAAGGGTGGAAGTGTTTGAAAATAAACGATGTCGTTCCGGAGCCGCTATCGGGAGGCGAGTCGGCAGCAGACTCCTGCTAACCCAACGGTTAATCGCAGCCCGCCCAAAGGTTAATTCAAGGGGTCACGAAAAAACTGACCTCGCTCCCCGGAGCGGGGAGAAATCGAGTATCGCCGCTCCCCGCGAATCAGAAATGCTCGAGAAGGAAGCTATTGTCGTCCGAGAACTGCTGCGTATAAACCAGCGTGCGACCGTCGGGCGAGGCGGCCGGATTGATGAACCAAGGATGGTGGCCTTTGTTGAGGAGGACCTTTGAGTTGCCCGCGAGGTCGAACCAAATCAGCATAAATTCCGAGGGCACGTGTGGAGTCTGGCCCGTAATGTAGAGTCCGCGGCCATCGAAAGACCAACAGATGCCCTCGACGGTCACCGCTACCGGCAAATCCCGTTGGGTGTGGTTTTTCAGATCGATGATCCGCACACTATCCTGAAGCTTCTCCGAACTGCTGACCGCAATCTGGGTCCCATCGTGCGAGAGGTTCCACAGCATCCATTCTCCAGGTTTGCCGACAACGGTTCGCGCCAATTCCTGACCTTGCCCTTTCACGGGATCCAGCTCATAAAAGACCAGGTCTTGATCGTGCACACGGCCAATCACACAGGGCCGGCCGGGTCGTGTGGGGCAGCGCAGTTCAAGTGCGCGATCGCCGGGCGAGACCTCAAAGAGCGGTTCGCCGCTGCCGCCGCCCAGCGGGGCGCGCATCACGGTCTGGTCAGGCTGGCCGGTTTTTCCTTTATCGTGCGGGACCGCCACGGATAGGACCCACGCACCATCTGGTGTTATGGCGGCATGCTCCTGATCTTTCGGGCTCGGAGAGACCATTTGTGGTTTTTCCGTGGCGATGGGTTGGCGATACAGCTGTGACCTGCCCTGCCGGTTGGAGAAAAAAAGCAGATCCTTGCCGTCAGGGGTCCAGCCTAACGGATAGTCGTAGCCCCTATCGCTGGTTACTCGCTTGGGGTCCTCCAGTGCGGTGCCGCCGTCCCTGAGTTTAGCGGCAAAAATGTTGCCTGACATGAATTGCTTGGAGAGCATCAGGTAGCGGCCGTCGCTGCTGAGGCCCTCGGGCGCCAAGGTGTAGCCGTCCATATGTGTGAGCTGGCGAGGTTCATGGTCGATGGCGCCAGTGTCGGGATCCAGTCGGACATCCCATAGATTGTCATTGCTGTCGGTCATGCTGGTCGTCGGGCGGCTGAAAATGAGTCTTCCATCCTTGACCCAGACCACCGAGCGGTGCTGGCTATCCATGAACGGCTCGTCGAAGGCGGGCCTGGGATTACTTCCATCGCGGGCAACCGTGGCAACCGTCGCGCCAACTCCATTGGGGTTTGGGACGACGTATGCCAGCCGCTTGCCGGTGGGGGACCACTTGAGAGCCTCAATTTCGCCAGTCGCAGTGAGGATCTTCTGAGCGTGTTGGCTTTGAACATCCACGGTCCAAACTTCATTCCAGAGAGGCCTCCCGGACTCGAAGGCAATCCACGAGCCGGTCGGGGCCCACTGGATCTCATACCCAATTCCGCCATCCACAGTCAGGATCTTCTGCGCGTGTTCGCCCGTAACATCCATGATCCCAAGATCGTTGCCCGACCTACATGCGATCAACGAGCCGTCTGGCGATATACGCGCCCTCCCACAGTGGTTCCTAAGTTTCTGCGGATCTCCGCCCAGGATGGAATACACCCATACTGCGTTTCCTTCGTTTTTATCGTCCGAATGCGTGGCAAGCAGAATTTTCTCTCCGTCCGGGAACCAGCTGGCTTCCGTCAGGTGCTCGCGCAAAGTTTGTGGGAGGTTCAACTCGTGTTCTTCCATGGAGTCGATGTTGGCAATCCGCACCTCGCCTCGAGCGTTGTCGTATAGCAGGTAGCGTCCATTGGGAGAAAGAGCAGCAAATGCGCCAGCTTCGTCAAGAGCGAAGTGGGTGACTTGCTTTTCGGAGATCGCGGTTGGCGGCGTGTCAGCCGGGTGCGGTCGGAGAATCAAAACGGCTGCGACGGCGGCTGCCACTAAGCCTATTCCCGCGGCAGCCAGGATTTTCCAATTCCTGGCGGATGGCGTCCTGCCACCCGTGGAGATGGCGGAAGGAGCCCGGCCGCTTTCGCTGTCACGTTTCAGTCTTTGCAGGTCGGTGCGAATTTCGGCGGCGCTCTGATAGCGGAGGTTGCGGTCTTTCTCCAGCGCCTTGCTGATAATCTCTTCCAGCTTAGGCGGGACGTCGCGGTTGAACCGAATCGCAGGCGGCGGATCGGAGTCAAGGATGGCTTTGAAGATCAGGCCGGAACTTTCGCCGTGAAAGGGGAGTTGGCCGGTCGCCATCTCGTAAAGCACCGCTCCGAACGAGAACAGGTCCGTCCGTGCATCCAGTTCTTTCGCCCGCACCTGCTCCGGCGACATGTAGGCGATGGTTCCAACAGCAGCGCCTGGGCTGGTCAGGTGCTGTTCCAGGGTTACGGTCGTTTGCCCCACCGCCTGGGATTCGCTGCCCGAGTCGCGAATCGGCTGCGTCACCTTCGCCAGGCCGAAATCGAGAATCTTCGCGCGCCCTCGCTTGGTGACGAAGATGTTGGCCGGTTTGATGTCGCGATGGATGATCCCGGCTGCATGCGCCGCATCCAGCGCATCGGCGATCTCGATTCCGAGCGACAGGATGGCCTCGGTTTCCATCGGACGGCCGGCGATGCGGTGCTTCAGCGTCATCCCGTCCAGATACTCCATGGCGAGGAACAGTTGCTCGCCGTTCTTGCCGATCTCGTAAATGGTGCAGATGTTGGGGTGGTTC
>Ga0209167_10000685_pt1 | contig 22934 bp, 22 predicted proteins | sample Coa_R1_9_FD_187154 | JGI IMG/M metagenome (GOLD analysis project Ga0209167, IMG submission 187154) | Surface soil microbial communities from Centralia Pennsylvania, which are recovering from an underground coalmine fire - Coalmine... | ecosystem: Environmental > Terrestrial > Soil >... | reverse complement strand
GTTCCTTTTCTCGCTCGCGCTGAATGGTGACGCGCGCCAGTGGAAGGGCCATGAGCGTGAGGATAGACAGGATCGTGGCCGCCACGATCAGTTCCATCAGCGTGAACCCACGCTGGGATCGCGATTTCAGTACGAATCGTCCTCTCATAACAAGTGTTCCTGCGCGTCCGGAACGCCGGGGCGTCCGGAGACAACTCCGCATTCGCCCGGGCCAAAACTTCGGCCCGCCGAACTCTATTGCACAACCACGGCCGCAGTCGCCCCGTTCACGGGGATGGACTGCATTCCGGGATCGCGCGCGCCACCACGAGTCACCGTCAGGGGAGTCTGACCGGTGGCTTTGGCCTGGAACGTCATGGAGACCACGGCTCCCTGTCCGGAAACTCCGCCTGATCCGGGCGGGCGCGAGGCCGTAATCTGCACCTGCCCGACCGTTTCATCTTCGCGGTGAACCAGAGCCACAGCCTTGCCATCCTGAGAGAGGAAACCACCGTTGGAAACGTTGACCAGTTCCAGCATCTTCGGGTCGTAGTTGAGTTGCACTGGAACCGACGCCACGTTCTGCGCGCCGGAGATCAAGAGATTGACCACAAACGTGTTGCCCTTAGCCACTTGAATGGTAGGCGGATCGAAGAGGAAATTCGCCGTGCCGGAAGCGACCGCCGCGGCGGCCGCCGTGGTGGGCATCGCCGGAGTCTGGGCGCCAGTCGCGGCGCTGGGCGCCGGACTCGAGGCAGGCGCAGCCTGCGGTTTGCTTACGTGACGCAGTTCGATCGTGGTGGACGTGCCAATATCAATGGCACGCTGGTTCAGTTCGTTTACATCCGTGCCGCGAATAATGTGCGGTGTGATTGCGAATACCGTCTCATCCTGCTCGTGATCGGTGGTGACCTGGCCGAAGAGATAACGCAGGATCGGAATCTGCGCCAGCCCGGGGATGCCGCTCAAAGACTTGGTCTGCGAATCGTCGAGGATCCCGCCGATCAGGCTGGCCTCGCCGTCGCGCAGGCGGATTTCGCCGAGGTCCACTTTCTTCTGGCCGATGATCGGCTGAGTGATGCCGCCGATGCTGGCCTGGCCGATCTCGGACGAAATTTCCATCGTGATTTTCAGGGTGACTTCGCGATCGGCGTGCACATGCGGCGTGACGTCAATATTCACGCCGACATCAATATATTGAAACTGGGTATTAACTAGCGGGTTAATGCCGACGCCACCAATGCCGGGCTGGAACGATCCCGTGGCCACCGGCAGGCGTTCGCCGATTTTGAGCGATGCTTTCTGATTATCGAGAGCGCGAATCTGCGGGCTCTGAATCAGCTTGGTGTCGCTATCGCCCATCACCGCCGTCAGGCTGGCGGAGGGAATGGTCACCTCGAAGTTGGTCGCATTCAAGTTCGCCAGGCTGTTCAGGTTGATGCCGTTGGTCGAGCCTGCGGCCCCCGTGGTCGTCGTCGTGGTCGCGGTGGTGGAGGTGGTGGTGTTGAGGTTGTCCTGCAGCTGGACGCTCAGGTTGGTCGGCGGATTCAGGCCGAGGGTCCGGGAGCGGTCCTTGCTGATCTGCATGACATCAATATCAATGATGACTTCCGGACGCGCCTTATCCAGATCGTCTACCAGCTTTTCCGCCAGCGCGATCTGATCCGGGGTGCCGCGCACCACGAGAGCGTTCTGCGAAAGCAACTGCTGCACCCGCTGCACATCGAGCACGGCCCGGATCGCGTTCACCACATCCTGCAATTCGGTGGGCTGGGAAAGATTCGTAAGATAAAAAGTTTTGAGGACGCTTTGTTCCAGCTCTTTGCGTTTCGCAGGTGTGTCCTGGGCAACAAAAATCGTGTTCGCGGTGACCGGACGCCAGAAGGTCTTCGATTCGAGCGCGGTGATCTCGAGCGCTTCTTCCAGGGTGACTCCGGTGAGTTCGACTTTGATGGGGCGGGCGGTGTAGTCGGGGTCGAACAGAACATTGATGCCGGCCAGTTGTCCGACGGTGCGGTAGACGATATCGGACTTGTCGGTGAGCTTGACGGTGATCGGAATGTTGGAGATGGGAGCCAGTTCGACCGGGCCGCCCGCCTCCAGCACCTTGCGTTCCAGGCTGGCGGGAGGGCCCGCGGCCTGCGGCGGCGGATTCTTCCGATCGCTGATCATCTGCAGCGTGCGGTTCAGTTCCTCTTTGGCGATGAACAGGGATGGATCAATCTCGAGCGCCTTTTGAAAGAGAGGAACCGACTCCTCCAGTTTTCCGTCATCACGAATCTTCTGGCCGCGATGCACCAGCGAAGCCGCCGCTTCAAACCGGGTGCGCTCGAAGGCCGTGCGATAGCGCAAGTCTTTGGGCTTCTGGTCGTGCGCCTGCTTGAAAAACTGAAAGGCGCCTTCGTAGTCCTGGCGAGCCTCGGCGTCCTGGCCTTTGTTATAGGAATCCTTGGCTTTATCGGCGAGGGCAGGGAAGGCCACGACCGCGGCCAGCAACAGCACCCCGGCAGGGCGCATCAGACGTCTCATGCGTGAGTCCTCATTATTGGAACGGCATTTCGAGATCAAGCGCTGCTACTTGTTCACTTCGTCTTCTACTTCGCCAAAAGCCAATGGCCCCTCCGCATAGACGCACCAAGCATCGCGCCTCCGTCCGCGGAGGAATCCGAACAAACCCTAGTTCAAGACTCGGATTCCGCGATTATAGCATCGCCCTTCGGACGGTCCGAAGTGCTTGTTGGCAAGGCAGTTATACTCTTTAGTCGTAGGACCTGCGGTCGCCACGCAGGCTTCTACCGAGCAGATTCGCCAGGCTCTCGCCGATGACCTCCAATCTCATCCGGCTGTTAAGATGAACCTTCATGCCGCGCCAATCTTCCCATCAGACCAAGGCGAACCCGGAAAAGAGCCCGCGCCGGGATCCCACTGCCTCGGGGCAGAGGGATGCCGCCGTCAATAGGATCGCTTCACATAACTACTTCTTGCTGGAAAAATTTGAAGCCGGCGTGGCCCTCACCGGTACCGAGGTCAAGTCTGTTCGTGGAGGCCTGGCCAACCTGAAGGACTCCTATGGGCTCGTCAAAGATGGGGAATTATGGCTGCTGAACGCTCATATTGGGCCTTATGAGCATGGAAACATCTTCAACCATGCCCCTTTGCGCACGCGGAAGCTGCTGATGCACGCCGACGAAATCCGCAAGCTCGTGGGAAAGACACAACAAAAAGGTCTGACCTTGATCCCTACCCGGCTTTACTTCAAGAACGGCCGGGTTAAGGTTGAGTTGGCGCTGGCTAAAGGCAAGCAGCTCTGGGACAAGCGAGAGACCGAGCGCCGCCGTACGGCCGACAAGGAGGCCAGGGAAGCCGTGGCGCGCGGCAAGAAGCGGGACTAAGAGAGCGGGCGCGTCGGGATGTCGGGATCGAGGTTGGGTCATCAAAACCGTGAACCTCAAGTTCGACCGTCCGCCGGTGCATGTGGCTCTGCTGCGGCTGGAGGCTGAACTGGAGTCGGCCCGGCGCGCGGGCGAGTCGGTAGTCAAGGTCGTGCACGGGTATGGCTCCTCTGGAGAAGGCGGAGATATAAGGATCGCAGTACAGGCGCGGCTGGGCGAGTTGATATCGGTCGGCAGGCTTGCAGGCTGCGTATTCGGAGAAGACTGGGCGAAATCCGATGAAACAACCTGGCGTCTGCTGCGCGAACAGCCCGGACTTAAAGGCGATCCCGATCTGGGTCGCGGAAACCGCGGGATCACGATCGTGCTGCTGTAGATACGGGGGTGTGTCTACGCAGCGGCTTTGTGCCTCGTAGTGGTGCAGTTGCTTCTTGTCCCACTGACGGACGTCATCCCGAGTGGAGCCGGTCTTCAGGCGGAGCGAGGGACCTCCTTACGAGGAAGTGTTGCGGGGAGGTCCCTCGGCCCGCGAAGAAAAACGCGGGCTCTCGGGATGACGCCTCTTTGGACCTATCAAACTGCACCACTACCTTGCCTCGGCAGCTTGCACTTTTAGCGGTCCGCCGACGATACTAAGGGGTTTCCTTGCAAACTGATCCCTATGAAAACAACAATCTCGATTTCCGCTCCCGCACAAACCGAAACTGAAGCCCTGGCGGTGCTGGTTCTTGACTACGCTGAGCCGGATCATTCCGAACCGGCTTCGGGTGGCAAAAATAAAGACAAAGACCAGGATAAAAATAGAGACAAGAAGCCTGAACTGAGGCTCGCTACCAGCGATGCCGCTTTGCAGGCTGCCGCGGCCGATCTGCTGGCCAGCGGCGAACTCACCGGCAAATCGTGCGAGACGAATCTGCTGCACAAGCCGGCGGGACTCAAGGCGAAACGCCTGCTGCTGGTCGGCGGCGGCCCGGCCAAGAAGTTTTCGAGCTACGACCTTCGGCGCGTGGCCGGAGCGGCGGCGCGAACCCTGAAGTCGCGCGGCATTCGCAGCTTCGCTTTTGTGCTGCCGGCAGGCTTATCCGCCGACGAAGCGGTGCGCGCGATCGTCGAGGGCGTTCATGTTGGCAATTTCGATCCCGACTATTACCGCAGCGACCGCAAAGATCAGAAGATTGACGAACTGGCCATTGTGGCCGGTGGTGACAAGAGCGCCTTGGAAAAGGCGGCCGCGGAGGCGCAGATCGTGGGCGAGTCGCAGAATTTCACCCGCGATCTGGTCAACGAACCCTCCAATCGGATGACGCCGACGATTCTCGCCGAGCGCGCCAAGAAGATGTGCGCCGAAGTCGGGCTGAAGTGCGAAGTCTACGGCGCGGACAAGATCAAGGAAATGAAGATGGGCGCGTTCTGGAGTGTGGCCCAGGGTTCTGACGAGCCGCCCGCGCTCATCGTGATGAAATACGAACCAGCGGGCGCTCCGGAGAAGCCCGTGCTGGGATTGGTCGGGAAGGGAATTACCTTCGATACCGGCGGCATTTCGATCAAACCCGCTGACGGCATGGAGAAGATGAAATATGACATGGCCGGCGGCGCGACCATGATCGGAGCGATGCGCGCTATCGCATTGTTGAAGCCGAAAGTGAAAGTAATCGGCATTGTGTGCGCGACTGAGAACATGCCGTCCGGACATGCCCAGAAGCCGGGCGACGTGCAGATCGCGATGTCCGGAAAATCCATCGAGATCATTAATACGGATGCTGAAGGCCGATTGGTGCTCGCCGATGGCCTCTACTACGCGCGTCAGTTGGGCTGCACGCATCTGGTGGATGCGGCCACGCTGACGGGAGCGGTGGTGGTGGCCCTTGGTTATGCGAATGCTGGCGTGTTCGCCAACGACGATGACATGTTCAACCGCTTCCAGGCCGCGAACCAAAAAGCCGGAGAGAAGATGTGGCGCATGCCACTTGACGATGAATACAAAGAGCAGATTCGCAGTTCAATCGCCGACATCGTGAATTCCGGCGGACGCTGGGGTGGCGCGATCACGGCCGCGATGTTCCTGAAAGAGTTTGCCGAGGATACGCCGTGGATCCATCTCGACATCGCCGGCACCGCGTGGATGGAAGACCAGAAGCCCTGGATCGCGAAAGGCCCGTCAGGCATCGCGCTGCGCAGTCTGGTCGAGTTCGTGAAAGGATTCGCGGGCTAGCCAGTTCCCCGGATTCGGAGGACCTTCGCGGATCAGCTTCATTGCGCGATTGATTTGTCTGCGGGGGGGGCGCGTACTTTCCGGAACTGAGGCTCGTGAGCGAGCGAATCGGCGGCGCGAGCAGCTGCGTTGAGCGATTCCGGTACGGTTGTTATAATCAGGATGAGTACGCTTCCGGTACTGGATTTGCTTCGCCTCAACGGCCAGTTACCCGCCTTCTCAGCTCGAAGCAATCCATTCTCGCAGCCCGCGGCAGCGGGTTTCGAACGTGGCCAGGTAGCTCAGGTGGTAGAGCGCAGCCCTGAAAAGGCTGGCGTCGGCGGTTCAACTCCGTCCCTGGCCACCACATCACTTGAGATCAGGTATCTTCCCATCATTGTTCATTTGTCACATCGATTCGAAATTCCCCAAATAGATAGTCTTCGATATTCGTAATACTCAACACGCATCAGGTTTAACGATTGGCAGAGCGCAGCCCATAAGGGCTTGGCGTCTGCCGTTGAGCGCAACGACAAGGGATGGGTTGTGATCGGCAAGGTTGCTCGAGGTTCCAGGTGCACCCGCTGTCGGGCTGATGGTTGGAGCGATCCGGCCATCCAGGCGGGCTCTGGGCGCCCCGGACACGCCAGATGTCGAGGCAGTTTAGGCGGAGCGGAACAGGAAGGCGTACCGTGGTTGATTTTATATGACCTCTGGGATGAAAATGCATCCATATTCGTAATCGATTGTGCCAGCGGTTGCCTTACACCCGGTTTCGCAATCGACCATCGATAGCCTGCTCCGTCCCGGGCGTCTTCGAACGGTAGAGCCAGGACACGCGTTTTGCAGCCCAGTCGCGGGCAAAAATGGGGGAGACAACATGACCCAGGTCCAGAAGCGCTATCTATTGCTCGGCGGAATTCTTGGCTTGATCGTGCTCGTTCTGATCGTTGGAGCCGTTCGGCCGTACAAGCGAGCGATGGGTGCGCCGCCAAGCACTCCGGATGTCGAGGTGGCGCAGGTTCAGCAGGAAGATATTCCCATCTACGCGGAATGGATCGGTACCTTCGACGGACTTGTCAACGCTGACGTTCGAGCGCAGGTTACTGGCTACCTGCTGAAGCAAGGCTATCAGGAGGGGGCTTTTGTTAAGCAGGGCCAACTGCTTTTCCAAATCGATCCGCGGCCATTTCAGGCGGCTCTCGATCAGTCTGAAGGCCAGCTGGCTCAGGCGAAGGCAGCACTCGCTAATGCCGACGCGGTTCAGCGTCGGACCGAACTTGACGTCCAGCGCTACAAGCCACTGGCAGAGCAACAGGCGGCCAGCCAACAAGATCTCGACAACGCCGTTCAGAACAATCTTGCCGCCATCGCAACCGTAGAAACCGCCAAGGCTCAGATCAAGACTTACGAGGCGGCGGTTGAAACCGCGAAAATTAATCTCGACTTTACGCGCCTCGTTTCGCCCATTGACGGCGTAGCCGGCCAGGCGCAACTACAAGTGGGCGCGCTGGTCAGCCCCAATAGCGGGGTGGTCACTTCCGTTTCTACCGTGGATCCGATCAAGGTGTATTTCACTGTGAGCGAACCGCAATATCTTTCCTGGCGGAGACGTTTTCCTACCGAGGAGAGCCGCTTGCAGGCCGACAAGGAACTCCGGCTGCAACTGATCTTAGCGGACGGCTCAACTTATCCCCACGAAGGAAAGTTTTATTTTGCCGACCGCCAGGTAAACGAGACCACCGGAGCGATTCGAATCGCCGGGCTCTTTCCGAATCCAAACAATATTTTGAGACCCGGCGGCTATGCCAAAGTCCGGGCGGTAATACGGACCCAGCCGGGGGCGTTGCTGGTTCCGCAACGGGCGGTTTCGGAACTGCAGGGCGGCTACCAGATTGCTGTGGTTGGAGCTGACAACAAGGTGGACATTCGAACGGTCACTGTGGGCGACCGGGTTGATAACCGATGGATCATCGCGAACGGGCTGAATCCGGGAGACAGAGTCGTGGTTGAAGGAGTCCAGAGGATGCGCGCCGGCGTGCACGTGAATCCCAAGCCATTCAGGGCCCAGAACCAAGCATCGGCGAATCGATAAGGACGGATCACCCATGTCGAAATTCTTCATCAACCGTCCCATCGTTGCCATGGTGATTTCTATCGTTATGGTGTTGGTTGGTGGGCTTACGGTGCTGAGCTTGCCCGTGGCACAGTTTCCGAACATCACTCCGCCCGAAATTCAAGTGATCGCTACCTATGTCGGAGCTGACGCGCAGACGCTGGAGCAAGCGGTGGCTACTCCTATCGAACAGCAGATGAACGGAGTAGACAACGAGAACTACATGTACTCGCTGAATGCCACGGGCAACTCAAGCACGAGCCTGATTGTCGACTTTGACGTAAAGACCGACCCGAATACCGATTTCATTCTCACACAGTCGCGCGAAACCCAAGCTGCTTCCCAGCTTCCATCGGACGTCAACAATTACGGCGTCACGGTGCGAAAATCGGTGACTGCTCCGTTGATGTGGGTAGCTCTCTATTCTCCGCACGGAACCTATGATGCCAAGTTTTTGGCGAACTACGCCTACATCAATCTCACCGACCCCATCCTTCGCTCGCCCGGCATCGGCAATGTGCAGGTATTCGGCGCCGGTCAATACGCGATGCGCCTTTGGGTAAAGCCGGACACGCTGGCGAAACTTGGCATAACGGTTCCGGAGATCGTCAGCGCGATTCAGGCGCAGAACACCGTGAATCCCGCAGGCAAAGCGGGAGGTGAGCCCGCACCAAAGGGTCAGGAGTTTACCTATTCGGTTCTGGCGCAGGGGCGCCTGGTTTCGCCGGAAGAATTCGGCAACATCGTGGTTCGTGAGACGCCGGACGGCGCGACGGTGCGCGTGCGCGATGTCGCTCGCATAGAACTGGGCGCTCAAGACTACAGCGTTGCGGGACGCTTCAACGGCAAGCCGGGCGCGATTATTGCAGCCTACCAATTACCCGGATCGAACGCCGTCGACGCAGCTGCCGGGGTCAAGAAGCTGATGGCGCAGATGAAAGAGCGCTTCCCCGGGGACATGGATTTCGCCGTCTCTCTGGACACAACTCTTTCTGTGACGCAGGGCATCAAGGAAATCATCTGGACTCTTCTGATTGCGCTCGCCCTTGTGATCATTGTCGTCTTTATTTTCCTTCAGGGCTGGCGCTCAACGTTGATCCCGCTGCTGGCAGTGCCGGTTTCACTTGTGGGAACGTTCGTGTTTTTTCCGCTGTTCGGCTTTTCCGTTAATACACTCTCGCTCTTTGGGCTGGTACTGGCGATCGGTTTGGTGGTGGATGATGCGATCGTCGTCGTCGAGGGCGTGGAACGGCATATCGAAGAGGGCATGACTCCAAAGAACGCAGCGTTAAAAGCGATGGAGGAACTGTCGGGTCCGGTGGTAGGAATTGCCCTGGTTCTCTCCGCTGTGTTCGTCCCGACCGCCTTCATTCCGGGGATCACCGGCAGGCTGTATCAGCAATTCGCGGTCACCATCGCCATCTCGGTAATTCTTTCCGCATTCAACGCGCTGACGCTCAGCCCGGCTCTGGCCGCATTGCTTCTTCGACCACGCGATGAGAGCCATGGCCTGCTGCGGAGATTCTTCGATTGGTTTAACCGGGTTTTTGAGAGAGCCACTGAGGGCTATGTCAGTTGGAGCGGTGTCTTGCTCAAAAAGACTTCAGTAATGATTGTGCTTTTGCTGGTTTTTTGCCTCGCGGCGGGATTCTTCGCCAATCGGGTACCGTCGAGCTTTCTTCCCGATGAAGATCAGGGGTACGCATATGTAAATCTCCAGTTGCCCAATGACGCGTCGTTGGAGCGGACATCGCAGGCAGCGGCACAGATCGAGAACATTCTGGCGAGCACGCCGGGTGTGAAGTACACGACCAGCGTCATCGGCTTCAGCTTGCTCAGTTTCGTTCGCACCAGCTACAACGCTTTCTTTGTCGTGACTCTGAAGCCGTGGGACGAGCGCACGTCCAGGGCCGAGCAGTTTCAAGCGATCAAGGCTCACTTGAATCAGCAGCTTTCGAAATTGCCGGCCGGAATCGCGTTCAGTTTCTCGCCCCCGGCAATCCCGGGTGTTGGCACCGCGGGCGGATTCACGTTCATCCTCGAAGACCGCTCTGGCGGCAGCATCCAATTCCTGTCGCAAAACCTGAACACGTTTCTTGACGCGGCACGAAAGCGGCCGGAGATTGCCAGCCTGAGTACGACTTTTTTGCCGAGCGTCCCGCAGAAGTTCGTCGACGTCAATCGCGACAAGGTGTTGAAGCAAGGCGTGAATCTGTCCGATGTGTATCGCACCATCCAGGCGTTCATGGGCGGATATTTCATCAATTACTTCAACCGGTTTGGCCGCCAATGGCAGGTCTACATCGAAGCTGAGAGCGAAGATCGTGCCAGCGCGGAGAACGTTGGGCGATTCTATGTCCGGAACAACCGGGGCGAGAACGTTCCACTGGCTACGCTCACTACCGTCAAATCGCAACTCGGCCCCGAATTCACAATGCGCTTTAACGAGTACCGTTGCGCACAAATCAATGGGAGCGCGGCACCCGGCTACAGCGCCGATCAGGCCACCGCAGCCCTCGAAGACGTTTTCAAACAAACCATGCCGCGAGAGATGGGATTCGACTACTCCGGGATCTCGTATCTGGAACAGAAGGCACGCCAGGGAGTGCCGCCCGCTGCCATCTTCGGCCTGTCGTTGTTGTTCGTGTTCCTGATTCTGGCGGCGCTGTACGAAAGCTGGTCGCTGCCTTTCAGTGTCCTGCTCAGCACTCCGGTGGCGGTCTTTGGGGCATTTCTCGTGCTCTGGCTGCGCCGCACTTTGCTCAGCGTTTTCCTGCCGCCGTATATGGTGCAGATTGAAAGCGACATCTTCTCGCAGATCGGCTTGATCATGCTGATCGGCCTGGCGGCGAAGAACGCGATCTTGATCGTCGAGTTTGCCAAGGAACAATACGAACACGGAAAGCCGCTGGCCGACGCCGCGCTCGAAGGCGCCAGGCTGCGGCTGCGGCCGATCCTGATGACATCCTTCGCGTTTATCCTCGGCTGCGTTCCGCTGTGGACAGCCAGCGGGGCGGGCTCGGTTGCCCGCCGGATCATGGGGACGGCGGTGATCGGCGGAATGCTCACTGCCAGCGCGATCGGAATCTTCTTTATTCCCGGGATCTTTTACATGGTTGAGAAATGGACGAACGCTCGAAAGGAATCTGCATCAGGCATATTGCCAGCTGCGCCTTCACCCGCACCAGGAGACTGAGACGGCTGCATGGTTGCGAAGAGAATGCGGGCTCAATGGGGTCGAGTGCCATGAAAGCCGAGAAAACGAACACCGGAAAATTGTTGAGCGTAATTGCGGCATCCGCCATGTTGGTCGGTTGCATGGTTGGGCCCAAGTATCATCGCCCTGCGGTTCAGACTCCGAATTCTTTTCGCGACCTGGCAGAGAATCCTCAGCTTCAGGCGCAGACCGCCTCGTACGCTGATCTGAAATGGTGGCAGGTATTTCAGGATCCGAAACTGCAGGAACTTGTACGTACGGCGCTCAAGCAGAACTATGATCTGCAACTCGCGATTGAACGCATCAATGCAGCCCGCTTCCAGCTTGCTGTTACCCGTTCAAGTCTTTTTCCGCAGGTATCAGGCAGTGCCAATTTCAGCGGGGGGAAGGAAAACCTCGAACAGTCCCGATACAACTTCCTGACCTTGACCGCCGACGCGGCGTTCCAACTCGATTTCTTCGGAAAGCTGCGCCGCGCCAACGAAGCAGCTCGGGCCCAGCTGCTGGCTACCGAAGATGCGCGCCAGGTCGTCGTACTGAGCCTTGTCAGCGATGTTGCGAGCGACTACTTCACGCTCTTGCAACTTGATCTGCAGCTCGCGATCACCCGCGAGACCGTCAAGACCCAGACCGATTCGGTGAAACTTACCCAGCTGCGACTTGAGCACGGAGTTGCCACCAAGTTGGATGTGTTGCAGGCGCAGCAGGTCCTCGATACGGCGAACGCCCAGATTCCCGACCTGGAGCGGCAGATTGCCCAGGAAGAGGACGCCATCAGCATTCTGCTCGGCAATTACCCACAAGACGTCGCTCGCGGGGTTCCGCTCGTCGACCAAACACTTCCGCCTGAGGTTCCAGCCGGCGTTCCATCTTCGATTATTGAGCGACGGCCCGATATTCGAGAAGCGGAACAGATCCTGATCGCGGCCAACGCCAACATTGGAGTCGCCAAGGCTCAGTTCTTTCCGCAAATCTCTCTGACCGGAGGGGGCGGTGGTTCATTCGGTCGGGACTCTGTTTTCCCAAGCCTGTTCCCCACGCAGCTAGGTACCTGGTCGTACGGTGCGCAGGTGAGCCAGCCTATCTTTACCGGGGGCGCACTCAAAGGGAATTTGCATCTGGCGGAGTCTCAACAGCAACAAGCTCTCATCGCGTATCGGCAGACGATCCAACGAGCCTTTGGGGACGTTTCTGATGCGCTCATCGGTTACGAAAAACTTCATCAGGTCCGCGTGCGCCAACAGGACACGGTTGCCGATCTGCAGGAAACTGTCCGCATTTCCACGCTCCGCTACAAGGGAGGCACGACGACCTACCTTGAAGTGCTCGACGGACAAAGGTCACTTTTTGGCGCAGAACTAACCCTCGCCGCGGCACGCGGGGACGAATACCGAAGTCTGGTCCAGCTTTACAAAGCGCTCGGCGGTGGCTGGCAACAGCAATAGGCTCAAGCATTCTCGCAGAATGGCGCTATCGAACGCCCGCATTCAGACTGTTGCGAAGCACTCCTATGACAACATTCACGCGTCGAGCACCGGAAGAGTAACGGCAAGGCTTGGCCTGGAGGCGAGAGTTGGGAAAAGTTTGCTTAACGGAATTCGTTCGCTGACCACTCGGGCAAGGGTGTAAAGTGCTCGCCTTCGCTCTCAGAGGTGCTTTGGATCAGGTACTTTGGATGGAGAGTGTCTCTTTCACATCTTGCTCTGCTGCTGGCGGGTAGGATGGTTGGGGTCAGTGAATTCGGGCAGTTCGATAGGCGCGCCGGCCGGCGATGGTTGTTTTGCCGGGAGGAGTGCAAGCAGCGTGACTCCAATCGCGACAAAGATCACAATGTCCTGGGGACTATCCTGCCTGTGCATCCCGTGCGCGATGGCCTGCGCCGACATGATAGTCATCGTGAACCCATGGGCAAGGCTTGACCACGCCCCGTAGGCGATCATCAAGCGATGCTTCGCCGGTTGCTTGACGGTCAGCAACAGACAGGGCCCGAGCGCCGTGTTGAGGCTCAGGAACATCGGCATGACGTCACCATGCCCGACAAGCCACTTGTCGTGCCACAGATTGTCGAACAGGAGATAGCCCCAAAAGCAATAGAACAAGCCCACCAACACCAACACTACCTGTAAGGCGCGCTCACGTTTCATATCGTCCTCGGTTTTGTGCGATGCTCGGTGAGTACCATCTTTTTTATTTCAGGTGGTGCGATGGTCAGCTGGGATGCGTCCGATACTGGAACCCTGCGAGCATCCGCAGTGTGAGCAGAATGTTTCCCCCCCTCGAATCGGCTTGCCACAGGAACTGCAAGGCCCAAGCAGAGGCCCGCGGAACACAAAATAAAGGACGAACCCAATCAAATTGGGTATGAGGAAAGCGGCAATCACCCAGGCCCAAGCAGGCATTTGACGCCTTTTTGCGTCGCCATAAATGTATCCGAGGGCAAGGAAAAAAGCCGCGGTGAAGACGCCAAACGTCAAGCCAAACCAAAGCGCTTCCGGCATGGCACTGAGAAATCCTTTGGCAGCAAGTAGGGAACGGCCCTGGCTCGAAGCAAAATAGACTATCCAAATCGGGATCGCCAATGCTGCGATGACCATCGCAGACTTGGGTAGAACATTCCGTCTTCCGGTTCCCAACAAGACAGCCGCAACTACAAGCCCGGCCAAGAACGCTATCAAAAGCACCGCCGATTGCTCTGTCATGCAATACCTCTGTGCCCACCAGGCGCCGCGAGCAAACGTAAGGCCGAGCAAAAAGATGGCAGCAGCCAAAAGATGAGCACGCCTGCCTGGACTTGAGCTGTGTCGAAATGCATTGGGACCGTCAGGAGCTTGGCCACCTGGTAGACCAGTGCCGATCCCACAATTGACATCGAGAGCGCTACGGCAAATGCAGCCCAGACCTTGAATCGCACGTCGCGCTGGCGCATTGTCTCGGTATGATGCGCAAGAATCTCACGGAGCCGGGCATGCGAATCTGGGTCACTCTCAAAAGTGAATTCCCGCAACCCCCGAATCGTGCGTGCCGTCAGCTCGAGGTAGCGCCCGCAGCCATCACAGTCGCGGATGTGGTCATGGATGAGCTGTCTTTCGCCCTCTGAAACCTCTTCTACGAAAGACCTTTCGATAAGCTCGCGAAATCTCTGGTCACCCTCCATGCGAATCAGCCTCCTCAAATGCGGATCTCAGCGCCGCAAGACCGCGATAGATTCTGGACGTCACCGTTGTGATAGGGGCGCCCAGGACCTGAGCCATCTCGGCAAGAGACAGGTCTTCTTGAAACCTCAGCAGCAAAGCCTCGCGATACAGCGGTGGCAGAATCTGCAGCCGGCCGGCCAGACGCATTGCGTCTTCGCTTCGGGCCGCGGCTTCGAATGGCGAAGGATCGGAAGAGGGGAACAGCAACATGGCGTCGCGATCATTCGGCAAGGCTACCGTTGCCACCGCTTTTCGTTTTTTCCGGAGGTAATCTATGGTCAAATTGCGGGCGATCGCGAATAGCCATGGATCAAACCGCTGCTGCCCGTCGTACTGGCCGCCCCGCTGCAGCACGCGAATCCAGGTCTCCTGCGCAAGGTCCTCCGCGTACTCTGGCCTCCCGGTGAGGTATAGCAGGTAGCGCACCAGCCGACGCTGATAGCGCTCCACCAGGTCGGCAAGAAGCTCCATGTCCCTCTCACGTAAGCCTCGCGCAATCTTTGCCGTTTCGGTTTCGGCGGTCGTATTCAATGTCATGGGAAAAGCCGACATATATCCTGTATACGATCAAACCCCGCCGGATTACTCAACTTTTGACCGGAAAATCACCCTAAGATTTGGGCGATGGCGGGCTTGGGCTATCTGACCTTCCTGTGGCCGCCGCTCGGAAGCCATCTGTTCTTCCCCTACATCGTGATCCCGGGCGTGGTTGGGGAAGGATCGCTGACGCTGTGGCTTCTCGTGATGGGCGTGAACGTCCGACGATGGAAGGAACAGGCCAGCGCTGCGGGGGTGGCGGGCGGGCCCTCCGGAAGTTGAAACCGATGGATCGAGCAGAGATACAAATAACCTCACCGTGTGAAATGGAAGCGGCACTCCGGACTGTCATGCCATAAGATCGGCGAAATTGCCGATATATGGAGCGTGGCTAAACTGATTTCCCATGGCGATTAAACTGCTCTCGGCGTCGGTGAATCCGGTCGACCCGTCGGCGGCGCTCGATGCGTCCACCAGCCTCGTGCCGCTTACTCCCAGAGCGCTGACCACTCAAACGGGCCAGATCAGTCTTGGTCCTCCCGCTGACATTTTCGCCGGGTCGTCTTCGGCGCGCCGGGGCGGAGCAAATCTCATCTACGGAACGGCCGTGGAGGATTCCCAGAGCGATGAGATGGGAAGCTCGGGGTGGGAGTATCTCTCCGGCTGGGCCTGGGGCCGTTCTGTCGAGCGCACGGCGGTCGCCCATTACCTTTCCTACGCGACCGGTCCCGCTGGGTGGACCGGGCATCTCATTGACCTGTTCGCTTAGCAGCGATGAGATCTCTACACTGGCAGTTCTGACTTCGTCCCGATCCTGTCCGAGGCCCATTTCGACCTACACCGGAGGGCAGAAGCAATCATTAAGAAAAGAGTCCTGGGGCAAATGGAGAAGAGCCCGGCCAGCGACGACGCGAGGGCAGCAGGTGTATGCCGTGAAAATTGCAACCTGGACCAGGTCTTGCTCATCTGCAGGTATAGTGGAATGGCCCAGGCAGAGAAGCTAGACCGGAGGGTCTGTATGAACGTTTTCAGACGTGATGCAGGGTTTTCAGAGCCTCGATTGGGCAGGCGGATTTCGGCCCTGGTGGTGTCGTTGAGCTTGTTGTTGATGACTTGCCCGGAGACCCTGGCAGCCTACCAGGATCAGCAGGCTCCAGCCCCGGCCGCGCCGGCGCAGTCGGCGCCGCCGCCCTACACGCAAGAGGGTCCGGAGCAATTGCAGCAACTGGTGGCACCGATTGCGCTGTATCCGGATTCTTTGGTGGCGCAGATCCTGTCGGCGTCTACGTTCCCCGAGCAAGTTGTCGAAGCCGACCGCTGGGTGCAGGAGCACCCGGACTTGAAGGGCGAGGCTCTGGGGCAGGCAGTAGATTCGCAGCCCTGGGATCCGAGCGTCAAAGCGCTCACGGCGTTCCCGTCTGTCCTCGGCAATATGGACAAAAATCTTTCCTGGACCTCATCTCTGGGCGATGCCTACTACAACCAGCAACAGGATGTAATGGATGCGGTGCAGGTAATGCGGCGGAAGGCGCAAGAAGCCGGCAATCTCAAGTCAACACCGCAGCTAAACGTCACCGATCAGGATTCAGCGATTGATATTGACCCGGTTGATCCCGACGTGGTGTACGTTCCCGCCTACGACCCGTGGGCCATTTACGGATATCCGATCGCGGCCTGGCCGGGATGGTATCCATACCCCGGAATCTGGTTTGGCGGTCCTTACCTGTCGTTTGGTGTGGGCTTCGGAATTGGGTGGTTTGGCGGTTTTGGTTGGGGCTGGCATCACTGGGGATTTGACTGGCACAACCACGCCGTGCTGTTTAATCGGGGCAGATATTTCTCGCGGAGCACCACGTTTTATAACCGCAACAACTTCTATCGCGGCGGATTCGCCCGCGGCGGAGCCGATCGCGGCGCATTCAACCGTGGCGGGGCATACGGATCCCGCGGCGGAACTGGCGGACGCGGAGGGGTTTTTAATCATCCCGGCGGCGCGGCTCGACCCTTCGGCGGAAACAACCGCGCCGCCCGCGGATATGCTGAGCCCCGCGGTCAGAGCGGCGTCCGCTCAGGCGCGTTCAGCGGCTTCAACCGTGGGGGAGAGACCCGGAGCTTTTCATCCCGGGGAAGGGCCAGCTTCGGGGGAGGGGGCGGCTTTCATGGAGGCGGTTCTCATGGCGGTGGTGGACGCCGGTGACGCCAACTAAAGCGGCTTGAATGAGCTGGTTAGGAGAAATGGAGAGAAGGCATATGCAGCGAACGAATCTGAACTTCGATAATTCTCTTGCAACCAATCTTCTTAAAACCAGACAGGCTCCGCCCAATCTTGTCAGATTGATCGCGAGCGCGATTTTTGTGACGCTGTGTTTGGCTTCGGGTTCGATGGCACAGCAGGCCGGCCAGAAAACATTTGCATCGGCGGAGGACGCGAGCCAGGCGCTGGTTACGGCGGCGCAGAGCAACGACGAAAAGGCCATGCTCGAGATTCTCGGGCCATTCGGGAAGCACATCGTCTCCTCGGGTGACGAAGCAGAAGACGCCGAAAGCCGCGCCAACTTCGTGAAGAAGTACGAGGAAATGCACCGTCTGGTGAAGGAACCGGATGGCACTACGACCTTATACATTGGCGCGGAGAACTGGCCCACGCCGATCCCGCTGGTCGCCAAAGGGAAAATCTGGTATTTCGACACAGAGGCCGGCCAGCAGGAGATTCTTTACCGGCGAATTGGCCGCAATGAAATGTCGGCGATTCGCGTGGGTCAGGAACTCGTGGCCGCACAAAAGGAATATTCGACGCAACATGGCGAGTACGCTCGCAAAATCTACAGCGATGAAGGGAAGCATGACGGCCTGTACTGGAAGTCTGCCGCCGGCGAGACCCAGAGTCCGGTTGGACCGCTGGTGGCGGCGGCGGTAGCTGAGGTCTACGCCAGCAGTCGAGACAGCGCTCCGACTCCTTATCGTGGCTACTATTACCACATTCTGACGCGGCAGGGAAAAAACGGCCCGGGCGGAGCGAAGGACTATCTCGTGAACGGCAAAATGAGCGGGGGCTTCGCGTTCGTGGCCTATCCTGCGGAATACAGGTCATCCGGGGTCATGACCTTCGTTGTCGCCGAGGACGGCGTGGTGTACCAGAAGGATCTCGGCAGGAAGACCGACTCGCTCGCCAAGGCGATGAAAGAATATAACCCGGATTCCAGCTGGCAAAAGGCGGTTGAGGAGCAGGAAGAAACTGCCGGCGATCAAAAAACCAAGTAAAGAAGTGTCCTGGAGGCTGCGTGCCCCGGCGCCTTGTGCTTATCCAGGGATTAGAACGTCCTCAAGTACTGCCGTGGTTTCCGGGCTTGCACACCATCATCCAGCGAACCCGGTGGCCTTAAATAATGGGGGCAAATGCGGAAGGCTTGGCACGCCGTGCTAGCATCAGTGTGGCGTTGGATTTTCACATCCTGCTGAAGCTACCGCTCCAGATCCAACGAAAACCTTCTTCTCCATGCGGGATGGCCCCGAACACAAGGAGTTCTGCGTGGCTATGGACGATATCCGAAAAGTAATCCGTGGGAAGGAAGAGGGTTATTCCTCCGACAAAGAGACGAGTGACCCGATTCCTCGGGACGCGCCCACGGCACAAGATATGGACGATCTGCTTGCCGCGATCCGAACCCGGGGCCTTGACGTAATCGAAGAGGAACCTCAGTCGCATCCGGCGCTGGAACGAACTCTGGTTGGAGAATCGGACGAGATTGATGTGAGTCCCGCCCCGGCCGCGGCTGAGGCGGCCACCGACCCGGTGCGGGTTTACTTGCGCGAGATGGGCGCCTCGCCGTTACTCACACGGGAACAGGAAGTGGAGATCGCCAAGCGCATCGAGCGGGGACAACTCTCGGCCATGAAGGCGCTTTCGCGCTCGCCCATCGTGGTTCATCAAGTGCTGGTGATCGGTGACGAATTGAAGCGCGGCCAGCGCTCGATTAAAGACACGGTCGTCTTCGATGAAGAAGAAATTACCGAAGAGATTCTGCATCGCCGCCTGACCGAAATTACAGGCCGCATCGAGCAGGTCCAGAAGTATTACAAAATCTCCTGCCGTCTGGCGGAACAATTGTTGATCTTCGCGGCGGACAAGAAAAGCCGGCAGTACCGGCGCTGCCGATCCCGACTCAGCCGCGAGATCATCCGGATTTCGCAGATCATCCGCCACCTCGGTCTTGCCCCGGTGGAGCGCAAGCGTCTGGCGGAGCGCGTGAATAACACTGCGAATCTCATGCGTTCGCTGGAGCGCCAGCTCGGTGCGCTGGAAAAAAAGATGGCGGCCACGCGTAACGAGGAGCTCAAGAAGACTTACCGGGCCACGCAACGCCAGCATCGTGCCGAGATGAAACGGCTGGAGAGCGCCGCCGGCATGACGTTCGCCGAACTGCAGCGCACGCAGCGGGCAATCATCCAGGGCGAGATGGACGCGGAGCAGGCAAAACACGAACTCATCGAAGCCAATCTGCGTCTGGTGGTTTCGATCGCCAAGAAGTATGGCAATCGTGGGCTTCAGTTCCTCGACCTGATCCAGGAAGGGAATGTCGGCTTGATGAAGGCGGTGGACAAGTTCGAGTATCGCCGCGGCTACAAGTTCTCGACCTATGCCACCTGGTGGATTCGTCAGGCCATCAGCCGATCGATTGCGGATCAGGCGCGCACCATCCGGCTGCCCGTGCACATGATCGAGATCGTAAACAAACTCATTCGCGTCTCGCGACAACTGGTTCAAACGCTCGGCCGCGAGCCCAGCTCAGCCGAGATTGCCCAGCAAATGGACATTCCCGAGGCCAAGGTGCGCAGGGTGCGGAAGATCATGCGGGTGCCGATCTCACTGGAGACACCGATTGGCGAAGAAGGAGATTCGCACCTCAGCGATCTCATCGAAGACCGGGGACAGGTCTCGCCCGCTGAAGCGGTCATCAGCGCGGATGTGAAAGAGCGGACGGCGCACGTGTTGCGAACGCTCAGCGTACGGGAAGAAAAGATCATCCGGATGCGTTTCGGTATGGAGGACGGTTCGGAGCGAACCCTGGAGGAAATCGGCCGATCGTTTACGGTTACGCGCGAGCGCATTCGCCAGATCGAAGCCAAGGCGCTGCGCAAACTGCGCCAACCCGCCCGATCCCGGCAGCTGAAGCCATTGTTCGATGATGCGCGGGAGTGAGCGAACCGGGAAATAGCTCAGTTGGCGGCGTCTTCAGATGCGGGGATTTGAGCAGCGGTCTTATCTTTGGCGATTTGGTGGAGGAAAGCTCGGAGGCTTGGCATCCCGGAGAGCGTCTGATTCACGCCCCTCCAGTTCGGCCTGGCGATGTTGGTTAGCTTCGGCGGGGTCGGTTCCGGCCTTAAGATCGGTTTTCTCGATGAAGTAGCGCCAGCCCTCATGCCGATCGGCGGAGTCCTGGGACTCTTCAAACTTCTTCAGTTCCAATTCCGCGCGCTGCTTGCCGCGGATCACAGCGACCACTCCATCGGAGCGGTAGGTCCGCACGTTGTGCCGGATGATGGCGTAAGAAGCGATGAGTTCGTCGCGTGTCAGAGAGAATCCATTTCGCAGGTGGTTCAGACAATGAAGCGGATTTTAAAAAGGCGATCTCGAGAGATCGCCTTTTCGAAAAGCGTTTGTGCGCTTAGACAGGAACGACGTTCTCGGCCTGCCAGCCCTTGGGACCCTTGGTCACGTCGAACTGCACGGTCTGGCCCTCCTGAAGGCTCTTGAAACCTCCCGCCTGGATCGCGGAAAAATGCACAAAAACGTCTTCGCCACTCTGACGGCTGATAAAGCCATAGCCCTTGGCGTCGTTGAACCACTTCACTGTTCCTTGTTCTGCCATGTTGATACTGTTCCTTTTCAGTTTATTTTTACGCTGGAGAGATTCGGAGGTACTGAAGGGCAGGTGACAGGCTGTTGAGGCGAGAGCTGCTCACGACCGACTCGGTCTAACGCAAAGGCATCGTACGCGAAGCCAGCGCAATTAGCAAGGCGATTCGAGCGGCGACCGTTGTAGACCCAATGGTCACGCTGCTGAACTCGCGGAGCCCGAAGCCCCGGCATGACCGCGGCAAACAGCGTATACTAAGACTACTTAACCTCGAAGATACGCTGTTAAAGCATCCCGCGCCTTCGCGATTGAGAGATCGAGAGGCGCATGTTCGCGCAGTATTTGCTCACCGTTCAAACCGTCCGCTCGGCCGGCTGTGACCGCAGTCGAAAGCGTGCATTTTGATGCGCATCATGACGTACGTCATGACGCTGATCGCGACGTTCACTTTGGCGGCGGCCATCTTGTATCGTTCTCCCTCCGATTTCAGGATGGAGTTAAGCATCATTGTGTCAGTGGCCGCGGCCGCAATCGGAGTGCGCAGCTTTTTAACCGGCAAGTTTGTGTGGACCCTGCTGTTTCTGGGGGTTCTGGGCGTGTTCACACCGTTCCATCGGGCGGAGTTGTCCCACTTGTTGGTCTCCATACTCGACATGGCGACGCTGGCGCTTCTGGCGGCCTCGCCGATCATCCTGGGAAGATCTCCCGGCCACGCGGGTCTCAAGCACCCAGCCCGGCCGGTTGTCGTCACCCGGCACTAGCCCGCCAACAAATTACAGGAGTTTTGATGTCTGCAAAGAATGGCGACAAATCGAGATTTAACCGTGAGCGCAAGCAGAAAATCGCTCGGCGGAAGCGCACCAGGGAAATGCTGACGCGAGCGCAGACGCCATCAGGACCGGCGCACGCCGCTGCCGCCCCGAAGCCAGGGACGGTATCGGCGTGATCACACCCCTGCTGGTCTCGCCGCTGTCCCCGCCCATCCCGGGAGGCGTTAAGAAGAAGCGAGTGCTGCTTGTGGATACTTCACAGGCGACGCGCGAATTGCGTTCCGAGGTGATGAGAAAGTTCGGAATTGATGTGGATTGCGCGGCGGATATCGCGGAGGCTCGTTTGCGCTGGAGAGCGGTGGTGTATGACCTCGTTCTGATTGACGCAGAAAAGGGGGAGGGCTACCGGGACAAGTTTTGCGATGACATTCGCAGTGCGACACCGCGGCAGCGGCTGGCCTTCCTGGTCGGCCAGCCGGAATACCTGGCGAATGCGCCCGGTGCGGAAGAAGCGTTGCCGGTGCCGGCCGCCGATGATCAGATCATGGGCGAATTGAGAATTGCCCTGGGCACTGAGCGTGGAGATCTGACCCAGCGTTGGGGCATTCTGGAGGCATCGCGGCGAATTTCCGAAGTCCGCTCCGCGTCGCTCGCCCGCACTCAGGCGATGCGCGCTCTGCCGGTTCCGCCGCGGGATACCGAAGGGCGTCCATCAAAACGAATCTTGCCGGCGGCCAGCCTGGATGATTTACTGAGAGAGGAACTGCGATGAAGAACCTGTATGTTGGAAATCTACCCCACAGCGCAACCGAAGCCGAGTTGCGAAGCCTTTTCGAAGCGCACGGACCGGTGGAAAAAATCACGCTCATGACCGACCGGGATACAGGCCGCTCCCGAGGTTTCGGGTTCGTAGAAATGACGAATGCCGGCGAAGCCGATAAAGCGATTGCGGCGCTCAACGGGACCGATCTGGGCGGACGACCCTTGACCATCAACGAGGCGAAGCCGAAGACTGAGCGCCCGAGGGGCGGCGGTGGCGGGCAGCGTTTTGGCGGCGGCGGGGGCGGACGTGGGCGGGACGACTACCGCGGCCATCCGCGGCAGCCGCGCGAACCGCGTTGGTAGTTTTGTGATGCATTAAGCGTGTTCCGGTCAGGTCGGCAAGTGCCTGACGGTGAACGAACCAAGAGGTGCCAGAGGATACGTATGCCAAGAGGCCGATCGACATTCACCAAGCGCCAAAAAGAAAACGCACGACAACAGAAACAACGGGACAAGGCCGAGCGCCGGAATCAGCGGAAAGAGGAAAAGCCGGTGGAGGGCAGCGTGGATGAAATGGCTGAACTGCGCCAACATGCGGCGGCGCAGGCCGCGCTGTTTAACATTGGTGTGGAAGACAGTGAAGCGGAAGAGTCCACGCCCGACGGCCGCGTCGGCGATTGAGTTGTGAGGGCAAGCCTGCCGGGGCCGATGCCCTAGGCAGCAGCAGAATGATCGTTGCCGCAATAATCGGGTTCTATATCTAGTACGGAGGAAAGAGAGTGGCAGAGATTCGATTGCAAGAGGGGGAATCCCTCGAGAATGCGCTCCGTCGGTTCAAGCGCAAGGTTCAGACGGAAGACATCATCAAGGAAGTGAAGCGTCACTCCTATTACCTGAAGCCGGGCGAAAAGCGCCGGG
>Ga0209167_10000684_pt1 | contig 22943 bp, 13 predicted proteins | sample Coa_R1_9_FD_187154 | JGI IMG/M metagenome (GOLD analysis project Ga0209167, IMG submission 187154) | Surface soil microbial communities from Centralia Pennsylvania, which are recovering from an underground coalmine fire - Coalmine... | ecosystem: Environmental > Terrestrial > Soil >... | reverse complement strand
TTCTACCGAACGAGTTTCCATTACACTTAAATCTCTTTGACATCCCGCGCGCCGCGCGATAGAAAGCACCATCATGAAAACACACACACTGCGTCGCAACGCTTTTTCTATATTGGTTGCAGCCATCCTCAGCGCCGGGTTCGTCTCCGCTCAGACCGCGCCCAGTAAGTCTGCCTCAAAACAAACTCCAGTGGCTTCTAGGGGCACCGCCACGGCCAAGCTCACCACGCCCAAGGAGGCATTCGGCTTCAACGTGGGCGACGATTTCCAAATGGTGAGCTACACGCAAGCCGAAGCCTATTGGAAGAAGCTGGCCTCGGAATCTGACCGCATGAAGCTGGTCAGCATTGGTAAGACTGCCGAGGGGCGTGACCAGTGGATGTCCATTATTTCGTCGCCTGCAAATTTGAAGCAGCTTGCCCATTACAAGGAAATCTCGCAGAAGCTCGCGCACGCCGAGGGGCTGACAGAAGAGCAAGCTCACGCTCTGGCACGAGAAGGCAAGGCCATCATCTGGATTGACGGCGGCTTGCACGCCTCGGAAACCGTTGGATTCCAGCAACTGGTTGAAACCATCTACCAGTTGGTCAGCCGCACCGACGCGGAGACCATGCGTTTCCTGAGCGATGACATTATCCTTTGCGTGGCCGCGAATCCGGACGGTTCCGAATTCGTGGCCAACTGGTACAACCGCGAGCCGGATCCCACAAAGAGGTCCATGGCCGAATTGCCAAAGCTCTACAACAAATATATAGGACACGACGACAACCGCGACTCGTACATGTCCAACATGCCAGAAACTACCAACATGAACCGCCAGTTGTTCATCGAGTGGTTCCCGGAAATCATGTACAACCATCATCAGACCGGGCCCGCGGGCGCCATTGTTTTCGTGCCGCCGTTCCGCGATCCTTTTAATTACAATTTCGATCCGCTCATTCCGCTCGGTATTGAAGCTGTCGGCACCGCTATGCACACTCGCTTGGTTGAGCGCGGCATGGGCGGCTCGGCCATGCGTAGCGGCTCCAATTATTCGACTTGGTGGGACGGCGGGCTGCGGACCACAGTTTATTTTCACAACATGATTGGCATCCTCACGGAAATTGTGGGGGGGCCGAACCCCATGCAAATTCCGCTGGTCGCCGATAAGCAATTGCCGCAAGGCGATTGGCCGCTGCCCGTTGTGCCGCAACTGTGGCATTACCGGCAATCGATTGATTACGACTGCGAGCTAAATCGCGCCATCCTCGATTACGGTTCGCACAACCGCGAAACGCTGCTCTTTAACATTTGGCGCATGGGGGAGAATTCCATCCAGCGCGGAAATGAAGATCACTGGACGATCACTCCGAAGCGGATTGACGCGCTGCGCGCGGCGACTCCCGCGGGACGAGGAGGCCGCGGGGGCGGCGAATTCGCAGGTGGTGATGCACCCCCAGGCGGTGGTGGCGGTGGAGGAGGAGCGCAGGCCGCGCCTGCAGAGCTTTACAACACCATTCTTCACGATCCGAAGATGCGCGACCCGCGCGGCTATATCATTCCCGCTGACCAACCCGATTTCGCCACGGCCACGAAATTCGTAAATACATTGCTCAAGAACGGCATCGATGTAATGAGAGCAAATTCGGAATTTCAAGTTGCGGGCAAGAGCTATCCTGAAGGTTCATTCGTTATCAAGTGCACCCAGGCCGGCCGTCCATTTATCTTGGACATGTTCCAGCCGCAAGATCATCCCAACGATTTCCGCTATCCCGGCGGCCCGCCCATTCCTCCCTACGACATCGCGGGCTGGACGCTGGCTTACCAGATGGGAGTGCAATTCGACCGCGTCCAGGATGGCTTCACCGGGCCATTCGCAAAAGTGAATGGCGTGCAGCCGATGCCCGAGATTGCAGTCGCTACCGTTGCGAAGGCCGCAGGATATTTTCTGGATCATCGCGTAAACAATTCCTTTATCGTCGTGAACCGTTTGATGAAGGCAGGCTGCGACGTTTACTGGCTGAAAACAAAAGTGACGCTTAATGATGAGGACCTGGGCACCGGCGCCATTTGGGTGCCGAGTTGCGCCGCGGGCATACCCATCCTCGAAAAGGGCGCGAAGGAGTTGGGTGTTAAAGTCACCACGTCAATGCCATCTCCAACTGGCGATGCATTTAAACTCCGGCCCATCCGAATCGGTCTATACGATCAGTACGGCGGAATTATGCCCTCCGGCTGGACGCGCTGGCTGTTCGAGCAATTTGAGTTTCCTCACGAAGTTGTCTATCCACAGACACTCGACGCTGGAAATCTGAAGGACAAATACGATGTCCTCGTCTTCACCGATGGCGCTTACCGCGCTCCCGGAGCAGGTGGCCGTGGCGGAGGCGGCGCGGGCGGCGGAGGACGGGGCGGCGCTTCCGCTGGTCCACCGATTCCAGATGAATACAAGGCGTGGCAGGGAAGAATTACGCCCGATAAAACTGTCCCGCAACTGAAGGCGTTCCTCGAAGCAGGCCGCTCCATCGTCACCATTGGCAGCTCGACCGGCCTGGCCCAACTTCTCGGCGTGCCCGTGACCAATGCGCTCGTCGAAAAGGGCGCCGATGGTAAGGATGTCCCGCTCCCCCGCGAGAAGTTCTACATTCCCGGCTCGCTCATGCGCGTCACAATCGACAACAACGATCCGCTCGCCTACGGCATGGGCCAAACCGCGGACGTGGATTTCGACAGCAGCCCCGTCTTCCACATTTCAGAAGACGACAAAGTGAAGCCAACTAATGTTGCCTGGTACGCAGGAAAGGAAACTCTCGATAGCGGTTGGGCGCTAGGACAGGCCTATCTTGATGGCGGCACGGCCATCGCAGAAGCAACCATCGGGCAGGGGAAAGTGTTCGTGCTCGGCCCGGAAGTAGCTTTCCGGGGCCAGCCCCACGGCACATTCAAGCTCTTATTTAATGGGCTGTACTACGGCAGCGCGCAGCCGACATCACTGCCTGCTCATTGACAATCAATTCACGAAAAATGGCGCGGATCGCAAGGTCCGCGCCATTTTTATTCTCTGTATCCTTACGCGCGAACTTCGCTGAAAGCCGAATCGAGCAACCTGATCGCTTCGTCTATATCGGCGCGGCCGATGTTCAACATCGGCGACAGACGAATTACGTTCCCGTAGAGTCCACCCTTGCCAATCAGCAGCCCATGGGCGCGCGTCCTCTCCAACAATTGCGCGGACGCTTCCGGAGCGGGCTCCTTCGTCTGGCGGTCCTTCACCAATTCCAGCCCTTGCATCAAGCCCATCCCGCGGACATCGCCAATCAACGTATGCTTATCCTTCAAGACTTCTAATCTGTCGCGGAAGTATTTCCCCATGGTGTGTGCGTTCTCGAGGAGGTTTTCTTCCTCAATCACCTGAATGGTTGCCCGAGCCGCCACGGAGGTAACCGGGTTCCCTCCGAAGGTGGAAATGGTCATGCCCTGAAATGCATTGGCCAATTCCGCGGTGGTGATAGTTGCGCCAATCGGGACTCCATTTCCGAGTCCCTTTGCGGCGGTAATGATGTCCGGCGTAACTTCCCACTGCTCGATGCCGAACCATTTCTTGCCGGTACGGCCGAATCCGGTCTGCACTTCATCGGCAATAAACAATCCGCCATACTTCTTCACAATCTTGAACACAATCTTGAAATATTCGGGCGGGGGAGTGATGAACCCTCCGACGCCCTGAATTGGCTCGGCAATAAAGGCGGCAATCTGCCCACTGGTCCCGGTCTGGATTAAATTCTCCACATCATTCGCGCAGGCCACTTCACATTCCGGATATTTCAAATGCAGGGGGCAGCGATAACAATAGGGGTTCACTGCGTGGGCGAATCCCACGCTGACGACGCCCGCCTTGCGCCAGGGCGCCTGCCCGGTCATGCCGCGCGCCAGAGTTGACCCGCCCGAATAGCCGTGCCGCAGGGCAACCACGTCAAAACTATTGGTCGCCATCCGCGCGAGCAGAATGGCCATCTCATTCGCTTCCGACCCGGAATTCGTGAAATAGCTCTTCTGCAGGTGGCCGGGAGTAATTTTCGCCAGTTTCTCCGCCAGGGCGACGACTTGCTCATTGGGATACAGTGTGGAGGTGTGCTGCAGCTTCCCAACCTGCGTTTGAACCGCGCCCGCAACCTTGGGATTTGCATGCCCAACAGAAATCGTAAGGATGCCCCCGAAGAAATCCAGGTATTTCCGTCCGTCTAGGTCCCAGACGTATTGCATCGAACCGCGATCGGCCACCAGCGGTTGCTGGTAGAAGTTTGTGACCGCAGGCCAAATGTATTCCTTGTGCTTGCGGATAACATCCGCACTGCTCATGGCTGCTTCAGGCTTAATTTCAGCAGCCACTTCGGGTCTGGGCGTAGTGGTCATTTTATTATCCTAAACGATCGGACGTGCTAGTGAAGTTTACCGCCCGCGAAAGCAGTCAGGCAAGGAAGTTGGCAAACATTTCGTCCAATTAAAAACCTTCGCCGCCTCCCGCGTCGCCACAAGCGGGGCTTACTTCACCAGATGCACGCCTGCCCCATCTCGCTTTACGGCAATGCCCATTACTTCATAGCGCGCACCTAAAAGCAGTTTCCCCGATCCTACAAACGCCCGCGCGGGAAAGTTGCCATGAAAATAGGTCCGGTACACATTGTTGAAATCGCCGTAGAAAGTCACATCCGAGCAGAAAACCTGGACCGACACCAGATCGTCCATGGCCATCCCGGCGGCTTCGATAGTGTGTTTCACGGAGTCCATCGCCAGTCGTGCTTCTTCTTCCGCGGTCACGCCGGGTTTCCCGGTCTTTGGATCAAGCCCGACATGACCTGCAACGTAGAGTGTGTCGCCGGCCAGGACGGCTTCGCTAAATGGCGCGGCGGTGATGGCGCTGGATTCACGCGGTAACACAATGTACTTCCGATCGTTCGCGGGGGCCTGGCCCAGGGTTTGGCTAAGCAGAATCACTCCCAACAACACGGAGATCAATTTCATATACACTCTCCAGTCTGAAGTTAGTTGCGCCTGAAATCGAGCTTTCAAGCTTCAATCACTGCGGATTGTATACCCGATGGAATTTCTGGAAGCCACCTCCGTCAATTTCGTGGGTTCAACCGACCACTGCACATCCCAGGTAAGGCGATTTTTGAGACGAGCACGCCCAGAGACGCGCCAACACAATAGAAACTACGGACTGGCTGGGGCCAACTCTGTATAATCTCGCTGGTCGATATGACGAGATTTTGGGGGTGCTTCTGGCGGGCTGTGGGACGTGTCTGGCCGGCGTGTGTTACGCAGGCCCAAGCGGTTGCCTTTAACATGTTTCTGGCCTTTTTCCCCATGCTCCTGCTGGTTTTGGGTTTCGTCAGCAGCTGGAGCTTTCTGCGCGGCGGAATAGAAATAATGGTCAACTCTTTGGACCGTTCGATGCCGCCCGGCACGGCTGCTGTTCTTCGGGATTTCCTTGCCGTTCACGCGGTCCATCCTTGGAGTTGGGCTTCTCTCGGCCTCGTTGGAACCTTGCTCGCCGGCACTCAAATGATGCGTTTGCTCATCGAGGGATTCCATATCGCCCACCGTATTGAACGCCCCGGTGTGTTCGGCCAAATTTTTCGCTCCCTCGTTCTCCTGATTGTGGCGCTGGCGCCCACGGTACTGGCTATTGCGCTCACCGTGTTTGGCAAACAATTGCGCGTCACGATGACTCAGCAATTCGGATATCCCGTAATTATTCGGGTCCTGGTCGCGGTCTCGCTCTCCCTGGTGGCGCTGGTCCTGGCCATGTTCGTCCTTGCAGTGGTGTACAGGGTAGGAACCCGCGATGTTCGCAATTGGCGCGAAGTGATGCCCGGCGCGATTCTTGCCACGGTGATGTGGTGGGTCGCCAGCTGGCTGTTTGGGGTTTACATGCGCCACGTGCCTTACAATCTGGTGTATGGCGGCTTGGCAACGGCCATCGGCCTCATGCTGTGGATGAATTTCACGGCGATTATCATCTTGCTGGGCTCGGCCTATAACGCAGAATACTGCACGGTCACGAGGAACGGCAGGCCCGCTTGAGTTTTTGCGGCATCGAATGAATCGGTCTTTGGCAGGCTTAAGTATTGGCCGCTTGCTATGCACGAGATTCACGTGGAATGTTATTCCGGTTATCGCGCCGAGGAGCGCCCGTTGCGGTTCACTGTTGGCGGCCGCACGCTGGAAATCACAAATATTGATGACCGCTGGTATTCACCCGACGCAACCCATTTCCGTGTTACCGCTTCCGATGGAAATGTTTACGTCCTCCGGTACGACAACGGACAGACTTCCTGGACTTTGGACGCCTTTCGCTCCGCGGCCCACGCCAAACTTAAGTAAAGCTCCTTGCAAAGTCTCCGAAAATACAGGGGACGGTCAGGGTAATGTGTGCTCGAAAGAACAACCGTCGAAAGCCGCGCAACTTTGCTTCCCTCGAAGGGTTAAAGTACCTATGTAGAGTTGAATTTGCGCAATCAGTCCAGCGCTGCTCGAATGGATGTAGAAGGTCCCCGGAGGAAGTCTATGGTTGGCGGTAAGAGCATTGCCCTCCCAAAACCCAATGTCAGGCGACATTCCATTAACCTCACAATTTCAATTGCGGTAGTTACCGCCCTTCTTCTTGCGGCGCCATTCTTGGCCGCGGGGGACGGTCAGAAGAAAGACCAAAAGAAAAAGAAGACTGCCGCAGACACTTCCAGCGCCACCGTAAAAGGTCTTCCAATCACCGATCTGAACGAATCCGAGGCAATCCTCCACGCACTGAACCGCTTGAGTTACGGTCCGCGTCCGGGCGATGTGGATCGTGTGCGCCAAATGGGATTGACGAACTGGATTGATCAGCAACTCAATCCCGAATCGATTGATGATTCCGGGATGCAGGCGCGACTCGATAAGTACCCCACCCTGAAAATGAGTTCCGCGAAGTTGATTAGCGAATTTCCGCAGCCACAGGTTGCCGCCCGCAGACAGGGCATAAGCATTGAGGAATACCGGAAGCAGCAGCAAGCCAAGCAACAACAGGTCAATCAGCAGATGGCCGCGATGGCGGACGCACAGAACGGCGAGACCGCTGATGGTTCGGCGGATGCGGGCGCCCCCGGCAAGATGACCAAGCAAGGATTCAACGGCGGCGATCCCAACAAAAGCCCTCTGGAGTTTTATCAGCAGCTCAAATCGCCACAGCGAGTAACGGTCGAATTGAGCATGGCCAAAGTGGACCGCGCGATTTACAGCGAACGCCAGCTTTACGAAGAGATGGTGGCTTTCTGGTTTAATCACTTCAACGTATTTGCGGGCAAGGGCGCGGATCGGTGGATGCTCACTGCCTATGAGCGCGACACCATCCGCCCCCACGCGCTGGGGAAATTTGAAGACCTGGTAGTCGCCACGGCCAAAAGCCCGGCGATGATGTTTTATCTGGACAACTGGCTCAACACCGACCCGAATGCCGAACAGCGAGTGCGGCGGCCGATGTACGTCAGACCATTTGGCATGCCTCCGCGCCCCGGCCAGCAGCAGCAGAACCAACAGAAGCGCGAATTCGGAATCAACGAGAATTACGGCCGCGAATTAATGGAACTCCACACTCTGGGGGTGGATGGCGGCTATTCGCAACAGGACGTTATCGAAGTTGCAAAATGCTTTACCGGCTGGACGATTCGCCAGCCACAACAGCAGGGCGATTTCTTTTACAATGACCTCCTGCACGTTTCAGGGTCCAAAACTGTTTTGGGGCAAACCATCCAAAGCGGTGGAATGAATGAGGGCTTGCAGGTCATTCGCTTGCTCATGCATGACCCCCATACCGCGCATCACATTTCCTTCCAGATTGCGCAACACTTTGTGAGCGACACGCCGCCTCCCGCGCTGGTGGATCGCATGGCGCAAACTTTCACCAGCAGCGATGGCGACATCAAGGCCGTCCTCCACACCATGATTTATTCCCCGGAATTCTGGTCGCGCCAAGCATACGGCGCAAAAATCAAGAGCCCTTTTGAACTGGTGGTATCCGCCGCGCGTGCCGTCGGGGCGCAGATTGACTTGCCGCTTCCGATGGTTATGTGGGCAGCCAAGATTGGCGAGCCGCTTTACAATTGCCAGCCTCCCACCGGATACAAAGACACCGCGGAGACCTGGGTAAATACGGGAGCCCTGCTGAACCGGCTGAACTATTCGCTGACCCTGGCGAGCGGCCGGATGCGCGGCGCGCATGTGGATATCGCCTCGCTCGTTGGCGCGGAGGCCATGCATGATCCACACGAGGCGTTGGATCACGCCATCACCGCGCTGCTGAACGGAAATATCTCAGCGAATACCCGCTCAACACTCGAAAAGCAGTTGGACGATCCACAAGTCTTGCAGGCAAAACTGGACGACCCCGTCAAACAGGTGAATATCGGCACCGTGGCGGGATTGGTATTAGGCGCGCCGGAATTCCAGCGCCGTTGATTCTATTGCACAGGTCGTGGCTTTAGTAGCGATGGTGCAGCGTTGGCCAAGGGCTTCAGCCTTGAAGCCAAATGGAGAGTTGGAAGGGAGTAGCAAGATGCGAATCGATCGGCGAGTTTTCATCAAGAATAGCGGCATCGCCATGCTCGGTCTGAGCACTTTGCCCGCGTTCCTCAAGCGAGCCGTCGCGGCCACAGGCATGCCCAACAAGAAAAAACTGGTCGTGCTCTTTCAGAGAGGCGCGGCCGACGGTCTCAACATCGTCGTACCCTTCGGCGAGCAGAATTACTACCGCATCCGCCCCAGCATCGCCATTCCCGCGCCCAAGCAGGGTGGAGACTTGGCTGCGATCGATTTGGATGGATTCTTCGGCCTTCACCCGTCTCTTGCCCCGCTGTCGCCCCTATTTCATAACGGTCAGCTGGCCATTGTTCACGCCGCTGGCTCGCCCGACACAACTCGCTCTCACTTTGATGCGCAAGACTACATGGAATCCGGCACTCCTGGAGTGAAAGCCACTGACGACGGATGGCTCAATCGCACCTTGCAGACCACGCCCGATAAAGAGGCCACGCCGTTCCGTGCTGTGGCTCTGGGCGCAAATCTCCCGCGAACCTTGCTCGGCTCGGCTCCAGCGGTCGCGCTGCCCGACGTAAAACAATTTCAGGTTATGGCCGGCGCAGGTTCGCCGATGATACAAGGCGGCTTCGAGGCCATGTACGCTGAAACGGTGGACACTGCGCTCCGAGGCACTGGCACCGAGACGTTTGAAGCGATTGACATGCTGAAGAAAGCAAATCCCGCGCAATTTCAGCCTGAAAACGGCGCCGACTATCCAAAAAACCGATACGGCCAGAGCATCCAGCAAGTGGCGCAGTTGTTGAAGGCCAACATCGGCCTCGAGGTCGCATTCCTCGATACCGGCGGATGGGACAACCACGTGAACGAAGGCGGCGTGCAGGGACAGCTCTCCAATCTTCTGCGGGATCTCGGACAGGGGTTAAACGCTTTCCACCAGGACATGGGTGATCGCATGGAAGACGTCGTGGTCGTCACCATGTCGGAGTTTGGCCGCACCGCGCACGAGAATGGGAATCGAGGCACCGATCACGGCCATGCCAACTGTATGTTCGTCATGGGCGGCGGAGTAAGGGGTGGAAAAGTGTATGGCCGTTGGCCGGGTCTCTCATCCGAGCAGTTGAACGAAGGGCGCGATCTCGCGTTGACCACTGACTTCCGTTCCGTGCTCGGCGAAATCATTCAGACGCATCTGGGCGCAAGAGACCTGAAAACCGTGTTTCCCGGATTTGAAAACGATCCGCGGAAATTCCCCCATTTAATGAAAACCTAGCCTTTTGAACAATCAAACCAAGTCAGACGCGGGGCAGCGCTAGCTGGTCGCGTCGTCCCTTTTAGTTTCGAATTCCTCGCACCACACCGAATTTCACAGCTCAAGTCATTGCAATCTTCCCGCCGATTGCATATGTTCTCTCCGTCCGGAACAACATGGGTACGGCTTTCAGAAAGCTTCAGTAGGTGCGCGCTGAGGCGGGTGAGGCATGATGAAAAACTTTTTTTGCCGTGTGATGATGATCTTGCTGGGTCTCCTTTTCATTTCCGCCGGCAATTCTGTGCAAGCGCAAGGCACGCCGCCCCCCAAGACGAAGGCTGCAGCGGCGGTCCCGGCAAAAACACCGGCCGACCGAGGGGTGACAGCCGCTGCCCGCCCCGACCTCACCAAGCAGCCGACGCTCTATGTGGTCAGCTACGCGCATCTGGACACCGAGTGGCGGTGGGAATATCCGCAGGTTATCCAGGAATATCTCACCAAAACTATGCGCAATAATTTCGCGCTGTTTGATAAATATCCGCACTACATCTTTAACTTCACCGGCGCGAACCGCTATATGTTTATGAAGGAATACAATCCCGCGGATTACGCGCGCCTCAAGCAGTACGTTGCCGCGGGCCGTTGGTTTCCGGCGGGCTCGTCCATCGAGGAGAGCGATGTGAATTCGCCCTCGGCCGAGTCGATTTTTCGCCAAATCCTGTACGGCAACAAATTCTTCCGCCACGAATTTGGCAAGGCCAGCGCGGAATATATGCTCCCGGATTGCTTCGGATTTCCCGCGTCGTTGCCAAGCATTTTGGCTCATGCGGGTATCAAGGGCTTCTCCACTCAGAAACTTTCCGCGGTTTGGCAGCCGGCGCCTCGCGTCGGCGGACCTGATTCACCTGAACAAACTCCATCGGGAATTCCGTATAACGTCGGCCTGTGGGAAGGACCCGACGGAAAAACGATTATCGCCGCGCTCAACCCGGGCGGGTACGGAACGCAGGTTTATTCCGACCTCAGCAAGAACAATACGCCTCCCTCCAATGCGGGAAATGCGGGCGGAGGGTATACCTGGGATTGGCCCGACCGCGTCAATTTGAATGGAAAGGTCACCGGCCTCTACGCCGATTATCACTACATCGGCACCGGCGATGTGGGCGGCTCGCCCAATGAAAGTTCTGTGAAATTGCTGGAAGCAATCGTCACCAAGAGTATTGCCTCCATTCCTCCCATACGCTCCGGCGGCCGCGGAGCGCAGCAGCAACCTCCTCCGCAGCCGGGCCCGGCCGTCCGTGTTGGCGATGGGCCACTTCACGTTATCTCTGCGAGAGCGGACGAAATGTTCCTGGACATGAAGCCCGATCAGACTTCACGCTTGCCGCGATACAAAGGCGACCTCGAACTCATCAATCACTCGGCTGGCTCGATTTCATCACAGGCCTACCACAAGCGCTGGAATCGGCAGAACGAATTGCTGGGCGCAGCTGCGGAAGAAGCGTCCGTGGCCGCGGCCTGGCTGGGAGGACGCACCTATCCGCAGGACCGCCTGACTCATGCCTGGAGACTTGTACTGGGAGGCCAGTTTCACGACCTCATGGCCGGAACCGCCACACCGAAATCGTACGAGTATTCCTGGAATGACGATGTGATTGCTATGAACCAGTTTGCGGGAGTCATCACCAGCGCAACGAGTGCGATTGCCTCGTCATTGAACACGCAAGCTCAAGGCACACCCATCGTGGTCTTTAATCCACTGAACATTGAGCGCGAGGATGTTGCGGAAGCTGATGTTTCGTTTCCAGGGGGCGTCCCTAAGTCGATTCGGGTGTTGGGACCGGATGGTAAAGAAGTCCCCGCACAGATTGTGAGCGTAAAGGACAAGGCCGCGAAAATCCTGTTCTTAGCCAAAATCCCTTCCGTGGGTTACGCCGTTTACGATGTTCAGCCCTCCGAAACCGCGATAGTGGATGCTGAGTCTGCGCTGAAGGTGACCGACTCATCGCTTGAAAATGCCCGCTACCGGGTGCAGGTGAATTCCGGTGGCGATGTCTCCAGCATTTTCGATAAGAAACTCAGCAAGGAATTGCTTTCCGCTCCGATAAGGCTTGCCATCATCACGGATAATCCCAAGCAATGGCCGGCATGGAACATGGATTTCGATCAGGAGACCGCGGCGCCCCGAACCTACATCGGCGGCGCGGCAAAAATCCGTATTGCAGAAAACGGTCCGGTCCGCGTCGCGCTTGAAATATCGCGTGAAGGCGAGGACTCAACATTTGTGCAGACAGTCAGCCTCTCGGCGGGAGATGCCGGTGACCGGGTGGAGTTCGGTAATGTGATTGATTGGCACGCCAAGGAAGCCAATCTCAAAGCAACGTTTCCGCTGACCGCTACAAACAAAATGGCCACCTACAACTGGGATTTGGGCACAATTCAGAGGCCCAACGAGGACGAACGGCAATTTGAAGTAGCTTCGCACCAGTGGATTGACCTCACCGACCAAAGCGGCACATATGGAGTGACAATCCTCACCGATGACAAGAATGCATCAGACAAGCCTGCGGACAACACGTTGCGCCTGACACTGTTGCGGACGCCAGGCACTCGTGGCGGCTACGCCGACCAAGGATCGCAAGATTTGGGCCACCATGAATTTGTGTTCGGCCTCGCTGGACACGAAAGTGACTGGCGCCAGGGCGATACCGATTGGCAGGCGTACCGCTTGAACCAGCCGTTGATCGCTTTTGAAACGAGCAGCCACAGCGGATCGCTCGGGAAGAGTTTTTCACTGTTGAAATTCACCACTTCCAATCTCCGGGAAATCCCCAACAACCGCGTGCGGCTGTTCGCATTGAAGAAAGCCGAAGAAAGCGATGAGGTGATTGTCCGATTCGTGGATACCAGCGGCGCGGCTCAATTCCATTTGAATGTGAAATTCGCTGCGCCCGTGATTTCGGCGCGGGAAGTGAACGGACAGGAGTTGCCTATCGGTCCCGGAACTGTGGCTGGCGGCGCTCTTGTGACTTCGCTCTCTCCAAATCAAATTCGCAGCTACGCAGTAAAGCTCGGCCCCGCGCCCTCAAAGGTTGCGGCATCAATCTCGAAGCCAGTCACATTGCCGTACGACATTTCGGTGGCCACCCACGATGGCAGAGCGTCCGAAGGAGCGTTCGATTGGCTGCCAAATAATCAGGGCGCGCCCCAAGGCAAAGCCCTTCCGGCAGAATTGCTGCCCACGGACATCCCGTTCGCGGGCGTACATTTCAAGCTGGCTCCTGCGGGCACAGGAAAGCCCGATGCGGTGACCGCCCACGGCCAAACCATCAATTTACCCGAAGGCAAGTTCAACCGCCTGTATATCTTAGCTGCCGCGATTCGCGATCAAAAGAGCACCTTCATCATCGGAGACAAGCCCGTTGACCTCACGATTCAGGATTGGACAGGGTTTATCGGCCAGTGGGATAACCGCGGTTGGGAATCGCGTCAGGAGCCTATCCAAAGGCCCGCAGATGCCCCTCCATTGCCCGCTGGTGCGCCCACAATGCGTACCGTGACTGTTTTCTCGGGCCAGATAACTCCGGGCTTCATAAAGCGCGCTGACGTGGCCTGGTTCTCCTCGCATCGCCACGATTCTGGAGGGGCCAATGAGGCCTACGCCTACTGCTACTTGTATGCCTACGTCCTGGATATTCCTGCGGGTGCGAAGACGCTGACGTTGCCCGACAATGAGCGAATCCGTATCCTGGCAATCACCGTTTCGAATGAGCCGGCGGAGGTCCATCCTCTGCGACCCCTTTACGACACGCTGGAGCATTCGAATCCGTAGACCTCGCAAACCTTCCAGATTGAACATTTGAGTGAACCCGCATCTAGGTGCGGATTCACATCCACTTAAATAATGACTTTTTGACGGGTGAAACCGTCCTATAAAAAGTGTGGGATCGTCTGATGCGGAAGTGTGTGAAGTGTCCTCGCGTTGAATTGGCTCGGAGGCAGAGGGGAATTCAACAATGCCGATACTAACTTCAATCGAAGTGCTGCTTCAAGACACTCGGTTTGCGTTGCGGCAACTCCGTCGAAGCCCCGCATTCACAGCCGTTGCGGTATTGACACTGGCGCTGGGGATCGGTGCTAACGCAGCTATTTTCAGCGTGATGAACGCAGTGATCCTGCGGTATCTCCCGGTCCGCGACCCGCAACAGCTGGTGTACCTGCACACCAGCGATTTCCCCGGAGGTCAGAGCGGATATGGAGACACTTCACTGACAGAGCCCATATTCGAGCAGTTGCGCACGGAACGCGCTGTCTTCACGGATTTGATGGCCTACGTGCCGCTGGGCTTCAATCGTGTTTCTGTCCGCTACGGCAATGATCCAGAAGAAGCTTGGGCCGACATGGTGAGCGGGAATTTCTTCACGGGCCTGGGTGTGCGGCCCGAGTTTGGCCGGGTGTTCAACCCGGAAGACGAGAAGACGCACGCGCCCGTCGCCGTAGTAAGTTATGCCTATTGGAGCACGCGGCTCGGTCATGATTTTGCGGCACTCAGCCAGCCGCTCTATGTCAAAGGTGTTCCATTTACGATTGTCGGCGTTACCCCCCGTGGATTTGAAGGTGTCGAGCACAACTTTGCGACGGAAGTCTATATTCCTTTGCAGACGCGTCCGGACCTGAAGCCGTGGGCAAATTCGCCGAATGAAAGGCATTCACTATATGGGACGCCAGATTGGTGGTGCCTGCTTGAAATCGGGAGACTGGCGCCCGGCGTAAACATGCAGCAGGCACAACTGCAGCTGAATCCCGTGTTTCAACGGATCTCCCCAAAGCGAAATCCCACGGACACACCGCCGCACCTCTCGTTGACTGCGGCGCGCGGCATTGAAGGATTGAGGGATGACTACCAGAGGCCTCTATCCGTATTGATGGGTATGGTGGGACTCGTACTGGTGATCGCCTGCGCGAATGTGGCCATGCTGTTGATGGCCCGCAACGCGGCCCGCCAGCGCGAATTCAGTTTAAGGATGGCCATCGGCTGCAATCGCGCAAGGCTGTTCCGCCAGCTGCTTACGGAAAGTTTGTTGCTTGTGGGGGCGGGGGCCTTGCTCGGCTGGCTGTTTGCGATCTGGGCCACTGGTGCGCTCTCCTCATGGTCCGAAATGACTCTGAGCCTGGCGCCTGATCTCCGCGTGTTCCTGTTTGCGCTGGGAATCTCCTTGATTGCGGCCCTGGCCTTCGGTTTGGCGCCGCTTCCTGGCGTGGTACGCATTCCCGTCGCGCACGTCTTAAAGTCCTCAACGGCAAACAGGACCGTGGCAAACTTCGCAGCGGAAAGATTGTTGTCGCGCTTCAAATAGCCGTTTGTTTGGTCTTACTGGTTGGGGCGGGACTTCTGGTGCGGACTCTGCGCAATCTGGAGAATGTGAATCTCGGCCTGCATATCGACGGGTTGTTCGTGTTTGGAATCGAGCCGCAACAATCGGTTCATTCCGATGCGGAGGCTATTCACTTTTTCCAATCGGTCACGGAGCGCCTCCGCGTCCTGCCCGGCGTGGAGTCCTTGACCTTGGCTGCGAACAGGCTAGGCGGAGACGTCAGTAGCAATACCGGCGCCTACGTGGACGGCGTGCTGCCCAAAGTGGGCAATGGAAGCTTTCCGGGCATGCGTTGGAACGCGGTGGGTCCTGATTTCTTCCATGTACTGGGCGTTCCCATTCTTTCAGGCAGGGACATCACGGATGCTGATACGGCTACCGGGCCCAAAGCCGTGGTCGTAAATAAGACATTCGCGGACCGTTATCTATCCACTCAGAACCCAATCGGCCATCATGTCGCGTTTTCGAACGCCGCCGGGTCCAGCCAGTTTGCTATCGTCGGCGTGGTCGCCGATAGCAAATACGTTGGAATCGAAGAGACACCCCGGCCGATGGCTTATTTTCCTTACACGCAACGCGGCGGCATTGGCCACATGTCCATTGAACTGCGCACGCAAGGTAATCCGGCAGGTTTGTTGCCGGAAGTGCGCGAGGCAATTCGCGAAATTGCGCCTGAAGTCCCTCTTCTGCACCCCACGACTCAACGCGCGCAGTTTGATGAAACGATTGGGCAAGAACGATTGATCGCCAGGCTGGCCCTTTTCTTTGGATTGCTCGCCGTGGTGCTGGTGGCCACGGGCTTGTACGGGACGCTGGCCTATCGCGTGAATCGCCGGACATCCGAAATCGGGGTGCGCATGGCATTGGGCGCGCAGCGCGGTCAGGTGCTGTGGATGGTTCTGCGTGAAAGTTTAGTGGTTTGCCTAGCCGGTGTGGTGGTTGGACTGCCCGCTGCGTACGCTTGCACGCGGCTTTTGCGATCCATGCTGTTTGGACTTCAGCCCAGCGATCCCCTCAGTTTCGTTGGCGCGCTGGGTGGGATCATTTTAGTTGCACTTCTGGCGAGCATGATTCCCGCGCGGCGGGCGGCATCTGTTGATCCCATGATCGCGCTGCGAAACGAGTAGCACCTCGCCTGATGTCGAGGCGATTGAATTGACATTATTGATTCGCGGGTACCAAGCGCAAAGTTTGAGCGGTCGCGCGATCGACGGCGGCCGTCGTGAAGGGGGCGGGCAGAGGATCTCCTGCGAACCAAACGGGGAATTGATCGGCGTAGTGAGAGCTGGCAGGTTGGCCAGATTCTCCCGTGGTGATCTCCATGAAGGAGCGGTCCCAGTCTGACAGGTCAGCAACCAAGCGCATAGATGGTCCGTAATTGGGGCCCATAGCTTTGATGCAACCGGGGGCGCCAGACTGATCGAAGGGACCGAGGCTCAGGTATTTCGCAAGAATTCCCGATTGACCGAGGGCGTGCGCCATGAAGAGGGCATTGCGTTTTCCCCAGCGCCAGGTGGTGATGTCCTGTGACCCGGTGGAAGTAGTTAGTTCGGCGACGGCCAGATCGGCGCTGGCGATGAGGAAGTCGTCATAGTTGTGAAATTCTTGCGGGAGCCAAACTGCAGGGCGCTCGCGGAGCACGTGCTCGATGAAGACGTCGGTGCGTGGGTAGGATAAGGGCGTATCGCCGAGATATGGATGAAAAAGGTTGCGCTCCAGCGTACGGCGAGTTTGTTCGACGAAAGTTGACTCAATGGAATCCGCAGTCGTGCGGCCATCCCAATTGGCAAGCATTTGGATTAGTTTTGCGGTGCGATCGTCCTGCGGCTTTGTTTTTTCGGCAGCATTGACAAGCGCCTTGGCCACAAAAACGTCCATCTCGCTGACGACGTCGTTTTGAATCGTAGAGAAGTCCTGCGGCTGGAATTTCTTATCCTGGCCGAGCAATGTGAAGATGCGGTCAGTGCGCCAGGGCGACATCCAAATGGCGGTGAGGAAATAAGGGTAGTCCGGGCCGGCAACGCGGGAATTGGCGGTGGCGATGATGCCGCCGGGCGGGTCAAGAACTTGCGGCATTTCGTCGAATGGAATGTAGCCATTCCATTCGTACTCGCCAGAGTCACCGGGCATGGGCGCCGCACCGCAGGGAGTGCCGAGTGGCAGCGGTGATTCCGGCGGCGGCCACACGCCGCATTTTCTAATCGGGACGCGCGCCGCCACCAGAAATCCAATATGGCCCGAGGTATCGGCATACACAATATTCTGTCCGGGGCCCACGGAATCGCGCAGTGACTCGCGGAATTCCTGCCAGTTGTGAGCGAACTGGTTCTTAAAATAGCTGTGCGCCAGGCCACCCGGTTCGGTCGCAGTCCACTTAAGGGCGTATCCGGTGTTTCCACGGAGGACCATGACTGGGCCGTGTCGCGTGACGATTACGTTCAGGATTTCGGGCGCCCTTCCTTTGACGGCGATGACTTCTTTGCGGACATCCGCGGTAACCCACTTGCCGCCGGCGCGATACTCGACTTCGTTTGCCGGATTGAAAGTTTCCACGTAGAGATCCTGCACGTCCGCCCCATTGTTGGTAAAACCCCAGGCGATTTGATCGTTGTGCCCGATGACGATTCCCGGAACTCCCGGAAGCGTGAATCCTTCGGCGTTCCATCCGGGCGAGGACAATTGCACCAAGTACCAAATATCGGGAGTGGATAGGGAGAGATGCGTATCATTGGCGAGAAGGGGCTTGCCGGAGGCGGTGTGCGTGCCGTCCACAACCCAGTTGTTGCTGCCGAATGCGGCGCGGACTTGCTCGTCAAACTGAAAGAGAGTGCTCTCAGCGAACGACCATAATCCCGCGGCAGATTCGGGTTCCTGTGAGGCTGTGGGCGCGAGCGCTTTGGTCGGCCTGATGGGCGAGGGACCTACTCTCGGAAGCTGTTTTGGAGCGGTTGCTGTGCTTTTAGGCGGTGTCGTCGGTCGTGCGCCGACGATAGGGTGATCGTACGGAGAGGATTCGTCGTATAGGAATGCCGCCCGCTCCTGGCCAATTAGCGCGCTGACGTCGAGGCGATTCAAATCCCAGCGCCAGGAGCTGGTAAGAGTTTGATACATGTAGCCGACGACCAAAAGAGTGTCGGCAGGGCGCCAGGGCTCCGGGTCATAACGCAGGAGCGAAAACTCAATGGGCAGACGGCCGCGGTTGGCGGCGATGTATTGGTTGACACCTTGTGCGAACGATTCCAATTGTGCGCGCTCTTGCGGATCCAGCATCGGCACATCACGGTCCGCGGCTTCACTCAATCCCAGGCGGCGGAAATTGCGATCGATTTCAATCGTTGCGGGGCCGATGATTTCGGAGAGCCTTCCTGAAGCAGCACGGCGGACGAGATCCATCTGCCAAAGGCGGTCCTGCGCCATGACGTACCCCTGGGCGAAGGAGAGGTCGTCAAGTGACTTTGCCCGGATGTGTGGAATGCTGTAAGCGTCACGCTGGACAACGACCGCAGCGGTGAGCCCAGAGACCTGCAAAGTGCCATCCACCTGGGGCAACGAGTGATGAATAAACCACCAACCCCATCCTCCAATACCGATGAGGAGAAGAAGCAGGACGAGAACGAAGTATGTGAGGACGCGGCGCAAGAGCGATCTGGCTCCCGATAGGGCCCGCGAAGACTTGTGCGATTGATTGGGCCGACCGGGGAAGTTTATTGTGCCGGGCGGTTTAGAACAAGCATTGTCGGGAGCGGCTGCTTCCAGATAGTGGATACCCTTGGGATGAGGGAGTGGAGGCTGTTAGAATCGCGCCGTGGCACTCATTCGACTCTTCGGCGTACTTGTCCTGGTCTTTATCAACGCTTTTTTTGCGGCGACGGAGTTCGCGCTGGTAGCTGTGAGGCTATCCCGCGTGAGGCAATTGGTGGCGCGCGGCAGCAGCAACGCCCGGATCGTGCAGGAACTCGTCTCGCATCTCGAGCGAGTCATATCGGGCGTGCAGGTCGGGATCACCCTCACAACCATTGGAATCGGGTTTCTGGGCGAAATTACCATGGCGCAAGCGATTGCGCCGATTTTGTGGTGGATGCCTGGGACGCACGCGGTCCTCGTGTCTCACGCTATCTCTCTGGCGCTGGCATACGCATTGCTGACCATGCTGCATGTGGTGTTGGGTGAGCTGGTGCCGAAAGGCATCAGCTTAAGCCACGCGGAGCGAGTGGCGTTGCTGGTGGCGCGGCCCTTTCAGTGGTATTTGGGGGTTTTTCGTCCGGCAATCAGTTTGCTGGATGGAATGTCGCGCATGGTGATGCAGGGGCTGGGTGTAGCTCCCCGACTGAGCCACACGATGGTGCACTCCGCGGAAGAGTTACAGGTAATTATCCAACAAGCGCGTGAACGGGGACTGCTGGCGAGTGAAGAAGAGCGATACGTGCAGAGCGCGCTGGAGCTGGGAAAGCTCGAAGTGCGCGAGATCATGGTGTCGCGGCCGGACGTGCATGCGCTCCCGGCGGGCGCATCGCTTGAAGAAACAGTCCAACTTTTTGCGCGGACGCAGAGCTCTCGCATTCCTGTATTTCAAGGCACGCTCGACCACGCGATCGGCTACGTGCACATAAAAGATATGTTCGGGGTTTTGTTGGAAAAACAGCGGCGCATCGAGCAGGGCCGCCCGCCGCTGGTATTTGACCTTCGGCGGTTGGTGCGCGAATTGATGATCGTGCCCGAAAGCAAGCTGGCGGGTGAGCTGCTCGAGGAGTTTCGCACCAAGGGCGCGGCCCTGGCACTGGTGGTGGACGAGCACGGCAGCATCCTGGGGTTGGTAACGCTGGAAGATGTGATTGAGCAAGTTCTGGGCGAAATTCACGACGAATTTGATTTGGTGGAAAAGCCACTCTTACTGGCCGATGGAGCGATGGTATTTGACGCATCACTCAATGTGCGCGACCTCGAAATGCAATACGGAATTCTGTTGCCGGATGATCCGGCGTACTCGACGCTCGGAGGATTTGCGCTGGCGCAACTCGGAATTATTCCTCAGGGGGGCGAGACATTTGATTTCGAGGGGTACCGTTACACTGTTTACGAAATGGATCGGCGCAGGATTGCGCGGCTAAAGGTTCAGAAATTAACGGCAGCGGCAGGAACAGAAAGTAATTGGGTCACGGCGAAGATTAATTCAGGTGGCCGGTCAGGAACGGGGCCGGGCGGCGCTGCGAAATGAAGTCACGAGGAGCAGTGGGAATAATACGGCGAGGACTGGTGAGGCTGGCCGTCGCGCTTCCGGCCATCTGGCTGATCCTGACCATGGTTTTTCTGCTGGTGCATATCGTACCCGGTGATCCTGTTCAGCAGATGCTTGGAGAGGATGCCCGCGCCGAGGATTTGAATAATCTGCGGCACACTCTTGGGCTGGATTTGCCGCTGCACACTCAGTACGCGAATTATTTCGCGGGATTGGTGCGCGGGAACTGGGGGCGTTCCTTCCATTTCCAAATGCCGGTATTTTCGCTGGTGCTGCAGCGGTATCCGGCGACTTTGCAGTTGGCTTTGTCCGCGATGCTGGTTTGCGCGTTGATTGCGATTCCTGCGGGAGTGGCTGCAGCGGCGCGGCGCGGCAGAACCGCCGACCGGACGATTTCCGTGTTGACCCTATTGGGATTATCGGTGCCGAATTTTGCGCTAGGGCCTGTTCTCATCCTGGTGTTTTCGATTGGGTTTGGGTGGCTGCCGGTTTCGGGGCGCGGCGGATTCACGCACATGATACTTCCTGCAGCAACGCTGGGCGCGGCGCTGGCGGCAATCCTCACCAGAATGGTGCGCAGCTCCATGATTGAGGAGCTTTCAAGCGACTACGTTCGCACGGCGCGGGCGAAGGGATTGTCTGAAAGAAGGGTGCTTTACCGCCATGCATTTCCCAACGCCCTGGTCCCTATCATAACGATTATTGGACTGCAATTCGGAACACTGCTCGCGGGTACGATTGTGACTGAATCCATTTTCGCCTGGCCCGGAATCGGACGGTTGACCGTGCAGGCCATTCAGGCTCGCGATTATCCGCTTTTACAGGGGTGCATCCTGATGATCGCCCTTTCTTACGTTGTGGTGAATTTGCTGACCGACGTAGTTTATTCGCTGGTGGATCCGAGGATACGAGTGTCATGAGGCGAGCGTGGTGACAGGTAGAGCTGGACGAGCACGTCCCGCGCTGGATTTTCTCCGGCGCAGCGGACTGGGGCGCGCGGGGCTATTTCTGACCGTCCTGCTTGTGCTGATGGCTCTGTTCGCGCCGTGGATAGCTCCCCGAGGACCAGCCGCGCAGGAATTATCAGCGCGATTATTGGGTCCGGGAGCAGGGCATTGGATGGGCACTGACGAATTGGGCCGGGATGTTTTCGCGCGAGTCCTTTACGGAGCACGGATTTCAATGCTGGTCGGGGTGTCGGTTGTCTTCGGAGCGGGGCTGGTGGGACTGGCAATGGGCGCGATCTCGGGATATTTCGGCGGATGGCTCGACCGGATCATCAACGGAGTCCTGGTTAATGCCTTCCTGTCTTTTCCGGGCATCTTGTTGGCCATCGCGTTCGCGGCATTTCTGGGGCCCGGCTTGGACAAAGTCGTCCTGGCGCTAGTGATCACGGGCTGGGCCGGTTACGGGAGGCTGGCGCGCGCACAAGTGCTCAAAGTGAAGGAAATGGATTATGTGATGGCGGCGAGGTCGCTGGGCGCTTCGCACGCACGAATTGTGTTGCGCCATATCCTGCCGAACGCGATTCAGCCGGTGCTGATTCAGGCGACCATCGGAATGGCGAGTGCAATTCTTGCCGAATCAACACTGAGTTTTCTGGGGCTGGGAGTGCTGGCACCCGCCCCGAGCTGGGGGGCGATGTTGAATGACGCGAGCGCCTACTTGTTCAGCGCTCCGCACATGGTTATATTCCCCGCGCTGGCGATCATGACTGCCGTGCTGGCGTTCAATCTGCTTGGAGACGCTCTGAGAGATTGGATGGACCCGCGCACGCGGGCCTATCTGGTGACGCTCGACTTATCCCGGTAAAATTTGAATTGATTCAGGAGAGCTGCAGGACCACTTCGGCTCCGCGCGCTACATTAAGGGTGCGCGCGGCATTGCCCTTGTTTACGGCAATTTCGATGAATCCGCTGGAACCGAGCAACGCGACCGGCTCTCCGGCGGGCCCTTGAGCAAAGGTTTCGACAAACTGCTTGACCGTCTTGCCGGCGACGGTCATTGAGACCGGCCCCGGGCGGCGCATGGATTCGGGGAGATTTTCGATGATGAAATTGGTCATCAAGTTGCCGAAGTGATCCACGCGAAGAATGGCGCCCCGGAGCGCATCATCCTGAGTTTTCGGCTTGGGAAGCGCGAATCGAGTGTGATCCCCAATGACTTCACCGAATGCATCGGCCTGCCAATTTTTGGTGAGCCACGCGGCGACAGGAGCGAAGATGTCGCGGCCATGGAAGGTGGCGCTGACCGGACGAAGGAAATAATGCTCGGAAGTAATGTGGTGGACAACGATGGGGCTTTCGCGCTCGTAAACCAGAGAGAGCACGCCATTATCCGGCGCGATGAAATACTGGTTATTGGCAATCACCAAGATGGGACGCCGAGGAGTGCCCACTCCGGGATCGACCACGACCATGTGAACGGTGCGTGGAGGGAAATAACGATACGCGGAGCCGATGCTGAGCGCGCCATCCAGGACATCGTAAGGAACCACGCTGTGGTTAACGTCCACGATTTGCACATC
>Ga0209167_10000683_pt1 | contig 22945 bp, 20 predicted proteins | sample Coa_R1_9_FD_187154 | JGI IMG/M metagenome (GOLD analysis project Ga0209167, IMG submission 187154) | Surface soil microbial communities from Centralia Pennsylvania, which are recovering from an underground coalmine fire - Coalmine... | ecosystem: Environmental > Terrestrial > Soil >... | reverse complement strand
CACGTAATAACGGCCCGAATATTCAGCCTTAAATGTAAGCGATGTCTCTATCCCAGGCAACAGAATTCTTTCCACTTCAGGACCGTGGACGTAGAACTGGCCCGCACGGGTAGAGGTAACAACAAACGTGATACGATCGCCCTGACGCGCCTCGAGGATCTTCACCTTCGCCTCTTTCTCTCCAATATTCAGGCTGTAGGATCGATCCTGCGGGCCAACGGCGAGCTCCGGAGCCGCAAAGCGAGCGGCGGCAAGATATACTCCAGCGAGGAGAAGCGCCGTCACTGTAACGATAGCTATCCAGCGTAATCGCACGGAGAAAACCATGGTCAAGCTAAAAGTAGTAACAGCCAGCGTCCCCCTTGCGGCCTTGTTCCCCGTCGGCAAGTCGCCCCATGACTTGGAATGACCGGGATCCCCCACTTCAATGAAACGTACACCGATCCTTCGAGATGACCACCCCCGACTTTAGTCTAACGCGAGCCCTGCGTGCTACTCGGGCAAGCGGAATCGTGAGTACCTTGTTGACGAATTCATTTGTCCATGTGAGGCTACTATCCGGACTAGCTTGTTTGTCGAACCTCGCAGAAAGCGATCAGATCACCGGCCCCAATATTGAGATGGCAAGATACCCCTTAAGCCCTCAAGTACTTAGGTCACGATCTTGCTAAGGCCCACGTGAGCGTGCTTTTTGTAAGCTCCACGTCAAAAGAAATACTCAGACCACCGGTGCAACGCACGTGTTCTTTTCCGCACCGATGCGTTGACCCGGACAAATGAAGCGCCCTTTACTGAAGCGCTAGGTTCTACTACTGCTCGATTCCACGTGGGATCGAGGCTTAGTTAAAGAGATCCGAGTATGGACCAGAGAATCGTGAGAGACGTCGTTATCCTGGGAGGGGGCACCGCCGGCTGGATGACCGCAGCGGCGCTCTCGCGCGCCGTCAACAGCAAAGTCAACATCACCGTCGTGGAGTCCGATGAAATCCGCACTGTCGGTGTTGGGGAAGCCACAATTCCCGGGATTATACGATTCAACCACTTGCTGGAACTCGATGAGAACGAGTTCATGCGCGAGACGCAGGGAGCGATCAAGCTCGGTATTGAGTTCCGCGACTGGACTTTCATCGGCGACTGCTACATGCATGGCTTCGGCCGCTTCCCGCAGAACATCCAGCTCGCGACCTTCGAGCAGGTCTGGCAGCGCATGCACTTGGCCGGGCGTGCCGCCGACTTGCCAGCGTATTCGATCACAAAGACCGCGGCCTATGCCGGCAAGTTCATGCGCCCGCGCCTTGACGTGCCTGATTCGCCGCTAGCTGACATCGCCTACGCCTTCCACTTCGACGCCAGCCTATACGCGCGCTACTTGCGGCGCTACGCCGAGGCGCGCGGTGCGCGCCGCATCGAAGGCAAGGTGACGCATGTGTCGCGCGATGGCGCTACGGGCGACCTCACAGGCCTCACGCTCGCAAGCGGGCAGCACGTGGACGGCGAGTTCTTCATCGATTGCTCAGGCTTCCGAGCCCGACTTATCGGAGAGGAATTCAAGAGCGCCTACGAAGATTGGACACACTGGCTACCCTGCGATCGCGCGGTCACAACGCATTGCGTGTCGCCACGGCCGATCGCTCCGTTCACGCGCGCGACTGCGCGCAGCGCAGGCTGGCAATGGCGTATCCCGCTGCAGCACCGCACCGGAAATGGCTACGTGTTCAGCAGCCGATACATCAGCGAGGACGAGGCTACCTCGACGATGCTAGCCAACCTCGACGGCGAGGTGCTAGCCGAGCCGTGGACGCTGCGCTTCGTGACCGGCGTGCGTCCGAAGGTGTGGCAGCGCAACTGCGTCGCGATCGGACTTTCAGGCGGTTTCCTCGAGCCGCTGGAGTCGACTAGCATTCAACTGATCCAGAGCTCGATCTCGCGCTTGCTGCATTTCTTCCCCGCCGCTGCACCGAGCCAGCCCGACATCGATGAGTACAACCGGCTGACGCGGCGTGAGTTCGAGCACGTCCGCGACTTCATCATCTTGCATTACCACGCGACGCAGCGCAACGATTCGCCATTTTGGAACTATACGCGCACGATGTCGATCCCGGAGACGCTGGGGCATAAGATGGAGCTGTTCCAGAGTCAGGGCCGGCTGCTCGATGACGCGGAGGGGCTATTCGCGCAGGGCAGCTGGTTCCAGGTCATGCATGGTCAGGGCCTGCGGCCGCGCGGATACAACTCGATCGTCGATGTGGTCGACATGAAGGACGTGAGCACCTACATCGAAGGCATCCGACATGCGATCGGCAATTGCGTCAAGGCGATGCCTACTCACGATGAGTTCCTTGAGAAGAACTGCAAGGCAGCGCCTCCGGCGTGAATGCGATGGCTATCGGTGTTGCACGATCGTGATAAATTCGCGCCGCCGTCATGTGCGCCGATCGCTTCTCGTGATCGCCGAGCCGTACGTTGAAATGCACTTGCGTTCCCGAAGCCCGGCGCTGGTCAAGGCAGGGGACGACTCCTACCTGCGGGAACACGCTGTCTAATGGTCCACGATGGACACGATCGACGTGACCCGCCATTGGTTATCGATATTTTTGGATATAACCCCGACGATGTTGTACGGCGCGTGGCGAAATTTCGTCACTGCGATCGCCTGTGGATGACCGGCATCGGGAGAGACCATGCCGATAAAGAACGGTAGCAAAGGCGATACATCTTTATCATCACTAAACGGAAGCAGAGGGTAGTAAGCGGAGGATGGGGGTTCATAACGGACATAGGCGTCGGGTTGCTTTGCCAGCGCGTCGATGGCGGCGCGCTGCTCTGCAGTCAGTGGTTCGCGCTGGAGAGCGAGTTCGGCTACGCGGCCGTGGTCGCGCAGCCGCCAGAGCTTGAGCAGGTTCTCGAGCTGTTCAGGCGACATGGTCGCGCCGGCCGTCCCTCCGCTCGTTTGCGGCGCCTTAGAAAATTCGGCTACCATCGCGGCGAAGTCTTCTCCGGAGAGCCACCGGGCGAAAAAGCGGTTATAAAAGTCGAGCAATTGCGCATCGATCGCGTGCTGGCGTGAGTCGTCAGTGCTCAGCGGTGGCAGTTTACGGCCCGGCCAATGCTCCAGAAAAGCGTCCGCGCCATCGGGAAGAGAAATACCCTCTAAGAACGAGACATCGTCCATTCCGTGCGCCGCAAACCAGCGTGCCTTTTCGGTTTTAGTCGGCGCCTTGATGAAGTCGTCAAGCTCCGGGCGAATCTCGCCCCAATTGCGAGGTTGGCGCTGAGCGCCGGATATGGAAGGGTATTGTTTCAAGATGTCGTACGTCGCCTTCGCCATTGCGACCGTGTCCTCTGGCCAGTACATTGTGAGATCGGCCCTGTGTGACGCGGGACCTCCGCGCGTCTCAGGGTGACCCCAGGTCAATCTGCTGTCGCACGCGGACGGGATATCGCCGAGCCGCGGAACACTTGGAACGCCTTGATTCGACCACGAATCCTGAAGCGCGTGTAGTCCTTCACCAAGCTGCAAAAGTCGAAATTGCGCTTGGCCCGCGCCAGCCTCCATTGCAGCTAGCGCTGCCTTCCTTGCTGCGCTGCTATTGGGCGCTACGCTCCTCGTTTCCGGCGGTCCCGGTATCATGCCTGCGGAAGGGTAATGGTGCTCCCCGGCACGACGGGCGCTGATCTCGTCCCTGTGCAGGCAGGCATACATGGCGACCAGGTCGATGTAGGGCATGTCGCCCGAATCGACACGCTCGTCGCCCGTCGCAATTATCTGCGCCTCGAGGGGCGCGAACCCCACCTGCAATGCGAGCCAATATGTCAGTCCGTAATGCACATCAGCTTCAAACGCCATCGCTCGTTCTGGCGCGATAAAGAGGAGGACCGAGACCAACAGAAAATATACTGAAGGCATGCTGGCAACACCTGAAATTCTCTGCCTTTCGTTGTGCATCGTTTGTCCACTAAAGTAGTTGACGAGCCTGGACTCAGGCTGAGTTGATGGGCGAGGTCACCCCGAAGCAGCGCTCACGCCCGGATAGCCGGCAAGGTTTTGCGTGAGGAAAAACCTACCCGGGACTATACCCGACTGTCGTAGCTTACGATGACCTTCCCGCTCGACCTGCACCGCTTCAATTGAGCTGTCGCCGTCGGCGAGCGCCATCGCGCGAGTTTCACCGGCCTCAAGGCTATGGGCCGCTTGAACAAGGAATTCGCCATCGCCGGCACCCGTTTTTCGCCCAACGACCTTATCAGTCACTTTAATAGCCCCTTCCAGTGCTTGTCGCCCAAGGCTTCTCGGAACTAAAGCAGCGAGATCCGTGCCTGCAGCTCCGACAACTGCTGCCCTTTGCGGGACTGTTACGCCCTCTCGTGAATGGCCGCGACATGTCAGCCGGCCTTGTTAGAAATAAACGACTGCACCGGGCCCGCTGTTCTGGCTGGGGACGATACCGAGCTGGTGGGGATAGGGTCCAGAACCTGTCCGGCGCCGATCGGCAGCGACAGGATCCAAAGCCCTACGCTCGTCAGCGCGATCATCAGGGCGAGCATCGGGAATTGGCTCAAGAGCGCCTTACGGCCTTTGGGAAAGATCCGTAGCGCTTGTAGGTGCGCAAGGTAAACGCTGACGACGTGGCCGAGTAGGATGAGACCCACTTGAATATGCCACACGAAACGCGCTGGCGGCGGGTTCATGGGTTGATGGAGGAATTGAGCCGTGCCGAAAAGGTCCCACCCCGCGCCAAATGGATCGAAAATGAGTGGTACAAGCCGTGGCGCATCCGTGAAGAGCAACGTAAAGTAATGACTGAGATTGTAGACGAAAGCTATCGGAACTAACGAATAGCCGAAGAATAACGATCGATCACGCAACCGCAAATCCCCCCCTGGCGTTAACCAGATGAAGAAGAGGTAGATTGCAAAGTAAATGAAGGGCGAGAGCCACAGCATGGCCCACTGCCAATGGTAGTAAAGCCCAACGAAGAAACTATATGGCCGATCGATGGCCCAGGTTAAAATGGGGTAGAAGTACCTCCAGAACACCTGCACCCAAGGCAACGTTTCGTGAACGCCATCGAATGCAGTGGACGAAAGCATAAACAACACGAAAAGCAAAATACTCGGGTGATCTGCGGTTTCCTCGATTAGCCCAATGAACGGGCGACGCAAGCGCACCGTAATCTTTGAGTTGGGTGGGGGACTCTGCACATAGGCGAGCGGCGCGATTTTGCCGAGTAAACGGAAGAAGACGGCGAAGAACTCGCCATATTTGAACCATGCGTCAGCACCGAATAGCGCCGCCGCTGCAAAGTTCAATATGGTGTAACCGACCAGGATAAACCCTACGCTTCGCGGCGTGGTCTGCCCGAAAAGCTCGAGCCAAATGAAGCCCATATAGAGTACGAGTGCGGGGTAGTAGGCTAACCATGCCGGGTACATCACGCGCCGCTTGAACGCCATGAGACGCAAGCGCTCGATCATGTCGCAGAGCAAAAGCCATGGATTGATGAACGCATAAAAATCGCCGACCAATGCAGTAAGATAGGCCAACCCGAGCGCGAAACCGATCCAAAAAAAAGTTAGGCTGAAATTGTTAAATGGGTTCTGGGTGCCAAAGAGCCCGGTCAGTATCGTCAGAACAAGCAGGACAAGGCTGAGAACGCGCAATATTGTCCATACTCCGTAGGGCGCAACGCCCTGAATCTCGATGGGTCGCGAAACGCGCTCGGCGCTTTGCTCCGTGGCAAAGACACCGATCATCAAGAACGATAAGGCGAGCGTCGCAGATACAGCGAACGCGTACATCCAGAATGGGATTGGAAGAGTGTACATAACCCCAAAGGCGTGCGCTTCCGCGCAGCCGCTGCCTGCCGCGAAAAGTATCAATGGAATCAAGATACGGACAATTTGTGCCATCGCGGTTTCAACTGACGGCGCTACCGCGGATCGACTTCCGGTGTAGCGAGGTTAGGTATGAGCCCTATGCAACGAAGCCAGAGCAACGTTTCGGAGTGCTGCGGCACGATGGGCCCAAGCGCGCAACCGGGCACGAAAGCGCCATCCCGCATTAAGATGCGCGCTTCTTCTCCGCCGACCGGCCTATGGCATAGCAATAGCAAAATAGGCGGCCCCAAACATCGTCTGGGGCCGCGCGTATTTCGGACCGATCAAAGGATCAGTTCTGTCTGCCGGGTGGCGTCGAGCTTTCAGGGAACGGCCAGACGCCGTTCGTGAACTTGAGACTCAGCAGGCCATTGTCCTGACACGTGGTCCAAATGGTGCCTTTATCGGCATCCAAATGAAGCTGCGCGGAGCACCAGTCAGGTCCCCCCGCTACCCATTGATTGAAGGTGACGTGGTTGGACCCCAGACTCTTCGTCGTCTCGCCGGCCGGATTGTAGTATGCGATTTCCTTCGGCCGCGCCGGGTCGCGAATGTCGAAGACGCGAATGCCCGAATTAAACTCATCGCAGGCAAGGGTCGTCGTGTTCTCCCTGTTGTCGACGCTGCAATAGTGGGTGCCATAGGTGAAGATGGCGAGACCCACGATATCGGGAAGGACCTCTTGGCAGTTCGCCGGCTTGTTCATCTCAAGCACGAGCTCCGACACCTGCGTCGGCTTCTTCTCGTTGCTCATGTCCACGATCCGCGCCATCGGAAACATTGGCACGCCGGCCGCGCACGCCGACTGCCAACCCGCATAGAAGAGGCCGCCGCTGCCGCCCTCGTCAACCTGGATCATGTACGGTTTGCCCTTAATCCTTGCGGGGATCGTGTGCTGCGAGACGCTGCCATCTTTGTACAGGAAGGTGCTTATCAATTTGATTTGCGCGTTGGGTTTGCGCGCCTGCACCTCGCTCGTGTCGAGTACCGCGAAGCCGTTGTTCGCCGGCGTCGACGGATCGTACGCCGTGGGAATGCCGATCACGGCGACGTACGCTCGTCTCCCGTCGTCGCTGAGCGAAAGCCCGTGGCTCTTGATGCCGGTCAATGGCGAAAGCGCTGTCGCAATGTTGAAAGAAGCGATCTCTTTCGGCCTACTCGGATCGGACGCGTCGATCGCATGATACATGGCGTTTGCGAGGTCGCTTCTATAGTAGGTGAGGCCGTCCGGCGCCCACACTCCTTCGTGGCCGTTCGGGAATATGGGGGAGGGCACGCCGCCATCGGTGCCTGTGCCGACGGCCACGCTTGCGAGGAGCTGCGGGTGGAGGCAATCCACCGAGATGTCGTAGAAGTCTACTTCTGGACCGCCCTGCCCGCCGCCGCCGTTGTGCGCATTATCTGCGCCTAGAAGCTCGCGGGGCGTGTTGACCTTCAGCGACTCCCAAGGGTCAAGCATTGAGATCGTGGTGAGGTACGCGGTTGGCGCCGGTGCGCTTGGGTTGGTCATATCGATGACCGGAACGCCGATTTGCGTGCGGCCAGTCGTGGGGCCAGTCGCCGTGGCATAGGCCGTGCCATGGTAGGCGCAAGTGTGATCGCGCCGATTTCTATAATCTTGTCCAAATTGGGATCCGCGGAACTCGTCTCGTTGTTCGCGGAACTCGTCCGATTGCCAGTTCGCGCCGTCGCCGCGCACCTGTCCGACCAGCTCGAGATTGCAGTTGAAGCCCTGGAAGCCAATAGCGCGCAGCGACGCCGGGACTTGGCCCTGCAAGGCCGTCTCGGGATGATCGCCCGGGCCGCACTTCGCCTTTGGAACGGTCGATGGTGGCCGCTCGCGCGACCAATTTGGTTGATCGGCAAAGGCCTGTGGGGCCGAGGTCAAGCCACCCAGCGCCATCCCGAACGCAAATCCTGTCAACACCATGCCGCTGCTGGCGGCCATCAACTTTCGGTTCAGCGTATAATTGAGACTTCGCTTTTTAAAATCCGCGTACCCCGCACTGAGCCGATGCGACGCTTTCGACTCGCAAGTAATTTTGACCATTGACTCCTCCCTAGCTACGGCTCGGCGCAGCTTCTGACTGCAACATCTCGCGTCGTGGCACGACCGACACTATCGCTGTCTTTCGACTCCCACCGCTCGAGTTTCTATTACATGAGAAGACGGCTCGCCGCTGCTGTTTCGCTGAGGCACCCACGGGGATTTCCACCCCTACCACTAACGCGGCCTCCCTTCTGACGTTTTGCCGCCACGCGATTCCCGCAACATAGACATGATTGCATTCCTAGCGAGCGCCTGCAAGTTAACCAACCCCGACATTAGTCTATGTTCGACCGATAGGGTGCCCACTTCCGCCTGGCAAACGGCCGTCGTCGCCTCGACGTCCATGATCACAGCATTCTTCAGGTCGACGGGTGCTGTCACGCAAACTGAATTTGGTCGCCTGAATATTGGAGAGCCAGATTCCGACTCAGGCCGCGGTGGCGGCTCGCCACGTCCGGAAGGCTCCTCGCGGAGGACGCGAAGTGTGCGGCGGGACGTGAGATGGCGCTGGACGTTGAAAGTGTTTTGGACGGCGGCGTGAATGGACAAGAAGCGTTGGGGCGGATCCGGGCGATTTGAAACGTTGCATCTTGCGCTCGCGTCGTCGCACCGGCAGGTGCGAATTCTCGGCCCGATTGTTCCTGCGGCTTTGTCACGTTGCCGTGCCGCGAGCGGAAAGTGTCGGCGGCTCAGGAATTGTTAGGCCGCTGCGACTGCGGTCCGCCACGTGGTCATCGCGGCACCGCGAAGCGCGCGGTGCGTCTGGGCGGAGATGAGATGGCGTTGGACGTTGAAGGTGTTGTAGACGGCGGCGTGGGTTGAAAGAAATTTCTGGGCTGAACCCGGGCTCTTGAACCGCTGCATCTTGCGCTCCCGCCGCCACGTGGTGCCCAAAATGCGGCTCACGCATTCTATCACTATATCCCCCGACGAACGGACGGGGGTAAAGTGATCTCCCAAAAAAATACCACTCCGGATGTAGGGGCAAGACCAGAAAACCGGCCATCCTATATTCCAATTTTTAGAACTGAAGCTAGCGCGCCGTAAGTAGTTAGCTTAGTGATCTCGCCCGCGGTAACATTGTAAATCTCCAGCTCATCGCCGCTATCGAAGGTAACACGAATGTCGAAACGACGTATCCCTTGAGGGTAAGATGGTCAAAGCAGTAGGTCTTCATCGGGATCTATGGTTTCATCACACTTCTGATCAATCGGAACGAAGTGCCGGCGCCGGCCGACGGCCGCAATGCGGACCATGGCATCCTCAGGCAGCGATGCGACAATTCCCATAAATTGGAATAAGTTAGGATCTATTTCTGATATTTAAGTGCTCTGGACTGGTATTTTTCAGAAATCTCTTTGCCCCTATGACAAACGAAGAGATGCGGATTATGCTTAAGTTGAGGTCCTACCTGCCCGTGTGGGTTCCATGCACCTGTTGACTCGGTCTCGGTCGCTTGTTTTGCGCGCGGGCGGCGGGGCTACGAAGGGTCGCCAAGCTCGCCATGTGGCGCCCATTGCCTACATCATCTGCACCAATCCGCGCTCGGGCAGTTGGTTGCTCAGCGACGGTCTTACCGCGACTGGCCTCGCGGGGCGTCCGCGCGAATGGTTCAACCCGCTCGTCGAACAGAAGAGCCGCGCGCTGTGGCGCATGACGCATTCGACAGATCTGAGCGATGCCGGGTATCTCAAACAGGTCCGCGCGCTCGCAAGGTCGCCCAATGGCGCGTGCGGAATCAAGCTGCATTATTATCAGCTCGAAAGACTGCTGGAGAAATTGACCGACAACGGCGCTTCGGCAAAGCGTCCGGCCTCAGCCCTCATTGCGTCGGCGTTTCCGCATGTCAAATATATCTGGCTGTCGCGCCGGGACAAGGCGCGGCAGGCGATCTCCTATCAGCTCGCCTGTGCGACGGGGCAATGGTGGCTTATCGACGGCGCGGAACCAAGCCGGCCGAAGGGCAAGGCGGCCAAACCCGTCTTCGACCCCGTCGCGCTCGCGCGCCTGGAGCAAACGCTTACCGCCAACGATGCCAAGTGGCGCGCCTTTTTTTGCGACAGCGGCGTCGTCCCACTTGCTCTCACGTACGAGGAGCTGGCGTCCGACTATTCCGGCGTCATCCTGCGCGTCCTCAAATGGCTGGGCGTGCCAGCCCCGGAAGCCGCCTCGATAAAAGCGCCGCGCTTCCGGCCGCAGTCGAACCGGCTGAACGAGAACTGGCTTGCGCGTTACAAAGCCTTCAAAGCCGAGGCGGGTCCGCTGCCGCTGCCTGCGCTGTCCGTCGAGCTGACGAGCCCGCTCAACGAACGCGCGCTTCGACCGCTCGAAGTCATTTCCCCGTTCTGGAAGCAGTGGATCGCCCGCAACAAGCGCCTCGCCACCCCAGAGGAACAAATGATCGAGGTCCTGACGAGCAACGGCTACAGCCGCCAATCGGCGAGCGCCGAAGTCGCCGCCGCGCGAGCGTCGAAATGAAGACCTGGCCCGATCTATTCGGTGCGCCCCGGCGGCGCGCGTAGCGAGTGGCGGAAGACCCCACCCAGAGAGTTGTAAATTGCTCACGTAGCTGACGGGCGGCTCGGCTGGGCGAATGGTCGGGCTGAAGCTGTTATGAATAAGATGGGTAAGCGGGCATAAGCCAATCCGGGGAGGTCGTGAGATGAATGTTCGTAGCTCGAGTTTCGATCCTAACGACATTAACGAATGGTCGCGGTCGACCTACAGAACAAGAGTGAGACCGGGAAAAACCTACTACCTTTGGGGCTCGGCCGGAGTCGGCGACCAGAAGTTCACGCCGCCGCTCATATTGCACATTCGCAACGATGTCTTCGGCGTCGAGATCGCCATCGGCACGCAAAAGGCTTCGGGCGTGCAGACGCCGATCGGAACTTTGCACCCGGGAGAATGTGTGTCTCTCCCGATCGACAAGATCTGCGGCGTTTATGCGACCTGCGCCCAGGATTCGATCGTTAGCTGTCGCATCGTAAGGTGAGGGGTGCCCCATGCCAAGCGCAACCATCATCGACATGAAGGCGAGGCCGGTCGCCTCGGCAAATCTCTGCTTTGAAGTCAGCGGGGTTCTCGACCAACTGAGCGTGCAGCTCGGCTGGCCGGTGGCGAGTTTCAACTTCGACTTTTTCTACGCCAATCTCACGGTCTACACCGCCCCGGGCGATCCCTCGCGGCTCGCCTACGATTCCCAAGGCATCCTGAGCGATCCGACGTTCGTGCGGCCGAGCACGCTCGCCACGCTCCGCTCTGCGCCGATCGCGGCTACCCTCGACAAGGCGATCACGATGCGCCAGAACGAATTCTACGCCAAATATGCGACGGCCTGGGTCGGCCTGCCCGGCATGCTGCCGATCACCAATATGATATACAACCTGTACGGGCCCGGGACGGGCTCGAAACTCGACCTGCTGCAGCAATTGGGCAAGGTCGCCAACAATCAGACCAACGCGCTGCTCGGCGCCTACGCCGCCAACGCCGGCCGAAATCCCTCCGGCCCCCAGGGCGGCGTCGTCATGACTACCTCGAGCAAAGTCAGCTCGACGGGGGGCCACAACGAAGAGGAGATGACTGCCTATAACGTGGTAGGAAATTTTCCGGCCCTTCCCCCCGGCGGCGCGCCGTTTTCCGGCGCCGGGTTCACGACGCCCACCGGCGTCACGGCGACCGAGTGGCAAGGCACGACGGGGGAAACTCAGAACATCACCAATCAGGATTACGGCTATCGCACGCCTTTTTACGAGTGCCAGGCGCAGGGGTTGCGCAGTTCGATCAGCCTCGCCGATCAGCAGTTCGCCGCGTTCATGGACGCGCAAAAGACGCCGAACATCTCGCAGATCTTCGCCAACAATCTCCAGTCGATGGATCTCGACGTGAAGCGGCTGCAGGTCGCCTTTCTCAACACCATCCTTCTGTCCCCGATTGGCGGCGTCGTCACCGGGATTTACAAAAATCCGGGCGAGGCGGTGCGGCCCGGAGAAACTGTGATGCGCGTAGAGGACAACAGCAATGTCTATATCTCGGCGAAGGTGGTCTATCGCGGCCCGATCGTCATCGCGCAACCCGGCGCGCCGCCGCCGCCCCATTCGAACGTCACGATCCACACCAAACTGTTCGACGGCGCGCCGTTGGCGCCGCCGCTGAAGGGCCAGGTGGTGGCGGCAAGAGGGGCCGGCAGCGACGATACGTGGGAGCTGGTCGTCCGATGTAACAATCTCGATCCGTCCGGCCATAACTTCATTCTCCCGATCGGCTACCATTTTGACTTCGACGACACCCAGTTCACCATCACCTGAAGCGCGATGAAGAGGTCGTCATGAGCTATTCGTCGCCCTCGCCCGAGGGTCCCATTTCGGCCGCCGGACCTTTGACCTCGCCGGCGGGGCCGTCCGACGAAATCGACAGCGTCAGCGGCGCCGATCAACTGCTGTCGAGCGCCTTCGCCAACGGCCTCTCGGATCCTTACGATCCGGCCCAGGGCGGCTGGACCTCCGGGCCGTTGCCTTCCGACCCCTATACCGGTCTGGCGATGGGCGGGGACGCCTATACAGGCGGGCCGGCTGGCGATCCCTATTCGGGCGTCCCATCGGCAAACGACAATCCGAATTTCTTCACCGGCGGCAACAATATCGATCCCATGTCGGGGCTCGAGAATGTCAATTATTTTGTAGGCGGAGGAGACGAGACGCAGGCTTCGCCGATCCCGACGAACAGCCCCCCCATTTTCCCCTGGGATTTGAGGCCGGAGGACATGCCGCAACCGCCGGACTTCGGACCGTTGCTGGACCAGACTCCAGCGCCCGCGCCGGCTCCTGCCCCGGGCCCTGCCCCGGCTCCGGGGTCCGCGGGCACTCCTCCGGCGCCCGACTCGGGTCCGGGCAATCGCCCCGACAATTCGGCGACGGACGCGCTCAATCGGCTTCAATTGACGCCGTTCAGTTACGGCCCGACGTTGCCGCAGGCGCAAGCGAACATTGCGGAAGCGATGACGAGTTCTCTGCGGCCCGGCGCGCCTGCGCCGCCAGTTCCGCCAGAGCCGTTCATCAATCTGATGCTGAGCGACAGGCAGCAGCGCGCCCTCGTCGACTACGGGCCGCCGAATCCTGCAGCGCCGCCTCCGCCCGTGGTTCCGCCGCCACCGGGAAGCGTCTTGCCTTCCGACACCTTTCTCAAATTCCGGCTCTCGCTCGGTTCGGGAAACAATCCGACCGAACCCGACTTCGGCCTACGATTGACCTGGAACGGGAAGGGCATTCTCGGCCAGGGCGCCGACGACGCCAAGACAGGCGACCAGTTCCCGACGCCCCTGCAAGGCGGCCTCCGGGTTCTCGGGATAGGGGGAACCCTGCATGGGTCGGTGTTCGGCGACGATGTGACCGCGGGCGCCACCTATCAACGCGAATTCGGCCGCGGCGACGAAGGGAGGTATGGACGCCTCGACCTATCCATCGGAGTTCTCGCGGGTAATCGCGATCTGGCGATCAATCCGAGCATTCCCGATGGCATCCCGGCGAACAGCGAAAGCTTCGCCTTTCACAGTTCCGCCACGACGCTCCAGGAGTCTCTCAGTTTTCCGTTTCTGCAACCGGGACCAAGCGTCGGCGCCACGGCGGTGGTGACCGACAACCGGAACTTCGAAGTCGGCGTGTCCGCGGGCATCTCCCTAGTTCTGCCCCAGAGCGTGCCGCTGATTGGCGGCGCCTTGGCGGACTACACTTTCTACGACGCCGATCATCCTCACGCCGCCGGCGGGGCGGCCGGCAGTCTGCTCGACCTGATCGTCGGGAACCCCAAGATCATGGGCAGTTCTGTCTGGAACCAGCAGACGGACGCCGGCCAGTATGTCGGTATTCGCGCATGGGGAAGATTCGCGGGGTTCTGAGAGAAACGACGACGGCCGAGGCGGAGCTGAAAAGGTGCGCAAAACGATTTCAGATACTGAGGGGCTGAAGTGGACCCCGATTTTGGGACCGGGGTAAGTTGGAGACCGGCCGTTCCGTCTGATAGACGGAGCGGACGATGACGAAGAAGACGAGACGACGGATCGACGCCGGGCTGAAGGCGAAGATCGCCCTCGAGGCGCCGCGGGAGCCGGCCACGGTCAACGACCTCGCTCAGCGCTACGAGGGCCACCCGAACCCGATCTACGCCTGGAAGAGGCATCTCCAGTATCAGGCGGCGCGGGCGTTCGATCCCGGGGTCGGGCGGGACGCGGAGACGGCGTACGAGCGGGGATCGAGCGGCTGCACGCCAAGATCGGGCAGCTCACTGTCGAGCGGGATTTTTTAGCGCGGAGGTCCGGAAGATGAGGGTGCCGGACCGCAGAGCGATGCTCGACCGCGCCGACGAGGCTCTGTCGATCCGGCGCCAATGCGCGCTTCTGAATGTGGCGCGCTCGGGCGTCTACTGGGCGCGAAAGCCGGCCAACGACAATGACGCGTCGCTGATGCGCCGGATCGACGAGCTGTTCACCGCCTGGCTGTTTCTCGGCTCGCGCCGGATGGCGGAGATGCTGCGCGCCGAGGGCTCGCCCGTGAACGGCAAGCGCGTGCAGCGGCTGATGTGCCTGATGGGGCTCGCGGCGCTCGGGCCGAAGCCGAGGACGACCAAGCCTGCGCCCGGCCACAAGATCTACCCCTATCTCCTGCGCGGCATGACGATCGTGCGGGCGAACCACGTGTGGGCGGCCGACACAACGTACATCCCGATCGGGCGCGGCTTCCTCACCGGCGCCTTCTCGAAGGCCGGCTCTCGGCATCTGACGCGGTGCAAAACTCCCTCGATCTCAGGACGGCTCGCCCTTTGTGGGAAAGCGCCGGCAGTCGAAATGTTGTCAACCCGATGAGGTGCGGCGCGATTTCTACATCGCGTCCGAAGATGACTTCCTCACACTCATCAAGCTGCGCCCAATCGTCATGTACAGGCTGAAGCGCGTGCCTGGCCCTCAAGCGCCGGCGCCGGCAGGGTTGTCCGTTCCGTGGCCCTCGAGCCCATCCGGTCAAAAGCGTCAATGAAGAACTGCTCCTGATCGGTGACGAGCCCGTGAAGACCTAGGCCGAGGCGCCGCCGTTCTTGGAACGAAGGCGCCTTGGCCACTGCGTAGCCCAGCGCCTTCGCCGCCGTATCCACAAAGCCATACTCGATCCTCAGATATCGGGCGAAGACGCCGTCATCGATGGCGTCTGTCGCGACTTCGCGAAAGAAGCGGTGGTCGAGGGCTGCGTCCCATGTCCGGCGCGAATTGGCGCGCATCCGCTCCGAAAACGAGGACGCGTCGGTCATGGCGCATTCCTAGCGCGCTCGACGAATTGCTTCGCTCGGTGGGCGTCGACCGGGTTCCACCAGCGCCCGTCAACCTTCAATGCGCTTGCGACGATGATTCCGTCGACGATGGACAGAATGTCGCCGACATTGCCCGAATCGACGCCGCTGCCGACCAGCGTCGGAAGCGAGGCGGCGGCCCGGATCTTCCTTAAGTAATCGAGATCGGCGGCGTGGCCGGTGCGCTGGCCGGTGAAAATGACGGCGTCGGCGTTGAAGAACTCGACGTCGCGAACGAGCTCCGCGATCGGCCGATCCTGCACAATCGCGTGCGCGCCGTGCTTGACATGGGCGTCGGCGAAGATCTTGACGGCTCGCGCCTGAAGTAGGCTCCGGTAGCGCATCGCTTTCGCGGCGGCGCCTTCGATCAGGCCTTCATTGGCGACGTAGGCGTTGGCCCATTGATTGACACGAACGAATCGCGCGCCCGCGGCGCTCGCAATGGCAAGCGCATGGAGCGCGGCGTTGGCGAGCACGTTGACGCCGATGAGCAATCCCGTCTCGCAGCGGACGCGCTCGGCCGCAACCGCCATATGCGCCGCGGTTTCCGGGCCGATGTCCTCGGGCTTCGAAAAAGGGACGTCTCCGTGGTTCTCGACAATGAGGCCGTCGAAGCCTCCCTGGGCATATGCTCGCGCGTCCGCGAGCGCTCGCGCATAGATCGGCTCGACCCCGCCGCCTGCAAATTCCGGCGATCCCGGCAAAGGGAGAAGGTGGACGACGCCGATCAGGACCCGGTTCGGGCGGCCGAATAGGACTTTCAGCGCGTTCTCGCGCGCTCGCGCGACGGAAGGCGCGTCTGTCATTGTCGATGCTCCTCGAAACGCCTAAGGGCGGCGTGCTCAAGAATGTTCGCCATCTCCTGCCTGGATGGAAAGGAGCCAAGCACGCCCCTTCGCGTGACAGAAATCGAAGCAGCCTCCATCGCCGCGGCGAGCGCTTCTCTTGAGCCGCGGCCAAGACTTTTGGCGGCGACCAAGACTCCGCAGAAGACGTCGCCCGCGCCGACCGCGTCGAGCGCGGCGACTTCAGGCGCCGAGACACGGAATGCATCGTCGGCCGAAAAGAAAGCAGCGCCGTCGGGCCCGAGCGTGAGCACGGCCGCGCCCGCGCCCTTCATGCAAAGCGCCCGAGCCGCATCGTCTGCTTCGCCCGCCGCGAGCTCGCCCGCCTCGCCGCGGTTCAGGACAACGAGATCGACGAGCGCCCAGTCGTATTCTCGGGCGGGGTAGGTCGGCGATGGATTGAGAATCGTCGCCGCGCCCTTCGCCTTCGCGAGAGCGAGGCAGTCGCGCGTGACCGCGGCGCTGAGATTGCCTTGCATGACGACGAAGTCGTCCGGCTTGATCCATGACCCGATCGGCGTCTCGGAGATGGGATCGAAATTGCGCGCCGCGTCGATGAGGCTAAGAATCATGTTCTCGCCCCGGGTGTCGACCGCGATCACGCAGCGATCCGTCCCGTAAGACGAGATCGCCAGGGCGTCCGTCAGCACGCCTTCGCCGGCAAGGCTCGAGCGAATGCGGTTCCCTGCGGCGTCATCGCCGATGGCGGCGACAAGGCGAACATCGGCTCCACAGCGCGCAGCGGCGATGGCCTGATTGGCGCCCTTGCCTCCGAGGTCTTCGGAGGTGCCGAGAGCTACTATCGTCTCACCAGGCCTCGGAAAGCGATCCACCCGGATGACGCTATCGACCGCCGCGTTGCCGATCACATGGATCATCTTGTCCTTGTCATCCGCCACCGGCCAGCCATGCGAGCGCTTGGCGCCAGAGGCGGGAATATCCCGGCCACGCGGCGAATTCCGGCGGCAGCCAGTGCGGCCCGATGTCGGATGTCCACGCAAGGGTTCGGCCCTTGCCGAAAGTTCCGGCGACAAGAAGCGGCTTGCCGTCATAGTCGGCCGAAGCGGTCGCGAGCACATCGGCGCCGGGCTTGGCCTTCACTTCGTTGAAACCGAGCAGCGGCGGCCAATCACCGGCGAAGCCGGCGAGAATGGGATGCGCCTTCTGCTTGATGACCGGCGTGAATCCCTCCGGGACCTCGACCCGGTCGTCATAGGGGAGGATCTCGACCGGCAAAACCTCCTCGACCGGCGTGCCATGGTAGCGAGCCCCTCCGTTGATGCCCTGGAAGCTGTAGTAGCCCCCGACCATCAGGAGTCCTCCGCCTCGCTCGACGTAGGTCTTCAGCGACCGCAACCGGTTCGGCGTGCGCTTGCTCGCGATCCAGGTGTCGGGATGGAGCAGAAGCGTGTTCGCCCCGATGTCGGACAGAATGACCGCGTCATAGGCCGCGAGAGCGTCGGGCGTCTGGGGGAAGTCGCGCTGCGCCTCGTGCGCGGGCATGTAGCGCAAGTCGAAGGCCGAGCCTTTCAGCGCTTCGACAAGGGGCTCGGCGCCGAGGTGGAACGTGACCGTCGGGAACTGATCGAAGCCCTTGATATGCGTCGCCGTCGTGACCCACGACTCGCCGGCAAGAAGGATATTGTATCGTCGCTCCGCCAAAGTCCGCCCTCCATTCCGATCAGCGCCCGCGATGCTCGGCAGAGAACACCCGACGCGGGTTTTCGACCATGATGGCGTCGATCGTCCGCTGATCCATGCCGTGGCGCTTCAGGCGCGGCACGAAGTGCTTGAGGATATAGCCGTAGCCGAATCCGCCATGGCGCGTCAGCATCATTTTGAGGAACACATCCTGCGACATGAGAAGCGAGTTGAGGTAGCCGTCCTCGACCAGCTTGCAGATGGCGACGGCGTTCTCCTCGTCGCACGGCGACTGGGCCTGCTGGTCGGCGTAGAAAAAGTCCATGCCGATCATATCGTATTCGATGAAGGCGCCTCGGTCCGCGAGGCTGCGCTGATATTTGCGGTCGTGCAGGCTCGGGTTCATATGGCACAGGACGACGTGCCGCGGGTCCGCGCCCTCGCTCTCGACGACATCGAGCGCGCGATGGGCAAGGCGCTCCCAGCCTGGAAGGTGAATGGAGAGAGGAGCGCTGCTCAGCCTGCTCGCTCGCGCCGCGCCCCTCAGCACCTTCTCCTCGGCCGGCGTGAAGTCCTTGCTGATCCCGATCTCTCCGATGATCCCGGCGCAGACCTCGGGCTCATCCTCCGAGACGCCGCAGTCCCTGGAGATCGCCTCGGCGATCATTTCGACCGACATATCCCTCACATAAGGGGGATGCGACGGCTCGAGATAGAAGCCCGCGCCCATCACGATGTTGAGCCCGGTTCGCCGACTGATCCGCTGCAACGCGGAGGGGTCGCGGCCGATCCCCAAATTGGTCGGATCGACCACGGTCTTGCCGCCATATTCGACGAAATGGTTGAGCTCCTCGATCGCGGCCTTCACGTCGAGCAATCCGCAATTGTCGCGATTGAGGAACGGGTTCATCCGCAGATCGCCGATCATCGATATGTCGAGCGGCCGCTCGGCGATGGCGATCTCCGAGCCGCAGCACGGGCGCTTCCACCAGCTCGAGGCGTCGAGCAGAATATGTTCGTGCATGAGCGTGACGCCCATCGCCTCGACAGGGATGGGGCCGAGCACCGTTCGCACCGATCCTGAATGGACGCCGATGGTCGGCTTGGCCAATGTCGGTCCTTCCTTTCTTCACCCAGCCTGCCGGCCAGCGCGGAACAGGCGGAAGTTGAGCCAGATGGCGAGCAGGATGATGATGCCCTCAACGATGGGCGTCAGGAACGGCGACATATGACAGAGGATGAGGCCGTTGCCGATAACCGCGACGGTCAGCGCGCCCAGCATCGTGCCGAGCATCGTTCCGCGTCCGCCGAACAGGCTCGTTCCGCCGAGCACCACCGCGGCGATCACGTCGAGCTCGAAGCCGCCGCCTGCATTCGAGGAGCCGCTTCCGAGGCGCGCGGCGATGATGATTCCCGCCATCGCCGCGGCGAGTCCGCTCAAGCCGTAGACCGCGGCCGTGATCTTCCTGGTGTCGACGCCGGCGCGCCGGACCGCCTCGGCGTTCGCGCCGACCCCGGTCACGTAGCGGCCGAAGGTGGTTTCATTGAAGATGAGGAAGCCCAGCGCCAGCACGACGACGGCGATGATCGCCGGCATCGGCAGGCCGACGATCCAGCCCCGGCCGATTTCGTTGAAGGGGCTCTGTGGGTCGATCGGGATCGAATAGCCCTTTGTCATGAGAAGCGCGGCGCCCCGGATGGAGCTTAGGCCCGCGAGCGTGACGATGAACGCGGGAATGCCCTCATAGGCGATGAAGAAGCCCTGGAGAAGGCCAATGACGACGCCTACGCCAAGCATCAGCGCAACCACCAAAGGCCAGCCGAGGCCGGCCTGCAGCGCAATGGCCGCAAGCGCATTGACGAGCGCCAGGATCGAGCCGACGGAAAGGTCGATGCCCGCCGTCGTGATCACGAAGGTCATCGCGACCGCCACGATCATAAGGGGCGCGATCTGTCGCAGGATGTTGAGAAGATTGGCTTCGGTGAGGAACGTGTCGGTGATCAGCGAGAAAGTGACCGTCATCACGACGAAGAAGGCCGCGATGCTCAGCACGCCGCCGCTGTCATGGGCGATCAGCCTGGCGCGATCGCGGAGCGCCGCGTGAGCGGTAATCGCAGTCAAGTCCGCGCCTCTCTCGCGCCCTGGGTTCCCGCCGAGATCGACCGGAATTTCCTCCCCACGATGAGGTTGACGATCTCCTCGATGTTCGTTTCACCAATGAGCCGCTCGGCGGCGTTACGGCCCTCATAGAGAACCATGATCCGGTCGCAGACCACGAACAGATCCTGCAGCCGATGGGTGACGAGGATGACGCTGACGCCGCTCGCGCTCACTCTCCGGATGAGATCGAGCACCGCGTCGACCTCGGCGACCGCGAGAGCCGCCGTCGGTTCGTCCATAATGAGAACCAGAGGGTTAAACGACACTGCGCGCCCGATCGCAATGCTCTGGCGCTGGCCGCCGGAAAGGTTCTCGACCTTGAGCCGCGTACTGGCCATGCGAATGCCGAGATCACCGAGCATTCGGGCGGCGTCTTCGTGCATCTTGCGCTTGTCCATGAGCGGCACGCCGAGGATGCGCCTGAGCGGCTCGCGGCCAAGCAGGAGGTTGCCCGCGACATCGACCGTGTCGCAGAGCGACAGGTCCTGATAGACCATCTCGACCCGCTCGCGGCGCGCGTCGGCGGGCGAAGAGAAACGGACTTCGCGGCCATCGAGGAGGATGCGGCCGGAATCGGGAATGACTGCGCCGGACAGGATCTTGCTCAGCGTCGACTTTCCCGCGCCGTTGTCGCCGACGAGTCCGAGGACCTCGCCCGCCCGCAGGACGAGGTTGACACGATCGAGCGACTTGATGGCGCCGAAGGCCTTGCTGATGTCCTCCATCCTCACCCGGACGGCTGCATCCGCGCTCAACATTCGCTTGGGGCCTGCCTTCGTGCAACGAGGGGAGAGAACGCGGGACGCTCAGAAAAGCATCCCGCATCGGGTCGGTCACGCCGGCCTATTTGAACAGGCTGCGAAACTTGTCGACGTTCTCCTTGGTCACGATGGTGACGGGAATGTCGATGCTCGGGTCGATCTTCTCGCCCTTCTTGATCTTGAGGATGGTGTCGACGCCAGCCACGCCCTCCTGGAACGGGTCCTGCTGAACGACGGCGACGATCCAGCCATCGTCGATGCCCTTGATCGCCTGAGCGGTGAGGTCCCAGCCGAAGACCTTGACCTTGTCGGTGCGCTGCTGGCTGGTCACGGCGGAAATCGCGCCAATGAGCGCGGGCTCGCCGGTGGCGTAGAGCGCGTTCATGTCGGGGTTGGCCGTCATCAGGTTTTCCGCGGCGGTCAGCGCGACATCCTGGATGTTCTGGCCGTCGACCGTGTCGAGGAATTTCACGCCTGGCGCCGCCTGGGCCGCCGCCTTGAAGCCGTCCAGGCGCTGGTTCTGGATGAAGGAATTGAGCGCGCCGACGACGCCGACCTTGGCCGAGCCGCCCATCTTGGTCTTCACGTAATCGGCGAAGTATTTGCCGATCTCTTCGCCAGCCCCCTTGTTGTCGACGCCGATGAAGGCCGCATTGTCGCCGTCGGGGATCCGGGCGTCGATGGCGACAACGGGAATGCCGGCCTTTTTCGCGGCTGTGATCGCGGGCTTCACCCCGTTCACGTCGATGGCGACGAGCACGATGCCATCCACTTTCTGGGCGATGTAGTCCTCGATCGCGCTGTTCTGGGCCGCGGCGTTGTTGTTGGCGTTGAAGATGACGAGCTTCGCGCCCGCCTTGTCGGCCGCCTGTTTGGCGCCGTCGTTGATCTGGTTGAAGAACAAGGCCTGCTGGTTGATCGTGACCAGCGCGACCGTCGCCGCATTCGCCGCGGTCATTCCAAGCATGGCCCCAGCCAGCGCCACAACACCCAAGCCCTTTATCATTGATCTCATAGTGCGCTCCATCAGGTTATTTTGGACGCCGAACCACCTGGCGATCGAAACTGACGCGACAGGCAAATTATTGGACCATTGGAAGCGTGCCCTATTTTCGGCCTACGGCGCAAGACTCCGCGGGGCTTTGCACACCCATTGCCGTCCAGCGGACGTAATTCTAGCAGGCCGACCGAGGAAACCTGGGCCGACGCCTTTCAGAAGCGTTGCGACTGCTACGAAGTAACGGGTTCTTTTCCGGCGCCGGTCCGCGCACTGGTCCGCCGGAACCCACCAGGTCTCCGAATAAGCTGTGTCCAGAGCAGTAAGAGCCCGTTCGCTTAGCGTGGGCTTCCACACGATCGTAACTCACCGACGTTGTCCTCTGAAACCCGCTCCGCTGCTCGCCTCAGCCCCTCGAGTTTGGGATGCTTGCGCTCAATCTCGATTACCAGACCATCAAACGGAGTGCACCCCACGCTCGGCGGTGTAGGGCGGGCGCGTTATTCTGATGTCGGTGACGGGGCCACTCCCCTTGATCGGCGATGGCGACATACGTTATCCGCACGCGCGTTATCCGCACGCGGCGAGGCGATGATTGATTCGCTCAGGCGCTTTCGCCGTTGACATTAGCGAGAGACGAAGGTGTGGTGCGACTGATCGCCCGTGAAGCTTGGCGCGGTCAAGATCGACGCTGGCAAGGGGCGCGCCCGCCACACCCTCCGTCATCACGACGACGTGGTCCGAAAGCCCAAGCAATTCGTCGAGATCGTCGGAAATGAGAGCACGGCCGCGCCCTCTGCGACGGCGAGGTGGATGAGGCGATGCAGTTCCGCCTTAGCTCCGACATCAACGCCTGCGGTCGGCTGAAACATGTCAAGATGCGTTTCGCCGATGTCGGGCAAAATCACCCGACAGCCAGGCTTTATGTGGAAACTCTTCCTCGGACGGCATGGGTCGACCCGAGCGTCAGTGTGGACACCTCGGCCATAAAGAACCTCGTCGACGTCCATCGCTTGCCGGAGGTGTCGAGCCTGTATGGCTTGACGCGATTCGAAGCCGCACCCACGAGTTCGGATGGCGACATCGAGGACATCCAACTGGCGGTTCACGGCACGCCGATCTCCCGCGCGGCGGACCGGTTACTGGCTATCGAACAAATCGGCGAAGGGCTCCACATTGACGAGCAAGTGGTGACCCGTCGGCTTCAGACCTCTGATGTCGTCAACCGCCAAGCAAGCCTGCTTCGTGGCTACGTTCATTGGCGAACCAGGTCGACTGCCT
>Ga0209167_10000680_pt1 | contig 23032 bp, 17 predicted proteins | sample Coa_R1_9_FD_187154 | JGI IMG/M metagenome (GOLD analysis project Ga0209167, IMG submission 187154) | Surface soil microbial communities from Centralia Pennsylvania, which are recovering from an underground coalmine fire - Coalmine... | ecosystem: Environmental > Terrestrial > Soil >... | reverse complement strand
TTCTAGCTGATCGCGAGGGACGGGTTATTTCCCGAGGCCACAACTTGCGAGTGCAGAGCGGCGACCCCACGGCACACGCGGAAACGGTTTGCATTCGTAACGCCGGCCGACGCCGCGACTGGCCGCAGTTAATGCTGGTCAGCACTCTCAGTCCCTGTATCATGTGCACCGGCACGGCATTGCTCTATAGAATTCCCCGGGTGATCATCGGCGAAAACCGAAATTTCCGAGGTGCGGAAGACTTGTTCAAACAACATGGTGTTGAGGTCGTCGTTCTCGACGACGCAGAGTGCATCCGAATGATGCGCAATTTCGTTCTCACCCACGCGGACTTGTGGAACGAAGATATCGGCACGTAGTTGGGTCTGTAGATGGGTCTTGGGTCTAAGGTCTTAGGTGTTCGGCCTGATCTCAGGCTTCTCCGCTCAGCCCTAAGACCTAAGACCCAAACCACGCTACGTCACGCAGCAGATACAATAGCAAGTTAAAAGAGGCTCTGATGACTACTGCTCACCCCGTTCGCCCAGATGTGGCCGCGGAGATGCCGGCTGTCCCACTGACCACGGAAGGCTACAGCGTGCTGCACCAGATGATGCGCTTCCGCCGCCCGGCTTGGCGTGCCCTGCCCGAGGCCGATAGGTCCGCTATCGCGAAGGAAGCGTCCGACGTGCTCTCTGCTATGGAGAAAAATGCAGCCGGCCAGTCCGCGCTCTTCTCGCTGATCGGCCACAAAGGCGACCTGATGCTGATTCACTTCCGCGAATCATTTGCCGATCTGAACCGGGCCGAACTCCAGTTGGCGAATCTTCGTCTCAGCGATTACCTCGAGCCGACTACTTCCTATCTCTCCATCATCGAACTCGGGCTCTACGATTCGACCGTCAAAATCTACAAAGAGCTTGCCGAGCAAGGCATTGAGCCGCACTCGGAGCAATGGAAGGCTGAGATCGCAGGCAAGCTTGATCGCCATAAAGAGGCCATGCGTCCGCGTCTGTATCCGGAAATTCCGACGCACCGTTATGCCTGCTTTTACCCCATGGATCGCCGCCGCGGCGAAGACAAGAACTGGTACATGCTGCCCATCGAGGAACGCGCCCGGCAGATGGGCGAGCACGGCCTGGTCGGCCGCCGCTATGCGGGAGAGGTCAAACAGATCATTACCGGCTCGATCGGCTTCGACGACTGGGAGTGGGGCGTCGACCTCTTCGCGGACGACCCACTGGTTTTCAAGAAACTGATCTACGAAATGCGGTTCGATCGGGTCAGCGCCGTTTATGCTCTCTTCGGCCAGTTCTACGTAGGTGTGCGCGTCCCGGCGACGAGTTTAGAAAAGCTACTGGGTGGGGAGTTGCCGAAATCGTAGAGACGTGACTTGTTACTCCTCCGCCCGCAGCCGATGGAGCCAGCCAGAACCCGAACCGCATCATCAGGAAAACTCCCAGATAAATTACCAGGAAGGTCCTATGTCCACTCTCGGCCTGATCGAATACAAAGACGCCAGTCCCGAAGTCCGCGCCGTCTACGACGAAATCATGACTACCCGCAAGACCGACTGGATCAACAATTTCTGGAAGGTGCTGGCCAACGATCCCGTTGCCCTCAGGCGCACCTGGGACGACATCAAGCAGATCATGGCTCCAGGGGCGCTTGACCCGCTCACCAAGGAACTTATCTATGTCGCGGTAAGCGTCAGCAATCAATGCGGATACTGCATTGCCTCGCATACCGCCTCCGCCCGCAAGAAGGGCATGACCGACGAGATGTTCAAAGAGTTGATGTCAGTGGTCGGCATGGCCAACGAAACTAATCGGCTGGTTGCGGGTTATCAAGTGGAAATCGACGAGCAGTTCAGGAACGGCAGGTAGATGCTGATCGTTTGTCTGCACCGTTGGCTTGCGTCGACGGGGAATTGAGATGCATTCAAGAGATATGATGAGACTTGCGCGTAACTTTATGATTGCAGGCTGCTTAGTCGGCCTTAGTTTGCTCATGCAAGGCTGTGGCGCTAGCAGTGGAAAATCCGACATCACACCACCCCCGCCGCCTCCTCCAACCGTCGGGGCCGACGTCAACGAAAGCCTCGAGACGGTCACTCTCTATGTCGACGGAACGGCTGGAAGCGACAGCAATAACGGCTCCCAGAGTTCTCCCTTCAAGACCATCAACAAAGCGCTGGCCACGGCCGCCAAGAACAATCAAAGCAGCATTGGAACTCAAATCAATGTCAATGCCGGCATCTACCGGGAACAGTTAACATTTCAATCCTCTCAAACATCTTTGCCGTTTACTCTTCAGGCCGCCACGCCGGGAACTGTCTTTGTTTCGGGAGCCGACGCTCTTCCCGGAGATACGTGGACGGTCTCCACCTACGGGGCCAATATTTACACCAATGCCGCTACGACCAGTTACATTTCTGCGGCATGCCCTACGCCGGCGGGATGGCCGCCGATTCCTCCCGTAGTGCTGAGGAGGGAAATGGTTTTCGTCAACGGCGAGCGGCTCAATCAAGTGATGTTCTCGAATGAATTGGGTCCCGACACATTTTGGGCGGACGCCGGCGGAACCAATCAGATCTACATCTGGCCGCCCGAGGGAACAACCATGGCGAACGCCGATATCGAAGTAGCGACCGCCTCGCGGAGCCCACTGCTGCATACGGTTGGAGTCAACAACTTCGTGATTCGAGGCTTGACCTTCGAATACGACGATTCCTGCATTCAGTCGGGATCGCGCGTCAGCAATGCGACCAACGTGTTGATCGATACCGACCAGTTTCGTTGGAGCAACTCGATTGGATTCGGCATTTACCCAGGTACGACGGAAACCACCGAAAATATAACGGTGCAAAATAGCGTGGCCAATCACAACGGGCAAATCGGTTTTTCCGGCAACCAGGTCAAGTACGTTCTCTATCAAAATGACGAAAGTTCCTATAACAGCTGGCGCGGCGCACTGGGCGCGTTCTACGAAGTCGGCTTCGACGGCGCCGATTTCTTCCTGCACCACGACAGCGATTTCACGAACTACAGCGCCTTCTATAACGAGAGCAGCGGCGTGCACTTTGACACCGACAACGCCAACGACAAAGTCACGGGACTGCAATCAGGAGGAAACAACGTCGAGGGACTTTCCATTGAAGCCAGCGAAGGTCCATTCAGCGTTCAAAACAGCGCTTTCTGTAGCAACTCGCTGGTCCCGGCCAGCAAGACTGGAAACATCAACGTTGCTGATTCCTCCAACGTCACGCTGACGGGAAATACGTTCTATAACGGGGCGCCCGAGCAGATTTACATTGTCGGAGGCGGGCGCGCGGGCACGAACTGGGAGCAGCCGACCGTTCCCCTGGTTCGCTTCAATCAAAACCTAACCCAGACCAGTAATACTTTGATTGGCACGGCGGACCAACTTGGCTTTTACACCTACTACAGGGACGCTCCGGCCTGTACCGTTCCGATTGCCGATATGTGGCAAACTTTCGGCGGTACATTTTCGTCGTCGTCCAATACCTGGGGCGATACCGTAGCCACCAACACCTCGTACGATTTTTTCAGCGCTGCGGTGTTAGGCAACCCTGTTCCTCTTTCCACCTGGCAGAGTGCGCCACCGGCTGGGGTCGGACAGGATACGAATTCGCAATTCGTGCCGGGAGGGACGGCTCCCGCGCAGTGCGCACTTCCCGCACCGGACATCGCCGATTTTTGGCTAGTACTCGGACCTCGGGGCGGAGCCGCCGCCATCGTTCCTACCGCAGGAGGGGCGGTGATCCCGGTTCCGATTGATCTCGTTTCGCTGGGCTTTACAGGCAACGTTTCACTCAGACTTGATACGACTCAGGTGGGGGGATCCCCAGTCGCAGGGATTAGCGGAAGCTTCAGTCCGCAGACGATATCGCTTTCTCGGGGCAATCCCTTGACGCCGATCCCCAGCACGCTCACGATTGCCACTAGCGCCGAGACTCCCGACGGCTTTTATCCGCTCACGGTAACGGCCACCGACGGGGCGAAATTGACGAGGACGGCGACTTTCTTTGTTCAGGTGGGATCGCCCTCGGCGCTGCAGTTTGGGGGGACGACCACGACGATTCAAGCGGGAAGCTGTTCGATCTTTGAAATTCACAGCGTCGACTCGAACGGCAATCCGTCCGACGTGTTGAGCGACACGTATTTGAATGCGACAGGGACCGGCTCAGGGCAGTTTTATCAGGATTCGCGGTGTTCCTCTCCGGTCAGCTTTACTCCCATTCAGACCGGATGTCCCGCTGGGCTTCTCATTCCGCAGGGTGACTACGCTCCCCATTTGTCTGGAACTCAATCGATCTGGTTCATGGATCCCAAGGCGGAGACCTTGAGCATACAGATCAGCGATGTAGCGGGGAACCTCAAGCCGGTGACGACCACGATTCAGGTGCAGTAGGGATGGGAGCGCGTTGCCGGAAGTGAGTTCGTCGCCGTGCCCGTGCTAGTTTCGCGGGCCCGATCGTCCAAACTTAAATTCGTGCAGCTTCATGTCGACTCTGCGGCCGCGAAACCGCACGCCCTCGGCCTCCAGCCGTAACCGCTGTTCGACGGCCGCATCGCCGGTCAGCTTGATCTGGCCGCCGGCCCCCAGCACGCGCTGCCAGGGCAATTCGAATCCGCGCCGCAGCACGGCCGCCACTTGTCGCGCTGCTCCTGGAGAGCCCGCCGCCCTCGCGACGGCACCGTAGGTCAACACTTTTCCGCGAGGAATCGAGCGAATCGCTCGCTCGATCCGCAATCGCATCGCGCCAGAATCGTTTCGACTGGAATCTCGGGCAGGAGAACCGCGGCTGGATCTTTTCACCAATGTCATCCTGAGCGAAGTCGAAGGAACCCCTACCGAATAAGGATGCGGATCTCGAGAAAGCCGATGATCCACAACGGATCCCCCGCAATTTCACGCTCTATCCGCGTTCATCCGCGAAATCCGCGGCGGCTCTTATCTCTCCCCTACGCGGCGCTGCGGAACGATTCCAATGCCTTGTATTCCGAGTCGTGCACGTCGAATACGGTCAGCAGCTTGGTGATCTGCAGCAGGTCGGTCACGCGCTTGTTCAGATTCGCCAGCTTGATCGAACTCCCGGCGCTCAGCGCGGTGGTGTGCAGCGCCACCAGCGTGCCCAGTCCGCTCGAATCGATGTAGTTCACTTCGCCCAGGTTAAGCACAATGCGCTTGCTCCCATCCGAGATAGCTTTCTTCACTTCGTCGCGCAACAGGGCTGATTCCTCGCCGAGCACGATCCGCCCGTTACACTCGAAAGCCACAATTCCGTCCACCGTTCGTTTCGTGATTTTCAATTGCATAACAACGCTCCTTTGCGGCCCGCCGTAGACTCGCCTCGCCCCAGCCGCATCCGCACAAATCTGTCGCACTAGCCTATCGCGGGCGGGCGAGGTTAGCAAGCCCACCCAGAGCCAATCTCCGCGTTCTTTGCGGATTTTCTCGGAGCACTTTGGGGTCTAAGGTTTTGTTTTATTGCCATAGTCATCCCGTATAATCGTCTCTTCCGCTCATGAGCTATACCGTCCTGGCGCGCAAATACCGTCCGCAGAAGTTTTCCGAGGTGATCGGACAAGAGCACGTCACCCGAACCCTGCAGAACGCCATCGAACAAGGGCGCACCGCTCACGGCTACATCTTCAGCGGCCACCGCGGCATCGGCAAAACCACCGTCGCCCGCATTCTGGCTGCGGCGCTGAACTGCCGGTCCGGTCTTCCGAAAGAAAATCACCCGGTTCCCGAGCCTTGCGGGGTCTGCGAGTCGTGCACTGAAATTCGCGCGGGAAACGCTGTCGACGTTATCGAAATCGATGCAGCCACGAACCGAGGCATCGACGAAATCCGAGAACTTCGCGAAGCCGCGCGTTACCGCCCGGCGCGCGACCGCTTCAAAATCTACATCCTCGACGAAGCGCACCAGATCACCGACGCCGCCTTCAACGCGCTGCTCAAGACGCTCGAAGAGCCGCCCGACCACATTGTCTTCATGCTCGCGACCACGCAGCCCGAGGATATTCCGCAGACCATCCGTTCGCGCTGCCAGCATTTCAGTTTTCGCGCCGTCAAGTTTGACGCCATCGTTGGACAGTTGCGCGACCTGGTCACGCGCGAAAAAATCGAAGCTGACGACGACGCTCTTGCCCTGCTCGCCGAAGCGGGCGACGGATCGATGCGTGACGCGCTTTCCATTCTCGACCAGGCGATCGCCTCATCGAACGAACGCCTCACCGCCGATTCCGTGCGCAACCTGGTCGGCGCCGCGCCCGCGCACATTCTTGAGCAGGTGATGCAGGCTGTCGCCGAGGGCAGAAGCGAAGAAGTTCTCCGCTACGTTGACCACCTCATCAGCGAAGGGCACAGTCCTACGCACTTCGCCCGCCAGATGGTCCGCTTTCTGCGTAACGCGACGGTTGCTCAAATCGCAGGCAAGGGTTCATCTTTGTTGCAGGTTTCGAGCGAAGAGCGCGAACGCGTCGCCCGCGTGGCCGAGTTATTCGGCGAAGAAGACCTCACCCGCCATTTGCAGATCATGCTCCGCACGCACGGCGAGCTGGGATACAAGCAGGAACAGCGGTTCCACCTCGAACTCGGCCTGCTCAAGATGGCGCACACGCAAAAGCTGATCCCGATCGAGCAGTTGTTGAGCGATGTCGCCTCTGCTCCGTCGAGCGCTTCGCCAAGGCCGCCAGCGAGACCGGCAATCGTGGGCAACACGCCGAGCAGTTTTGCGAATTCTGAAACCCGCCGTCCAGAGCCTGCTCCCAGCGCGCGTCCAAACTATGTTTCTCCGTTCGCGGCGGACTCGGCGCGGAAAGGCACCCCGCGGCAGGAGGATTCCTCTGACTCCATTTCTCCGCTTGGCCCGCGCATCGTTGCTGCGTCCAACGCCGCAGCAGGCTCGCCCGAGCCGGTGATCATGGGTTCTGCTGCGCCAGCGACCATGCGCGAACCCGCGCCAGAACCGGACGCGGACCTCGATCCTGATCCTGGTCGTCGTCCAACGGACGCAGCTAGCTCCGTTTCCGCCATCGCGGATAAACCCTCTGCCGCCGAGCCGCACCTGGAGCCGGAACCGCAAGCTCAACCGGGGCTGCCAATTCCAGCCGCATCAGAATCACAGCCACAGCCACAGCCACAGGCGCAGGCACAGCCTCTGCCTCCGGCTCAGAATCAGAATCCGACTCTGAGTCAGATCGACCGTCTGCAGAACGCCGTACTGCAAGCCCTTACCGATGGCAACCAGCGAATTCTGGTGTCGATGCTCTCCGCCGGAGAGTGGAGCGTGCAGGGCAACGAGGTGGTCATCAAGATCGCCGAGTCGCAGACGGTCGTGGACATGTCAATCGGTCCCGACGCGAAACGGCTCGCGATCGCATCCGCCAGCGGAATCCTGGGCCGCGCCGTGAAGTTGAGAGTTGTCCCAGGCGCGGTCGTGACATCTCAAGAAGGGAAGAGTAAGGGCGCCGTCGCGCGATCCAACGGGCCGATGGTGGGCGGCCGTGGACGCGCCGAACAGGAGCCAGTGGTACAGCGCATGCGCGAAAAATTTGGCGCTGAAATTCGCACCGTGATCGACTACCGGGAGAAGCGGTGATGGGGCTTGGATGTTAGGTCCTAAGAGAGCCTGGCCTATGAATTGCCCCGGCCCAAGACCTAAGACCTACGACCTAACACACGAAAGGCAGCAGCTATGGGTGGATTCAACCTGCAAGACTTGATGTCCAAAGCCAAGGCGCAGTACGACGGTCTGCAGAAGAAAATGCAGGAGACTGTCGTCGAGGCCACCGCGGGCGGCGGAACCGTTACCGCGAAAATGGATGGGCGCAAGCAACTGCTCAGCCTGCACATTGATCCCGAGGCTGTGAAATCGGGCGACGTGGAGATGCTGCAGGACCTTGTGCTGGCAGCGGTCAACGAAGCCGCGCGCAAAGTCGACGCGCAGATGCAATCCACCGTGGGCGGCATGCTTGGCGGGCTCGGCATTCCGGGACTCTAGGGCCTATGTCCAAATTTGCCGAACCGATGTCGCGGTTGATCGACGAACTGAAGAAGCTGCCGGGCGTTGGCGCCAAGAGCGCGCAGCGACTGGCGTTCTATATTCTGCGATCAAGCGACGAAGACGCGGAAGCGCTCGCCACCGCGGTGCGCGACGTGAAAGCCAACCTGCGGCTCTGCTCGGTGTGCAACAACATCACTGATGTAGACCCCTGCGTTTACTGCACCAGCGCCACACGTAACCAGCGACTGGTGTGCGTGGTCGAGGAGCCGACCAATATCGCCGCCATTGAAAAGACCAAGCATTTCAACGGAGTCTTCCATGTGCTGCACGGCGCGATCTCGCCGTTGCACGGGATCGGGCCGGAGCAGTTGCGCATCTCGAATCTCATTTCTCGGGTCGACGCGGGGAACGTCGATGAAGTTATCGTCGCGACCAATCCGACGGTCGAAGGCGAAGCCACGGCGACCTATCTATCTCAGCAACTGAAACGCGTGGGGGTGAAAGTCACGCGCATTGCCATGGGTATCCCGGTGGGGAGCGACATCGAATACACCGACGAGATCACTATGCTCAAAGCTATGGAAGGACGACGGGATATGTAGAGGCTGCTGCCTGCTTCCGAAATGCCATGATCCTCCTCGCCCATCTCCCTTCGTCGTTACCCTCTGGATATTGACCGAATCATTAATCGTTTCGTAGTCCTTCCCACAGTTCAACGATTCGAGTCTTCAGAGCGGCGGTGAATTTTTCATAGGCCGCTTCCGAGGCTTCGGATTCTGGCGGCGGAGGGATCGGATCGCCGATCACCATTTTCAGTGGAGCGAAGCGTTGGAACCGTTTGTTTCGCGGCCAGGCGTCATAAAAGCCTTCAATGGCCACGGGCACGATCGGCACTTGCAGGTGAATCGACAGGATCGCCACGCCTTTCTTGAAAATTCTGGGTGTACCGTCGATCGAGCGCTCGCCTTCGGGATAAAGCATGAGCGCCATGCCGTGTCTCAGGCCGAACGCGCCGGCGCGCATGGCGGGCACCAGATTCGCATCAGGGTCGAGGACCACGACCTTGATCGAGCGGGCAAGACGGCGCATGAATCCCTTGCCAAAAATATCACTCGTACCCACGGCAAACAGGCGTCGAAAAATGTCTGGCGGCAGAATGCTGGCCAGCATCAGTGGATCGAGGTAGCTCTGGTGGTTGGACGAAATAATAAATGGACCGCACTTGGGCAGTTTCTCGAGTCCACTCACTTTCAAGTGAAAGCGATCGAGCGCGATCACTTGTGTCAGCCTCGACACCAGGAACCAGAAAGCGTCCATGAGGCGATTAGGACGAGCCAGCGCGAGAACGTCGGGGTCGTCGGGATCTTCGGCTAAGATTGCGTGCCATCCGGCGAAGGTTAGGCGGGTTCCTGTGCCACCAGCACCGCTGGCCGCGCTTTGCAGAACGGCGTCGAGCAGGTCGCGCACGGTGTAGATCTCCGCAAGGCGCGACTCCTCGATGTTCCCGCCGAGTTCTTCTTCGAGGTGGCTAAGCAACTCCACGCGCTGCATGGAGTCAAGGCCGAGGTCGAGTTCCAGGTTGAGGGAGGGACGAAGAGTGGTCGGGGCAGTGCGCGCGGCCTCGCGGACGATCTTCAGGCCGCGCTGCACGTCCGGTTGATCGAGCCAGGTGATTTCGTCCGCGGTTAGGGGTTTCTCAGCGGGCAAGTCGGAATCGTCGGCGAGTTTCTTCGCCTGATTTGCTCGGACGCGCTTTTCTACTTCGAAGCGTTTGATCTTGCGCGTGGTGGTGCGGGGCAGATCGTCCTGCCAGATTTCGTAGCTGCCAATGCGCTTGGTGGAGGCGATCTGCTGGGAGAGACCCTCGATGCCGAACCGGATAACCTCTTTGGCGTTGACGATTTTACGCTGGCGTAGCACATCGAAGTTGGGGACGATCACGGCGTGCAGGCGGTCGCCGCCTTCGCCGGGTTTGCCTTCGAGTCCCATGACGGCAATTTCTTTGATGAACGGCGACTTCAGATAATGCGCTTCGATCTCTTCGGGATAGACGTTCTTGCCGTTGCTCAGCACGATCACTTCTTTTTTGCGGCCGGTCAGAAAGAGATGACCCTGCGCATCGAAGTAACCGAGATCGCCGGTCAGGAACCATCCGTCGCGGAAGACCGCGGCCGTTGCGTCAGGACGGTTCCAGTATCCCTTCATCACGACCGCGCCGCGCACCGCCAGTTCACCGACCGGCGGGCCTTCTTCTTGCGGCTGCGGGTCGAGGATTTTTCCCTCCACGCCCTTCATGGCCTTGCCGCAGGAGCCGATCACGTTCTCGTTGGGAGAATTGACGTAGATCGCCGCGGTAGTTTCGGTCAGGCCCAGGGCCTGTAACACGTCGATGCCGAGATCATGAAAGTCGCGCATGATCTGCGGATCGAAGCGCGAGCCGCCGGTGGCCAGGTAACGCATTTTGGGTCCCAAGGTGTCGTGCACTTTCTTGAACAGGACAGGCCCCGCATTGATGCCGAGCTTGCGTAGAGTGCGATTGAGCGCAACCATGACGGCGAAAAGTTTGCGAGTGACAACGCCGCGTTTCGCGATTTCCTGGAAGATGCGTTCGTGAATCAGATAATAAAACTGCGGCACCACGGCGAAGGCGGTGATGTTGCGCTCGCTGAGAGCGCGCAAAAGTTCGGTGGTGTTCAACGTTTCGAGATAGACGACGCGCGCGCCTTTTACCAGCGGGAGCAAGAGATTGGCCATCTGCGCGAGTACGTGGAAGAGCGGCAGCACGCCGAGCAGCGCGTCGGTGGGGCCAAGATCGACCCAGTTGAAAACGGCCTCGACTTCACCGAGAAAATTGGCGTGGGTCAGCATCACACCTTTGGGGTCAGCGGTGGTGCCGGAGGTGTAGAGCAGGGAGGCGAGATCGTCTTCGGCCGCAGGCGCCGGCTTGAAATTCCCCGGGCCAGCTTCGAAGATGGCGGGCAGAGTGGCCAGCCAGGGCTCGCCGGTTGCGTTGCCGGGCGTTCCAGTCAAGCGTTCCGGGTCCATGAGGACGAGGCCAATTTTCAACTCAGCGGCGGCGGGCCGAGCCACGGGGACGTGGCGGGCGTCGCAGAAAATCGCGGACGTGCCGCTGTCTCTCAACAACTTGACAGCTTGATCGGAGTGCAGAGCGGTGTCGAGTGGAACGGCGGCGCAGCCCGACGCGATGATGCCGAGATACGCAGCGACCCAACGGGGATGGTTGTCGGCGAGGATGGCGATACGCGCGCCCGGCGCGAATGCGGCCTGGTTGATTCGTTTTTCGGTGATCCGCCTTTCGTGAATCCAGCGGCCGACGGACTCGGCCATGTGGTGGAGTTCGGCGTAGGTGTAACTCTCGATCTGATCCTGACGTTGGAGTTCGACGGCGGCATTGTTGGGCCAGCGCTCGGAGCATTCGACAAAACGATCGTAGAACGTGGGCATGGGTCAAAATTGAAGTAAGGGTCGTGGGGAATATACACGAAAAGCGGCGCGGGACGCAGTGTGCGCCTGGGTTCTGTGAGCCCTGCTGGTCCTCGAAATGGACCGTACGGAAACCGTAGTTACCGTTTTGCCGCCGCTGCCCCGCGTTCTGCATCTAATATGCTAGGCTTTTAGAGATAGTCTTGGGCGAGTTGCCCCCGAAGGATTTCCGGTTGATTAACCAGCTACTAGGCAAGGTTTTCGGCACCAAGAACGAGCGCGTGATTAAGGCGCTGATGCCGAAGGTCCGCGCCATCAATGAGCTCGAACCGCAGATCGAGAAGCTCACCGACGCTGAGCTGCGCGCCAAAACCGACGAATTCCGCCAGCGGATTCAGGAATGGCTGAGCCGCTTCAACGCAGGCAATGGCAGCCAGTTGCCGCAAGGCGATGGCGGACCTGAATCGGAAGAGGAAGACGATTTCGACCGAATCAAGCGCAAGGAAAAAGAACAGTACGACGCGCTGCAGGAAGTTCTCGACAAGATTCTGGTAGAAGCCTTTGCCGTGGTGCGCGAAGCGGGGCGGCGCGTCCTCAAGATGCGTCACTTCGATGTGCAGTTGATCGGCGGGATGGTGCTGCACCAGGGGACGATCTCCGAAATGAAGACCGGCGAAGGCAAGACGCTGGTCGCCACGCTTCCCGTGTACCTCAACGCGCTCAGCGGACGCGGTGTGCACGTGGTTACGGTCAATGACTACCTGGCGAAACGCGACTCGGAATGGATGGGCCGGCTCTACCGTTTCTTGGGTCTGACCGTTGGCGTGATTGTGCACGACCTGGACGACGAGGAGCGGCGGGCCGCCTACGCGGCCGATGTGACGTATGGCACCAATAACGAATTCGGTTTCGACTACCTGCGCGACAACATGAAGTTCGACATCAAGGATTGCGTGCAGCGCGGGCACAATTTCGCGATCGTCGACGAAGTGGATTCCATCCTGATTGACGAAGCGCGCACGCCTCTGATTATTTCCGGTGCCAGCGAGGAGTCAACCGACAAGTATTACAAGGTCAACCGGATTATCCCCAAGCTGGAAAAGGGTGAGGAACTGGATGTTGCGCCGGGCGAGCCGGCGCAGCTTACGGGCGACTTCGTTGTCGACGAGAAGCACCGCAACATCACGGTTACGGACGATGGCTGGGTGAAGGTCGAGGGGCTGCTTGGCATTGGCAACATTGCCGACCCGGAGAACTGGCCGCTCAAGCACCACGTGGAGACGGCGATCAAGGCGCATGCGCTGTATCGCAAAGATGTGGAATACGTGATTAAGGACGGTGAAGTCATCATCGTCGACGAATTTACGGGACGCATGATGCCGGGGCGGCGCTGGTCCGACGGCCTGCATCAGGCGATTGAGGCCAAGGAAGGCGTCAAGATCGAGCGCGAGAACCAGACGCTGGCGACGATCACGTTCCAGAATTATTTCCGTATGTTCAAGAAGCTGGCGGGAATGACGGGCACGGCGGAAACGGAAGCCACCGAATTCGACAAGATTTACAAGCTGGAAGTGGTGGTGATTCCGACCAACAAGCAGATGCTGCGCATCGAGAACCCGGATATTGTTTACCGCACGGAGAAGGAGAAATATTTCGCCGCAGCGGATGAGATTCAACAGCTTGCTTTGAAAGGTCAGCCGGTGCTGGTTGGTACAACGTCGGTGGAGAAGTCGGAACGGCTTTCGGAGCTGCTGAAGAAAAAAGGGATCAAGCACGTTGTACTCAATGCCAAGTTCCACGAGCGCGAGGCCGAGATCGTGGCTCAGGCGGGACGAAAGGGCATGGTCACGATCGCGACCAACATGGCGGGCCGCGGTACTGACATTCTGCTGGGCGGCAATCCGGAATTCATGGCCAAGCAGGAAATGGTGAAAAAGGGAATCGCGCAGCAGCTGCGAGTGGCCCAGGGCAAAATCGAAGGACCGCAGGAAGACGGCGAGACTTCCGTTTTTTATTACAACGGAAATGAATACACCGTTCCGACCGACAAGTGGGCGGAGGCGCTCAATCGCTACAAGGCCGCGACCGAAGTGGAGCACGACGAAGTCACTGCGGTCGGTGGGTTGCATATTCTGGGCACGGAGCGGCATGAGTCGCGGCGCATTGACAACCAGTTGCGTGGGCGCGCCGGACGGCAGGGCGATCCCGGGTCGTCGCGATTTTATTTGGCGCTCGAAGATGACCTGATGCGCATCTTCGCCAAGGAATGGATCTCGAACCTGCTGCAGAAGTTGGGAATGGAAGAGGGTGTGCCGATCGAGTCGAAGATGATTACGCGGCGCATTGAGACGGCGCAGAAGGCGGTGGAAGGGCAGCACTTCGAGTCACGCAAGCACTTGCTCGAGTACGACGACGTGATGAACAAGCAGCGCGAGGCCGTATATGGCCTGCGCCGCCGCTTGCTCGAAGGCATGGATCAGAAGGATCTGATCCTCGAGGATTACGTTTCCGCCATTCTCGCGGAACTGCTGGAGGAATTCTGTCCGGTCAAAGCCCACGCCGATGACTGGAACATCAAGGGGTTGAAAGATGCGGTGTTTACGCGCTTCGGCGTCGACTTCCTGGCCGAAGGCGTGAAGGCCGACAGCCTGAACCGGCAGGAACTGGGCGACGCAATTTTCGAAAAGCTCAAAGAGCGCTATGACGCGAAAGAGAAACTGATTGGGCCGGCGGCCATGCGCCACCACGAGCGCATGATCATGCTGAGCGTGATCGACCAGCAGTGGAAGGATCACCTGCTGAGCATGGATCATTTGAAAGAGGGAATCGGGCTGCGCGGGTATGGGCAGCACGATCCGCTGGTCGAGTACAAGAAGGAATCGTTCGAGATGTTTGAAGCGATGATGCAGCGCTTCCAGGAAGATACGGTTCGCTATCTCTACCTGATGCAGATCCTGGAGAGGCCGCCGGATGCGGGAGCGGGTGGGCGTACACAGGATGGATCGCCGCCGACCGCGCCTTCTGGGCAGGGGCCCGATTCTGGAGTTCCCGCGCAGCATGGCGGGGATGGGAACGGGCGGCGTCCTCCGCGCATGGTTTCGACTTCCGTCGACGAACTGGAAGAAGAGTTTAGGCGCCGGAAGCGCCGCGAGCTCGAGCTTGCGCGCATGGCTGGTGCAGGAGACACGCCGCAGGTGCAGCAGGTCGTCCGCGGCCAAGAGAAAGTCGGCCGGAACGATCCTTGTCCGTGCGGGTCAGGGAAAAAGTTCAAGAAGTGCCACGGGGCATGACCGGTTTCATCGTGGGCCCCGGCCAGTAAAACCATGGCATCGGAGTCACAGGTTAGGCGAATCGGCTCTTCACGACAGTAATCTTGAAACCTTCGGGAAACCGGCCTCAAATAATCGATATGAGGCTCGTGTCGATCCTGTTCGGTGTAACCGTCGTGGCTGGGATAGCTGTGTTTGTTCTGTCCGCCCATCGTCCTTCAATCCACGCGCCGGTGTCTCAGCTACCGGTCTCTCAACCGATGGTCTCTCAACCGCCGGTGTCCCAACCACCGGTGTCCCAAGCAAAAGCCGAGCCCTCTGCTGGTGAGTTGGGCGACTCCCCGAACTTCGCAGTCGCTGCCGACCGCGCTCTGTCTGAGCTTCGTGAGGGAATCACCGTCACCGAGTGGAAGGCGCATCATCCCGGCGCAACAAAAATTGACACGGCGTCGATTGGCATCGGGGGTGAGTGCGTCATCCTGGCCGAATGGGCGACGCTCGCCGATGGCGCCCAGATCGCGCGGGTGGTTTCGTTCAACCCGCCGCGAGCGCCTTCTCCGGCCGTTCTGCCGACCCTGCAGGGAGAAAGTCTGATCAACGAAAGCTGCACGATGAGCAAAATTGAGGTCGAAGTGAAGGTAGCGGATGAAGCAGCGGGGCGCGCCGCCCAGCGAACCGTGAACCAGCAGTTTGATGCAACCTATGGCCCGAGCGAGGATCAAGTCGGCGTCTGGCATTCCGGCTCAGTCGAGATCATCAATGCCTATGATTCGGGGCACCGTCTCGCTTTCGATATCGGCAAACCAAAGTTTGGGCCCGCGGCATATGTATGGGCTTACCTGCCATTCTGGAAGCAACTGATGTTCCCCGACTCGCAAAACAGCGACGATCCTCAAGCGGATTCTGTTCAATTTCGCCGGGCTGTCGCGATCGCGGGGATAGACCCCGTGATTTCCGGTCGCATGGAAAAACTGTACGACCTGGATACCACGGTTTCTCAACTTCAATCCAAGCGTTTCTCCGAAGCCTGCGCGCACGATTGCACTGAGGCTGAAATAGAGAAAATTTCGTCCCCTGCGGGCGATGACTGGCGCAAACCTCTCGTACCCACACTCCGCGATTGGTTGAACGCCGTGAAGCCGCTCGGGCCCAACAGGCAGGCAGCGGGTCTGATCGCCGCCGACCGCCTGCTCACGGCCTTCCGCAGCATTGCGGAAGGTGGACTTCAAATGCGCGAGGGCCAATTTGGTCTACCAGATTCGAGCAGCCCCGAGAAAGCCGAATTGCGATCCCAACTGGAAGGCCTGGGTGCGGTGATTGCACTAAACGAAGACGGTCGGCTTTCCTACAACGGTAACTGGCTTGAGCTGGCGAGACATCTGTCGCCGGATACCGAGTCTGGAAAACTAGCTTCGTTTGTCAGGATGACGGCCGCTCAGTGCCAGGAGCCCGAGGCTGTCATCTCCGTTGGCGAAGACCTCATCGCCAGGGGCATCGATGCGCCTACCGCGGCTCTGACGCATTTTATGGTTGGCGATTCCTTCTCTGACATGCTCCTGCGGGCTATTGGAGCACAAGGCCGCGGTAAGGCGGAAGCCGCTCGTTCAAAAGCTTTACAACACTATGCTGCCGGATTGGCGGACGACGGAAACTCCAGAGAAGCGAAAGATGCGTGGCTCCAAGCCTGGCACATTCTAGCTGGCTTGCCTCCGCATGCTCGGTACGGCGAATGTGGGGAGGGTGACTAGCGCGGTGAGGCACTTGCCGGATCGCTACCTGCATTGTTCCGGGGTTTAAACGACAGTGCGGGATCGCAATTAGCCCCTCACTGCGCGAAACGTCATTTCCAGCGCAGCGCTTTTCGTGTTTTCCTTCCACTCGAAAAACAAGCTCGCGTAATTCTTCGTAATGTAATCCTCAGCGCCCACCTGCAGCTTTTTCGCGGTGGCGTCGATCCAGCGCGGCGGGCCTTCGATCTCGCAAAAATTGCCGATGGGAGTTTCATCCACGACAACCTGGCCCTTGCCATCGGTCCACTCGGCGCGGAATTTTTCGTAACGGAATGATGGCGCGTAGCCCAGCGCCCGCAGGATCAGGTCCATCTGTTTCCCATCTTCCACCGACGTTTCCAACTCGACCCGGCTGCTGTGCCGCGCCTTCACGCCTCCGCTCTTGTGGGTTAAGGTCCACGCTAATCCGTACTTTCTGATCCGCAAGAGCTCCCTTCGAGTACGCAGGACCTGCCCGGGCAGATCATACAAAGTATTCAGCTCGTGGGTTTTGGGCGTGACCAGGCGGAATCCCGCTGCCCGCAGCCTGCGAGCCAGGGCGCGCAAATCTGCCACTCGAAACTTGATTTCGATTTCGCGCTTTGTTTTCCGGCCCGTTCTCCGACCGTTTTTCCGACCCATGAACAGGAGTGTATTACGGCAGCGCGACGCTGACAGCGGGAGTTTTGAATTCCGGCGGCGTATTTTTGCCCCAATCCACTGGCTCCACGGGGCCGACGACCAGTCCCCAGGACAACGCTCCCACCCAGGCGACTGCCGCGGTGATGAAAAAAGGCCAATAGAAGCGGCCGGTGCGGTCGAGAAGAAATCCGGTTAGCCAAGGTGCTACCCAGCCGGCAAAGTTGCCGATGAAGTTCTGCACTCCGGTCCATCGGCCCGCGGCCAGGGGCCCGGCCAAAGTCTGGGTGATGGCCCAGCCGCTGCAGATGCTGATTCCCAGAAATATTCCGGTGAGCGCCAGCATGGCGATGAAGACGCGGCCTTCGGTGACGGCGGTCAGGACTAGAAAAACTCCGACCCCAATCTGCCCCAGAACCATGGCGGTTTTGCGGACCAGAGTTGGAGCTGTTCCTGAGTCGATCCAGCGATCGGAGAGCTTTCCCCACAGCGTGGCCGAGACAGCCGACATGAAGAAGAGCATTCCTCCATATTTCCCCACGTCATCCATGGAAAAACCTCGGCCCCGTTTCAAATACGTTGGGAGCCAGGTTACCAGGAAATATAAAAAGTAATTGATGCAGAACTGTCCCAGACAGGTGCCCCACGCCGAACGTTGGCGCAGAATGGCCACGAATCCCGCTCCCCGCGCGGAAGTTGGTCTGGGCGGCACAACTTTACGCGGCATCCATGCGAGCCACGGAACAAGCCACAACAAGCTGCCCAGACCCAGGGTCAGAAAGAAGGGACGCCATCCGAAGCGTCCCACTACCATTCCTCCGACGAGCACTCCGAGCGCTGGGCCGAGGGAAAGAGCGGCCATGACCAGCGCGTTCGGCAGGCCGCGGCGGGCTTCCGAGAAATATCGCCCGAGGACGTTGGAGTAGGACGGGAACGCGACCGACTCACCCACGCCGAGGACGACGCGGATCGCGATCAGCGCCGCGAATCCGTGGAGCAAACCGGTGACCGCAGTTGCGGTCGACCATATAAAAAAGCCCGCCGCGAATACCCATTTCACATCGAAACGATCCACCAGCCAACCGGATGGTATTTGCATGAGCCCGTAGGTCCAGAAGAAGGCGGCGAAAAGAGTTCCGAGCTGCGAGTTGGAGATGTGAAGTTCGTCCTGCAGTAGCGGCCCGGCGATCGACAGATTGCTGCGATCGATGTAGTTGATGAGAACAGAAAAAGCCAGAAGGACGAGCACGCGGTTCATGCCGGGGTGCGTCTCGTGAGCCGCGAGTGGGAAGGGATGATCGGCCGGGCGCACGACAGTTTCTTCGCGGCTGGCGGCGTTGTCCATTGGGCAAAAGCGCCCTCATTGTACACTTTGGTTGCGAAGGAGCTAATCGGGCGCTCAGCGTCTCACGCGAACGTGGGAAGTTTGACCAGATCATCCTTCGGCACAGACTCGAGCGGCTGCCCGGCTTTGCGCCAGGCGGTGAGTCCGCCGACGATTACGAACGTGTTGAATCCTTTTTCCCGCAGTAGGTGCGCCACCCGGGCGCTGGTCGCTTCGCGTGCTCAAGTACAGTAGAGATAAATGTCCTTGTCCCTGGGAAGGCGTTTGACCTCCTCGTCCAGGTTGTTGGGCTCGATGCGGATGGAGCCGTGGATGCGCTCGGCTCCTACATTGTAATAACCGTGGCTGCGCACGTCGACGATGAGCACCCGGACCGCCTCTTCCGAAGCCAGGCGCGCGGCGAGCTCTTGCACCTGCACTCGTGGGACGATGCGATACTTCTTATATCGAACGAATTGCGTGACGCGGTAGATTGCATAGACAACGAGGACGGCGGTTAGCACAACTTCCATGGCGCGACCAGCTGCGTGAAAACCGTTCAATACGGCGGCCAAAAAATCGCGCGAGAGATATCCCAGCATGAGGTACGCCCCGGAGTAGAGCAGCGCTCCGGCGGAATCCAGACGCAGAAACTGCCCGTAGCGCATTTTCATGCTGCCGGCCAGCGGGGCGGCCATGGTGTTGAGTCCGGGGATGAACTTGGCGATCAAGAGCGTCATTTTGCCGCGCTTGTAGAAGGACTCCGCTGAACGAAGGATGCAGGTCTCTGGGTTCATCGACAGACGGCAGAGGAACCCGAGCAGTGCCCATCCGGCAGAGCGGCCGATCCAGAACTGCGCGGTGTCACCGAGCAAGAGTGCCAGCATGGCCGTAAGAAGAACCGCCGGCCCTGACAGAGTGTGGGACGCGACCGCGGCGCCCGCCGCAACCAGAGCGATGGCAGCGGGGAAAGGAAGCCCAACCGCCTCAGCCAGCAGCACGGCGAAGGTCAGGGTATAGCCGTTACGCGCCATCATCGCGAGGACATTATTCATAGTGAATCAAAGCCTGTTTGATAATCTAAAGCCAGGAAAGGGTTCAGTATAAACTGCGGCTACTTTTCGCGGGCTACGACGAATTCCGGGGCCCAGAGCAGGGCACGTTTGATCTCCGAATCAGGGAACGTGCAGATGGCTTTGCACGCTGATTCGGCGTAGCGGGCGGCGCGAGCGGTGGCGGCTTCCAACGATCCATAGCGCTGGAGGATCTCCAGAATGTGGGCGTGGGTGACGCCGTTGAAGGACATCTCGCGCACAATGGTTTCGATCTTCGCCCGTTCTTCCGGCGTACAGCGCTCCAGGGCATGGATCACGGCCATAGTTACTTTGCCTTCGCGAAGGTCGCTGGCCACCGGTTTGCCGAGGACATCTTCGGAAGCGGTGAGGTCGAGCACGTCGTCGACGATCTGAAAGGCCATACCGAGATCGTGTCCATACTTGCCTAGAGCGGCTTCCTGTTCTGGCGTGGCGCCGCCGAGGATCGCTCCCAGCCGCATGCAGACTGAAAACAGGCACGCGGTCTTGCGGAAAATCAGATCGAAGTGCTCGTCGAGCGAGATCAGCTCGCCCAGTTTTTCCATTTGCAGGAGTTCGCCTTCGACCATCTGCTGGGTGAGTTCGATCAGGGTATCGAGAATGCGGAAGTTGCGCTCCTGCACGGCGATCTTGAAAGCCTGCATGTAGAGCCAGTCGCCGGCCAGCACGCACTTGGAGTTGCCCCACTGGGTGTTAGCGGCGGGCCGGCCGCGCCGCGTCTTGGCCTCATCAATGATGTCATCGTGGACCAGCGTCGCGGTATGAATGATTTCGACCACCGCTCCGAGTCGCACCGCGCCCTCGCCCTGGTAGTTGAGTAATTTTGCGGACAAGAGCAGCAGCGCTGGGCGGATGCGCTTGCCGCCGCCGGCGCGCAGATATTCGCCAATCTCGGTGATGGCGCGAACGCCCGAGACCGTGTCGCGGCCGAACTCGCCCTCCAAGGCGACGAGGTCGTCCCGCAGCAGGTCGAATACTTCTTTCCCGTTAATGGCGGCAGGTGCGCTCAATTTGAATTCCAACTACTTCTTCACCACAGAGCCGCAGAGACACAGAGAAAACCAAACGAGACTGAAAAACCTTGAGCTTGTCTTCTCCGTGATTCCGTGTCTCCGTGGTGAATCATCTTCAATTCGTTCTGAAATTCAGAAACTGCAAATCAATTCCAAAGTCGTGTTGCCTTAGCAGGGCGATGACTTCCTGCAGCGTATCGCGATCTTTGCTGCTCACGCGTATCAGGTCGCCCTGGATCGAGGCTTGCGCCTTCTTCTTCGAATCCTTGACCAGTTTGACGATCTCCCGTGCCTTTTCGATGGCGATGCCTTGCTGCATGGTGACTTTACGTTTGGCGGTTCCGCCTGCCGCAGGTTCGATCGCGCCGTAGGTCAGGCCCTTGAGAGAAACCCCGCGTTTCACCAGCTTGGCTTGCAGGATATCGTTCACAGCCTTCAGTTTGTATTCATCGGCGGAGTGCAGCACGATGGCGTCCTTTTCCAGTTCGATGTTCGATTTCGAATCCTTCAGGTCGAAGCGGGTGTGAATCTCCTTGAGCGCCTGCTGGATGGCGTTCGAGACCTCGTTCAGGTCGATCTTGCTCACCACGTCGAAACTGTTATCGGGCATACATTTCTAATCTTTCTGAAATTAGGGAATCTACATCTGAGACTATCAGAACCGCCGGGCTTAGCGCGGCGGAACTTTGCTTTCAACGATTTCAGTCAATTTGAAAAAATTGTAGAAATTGCGGGCCGTGCGTTCGCCGACTTCGTCCATGGAGAGACCGCGCAACTCGCCCAGTCTCCGGGCTGTTTCCTTCACAAAGGCCGGTTCGTTGCGCTTGCCGCGATGCGGCACGGGCGCAAGATAAGGACAGTCGGTCTCGATCAGCATGCGGTCGAGCGGAACCTCGAGTGCTGCATCGCGAATCTGCTGGGCCTTGGGAAAGGTCAGATTCCCGGCGAATGAAATCATGAAGCCCATGTCGAGAGCGCGCTTGGCCTGCGGCCAGTTCCCGGTGAAGCAGTGGAGAATTCCACCGAGGCCGTTCGCCGCCCATCGATCTCTGGTGAGACCGAGACAATCCTCCCAGGCATTGTCGCTGCCGTCGGAGGGGCGGCAGTGAATGACGATCGGCAATTTCGCGGACGCAGCCAACTCCATCTGTTGCGCGAAAACTTGTTTCTGCGTTTCCCGCGGAGAGTGATCGTAATGGTAATCGAGTCCGATCTCGCCCCACGCAATCACCTTGGGATGGCGCGCCAGTCGCTCCATCATTTGGTAGGCAGAGACGTCGGCGAGCCGCGCTTCGTGAGGATGGATGCCGATGGTCGCGTACATGAATGAATACTTCTCTGCGAGTCGAACGCCGGCATCGAGGGTGGGAGGACCATCACCGTTACCGATGGCGACCATGGCCTGCACTCCGGCGTCTCGCGCGCGTGCGATGGCCTGCTCGCGGTCGGAGTCGAACTGCTTGCCGTCGAGATGGGCGTGAGAATCTACGAACACGGTGGTTGGTCGTTAGTCGTTGGTCGTTGGCAAAAGCGCGGCTCCCGGCTGCCCTCGTGGAGACAGCCGCCCCGGCCATCCGACGAGCGAAGCTCGGCTTGGTTTTGATCTTTGCGCTTCTACTTCAGCCGTGCCCCAACCGGCACATCCTCGAGAAAGCCTGCCAGTACTGGCTTTCCGCCCTCCAGCGATGCGGCCACGATCATGCCATTGGACTCCAGTCCGCGCAGTTTGCGCGGAGCGAGGTTGGCGACGATGACCACTTTGCGGCCGATCAGCGTTTCGGGCGCGTAGGCTTCGGCGATTCCGGCCAGGACCTGCCGCACTTCGGTGCCGATGTCGATCTCAAGCCGCAGGAGCTTGTCGGCCTTGGGCACGCGCTCGGCGACCTTCACCACGCCGACCCGCAGCTCGATCTTCGCGAAGTCGTCGATGGTGATCTTCTCGCTGACAGCGGGCGTCGCACTTACCGGAGGACCCGCCTGAGGCGCAGCCACAGGCATCTCAGCCACCAGATTTATTTCCGACGAGGGCTTGTCCTCCGCCACTGGAACTCTTTGCTGCTCTTCCATCTGCTGCATCCTTTCAATGGCGCTCTTGTCGGCGCGTGGAAAAACCGGGTGGACGTCGCCAAGCTTCGTGCCCGGCGGCAATTGTCCCCAGGACAGTTTACTCAGATCGAACTGCTTTATGTCACCGAGTCCAAGTTGTGTCCAGATCTTCGCGGCAGCATCTGGAACAACGGGATAGGCCAGCACCGTCGCAATGCGTAACGCTTCGGCTGCGGTGTAGAGCACAGTGGCCAGCCGGACCTGGCTATGCTCATCTTGCTTTTCGGCAAGTGACCAGGGCTCGTTGGTGACGATATATTTGTCCACTGCGGCGATCAGGCGAATCCATATGGATTCAAGCGCAGCGGAAAAATGGTAGTCGGCGAAAAACTGATTGCATTCGGGGATAACGACTTT
>Ga0209167_10000679_pt1 | contig 23067 bp, 30 predicted proteins | sample Coa_R1_9_FD_187154 | JGI IMG/M metagenome (GOLD analysis project Ga0209167, IMG submission 187154) | Surface soil microbial communities from Centralia Pennsylvania, which are recovering from an underground coalmine fire - Coalmine... | ecosystem: Environmental > Terrestrial > Soil >... | reverse complement strand
CGCAGATGCTCTGCAGCGCCTTCTGCTCGCTCCAGAATCATTCTGGACCCGATTTGCGCAACAAATCGTCGCCGCCCGGCGCCAGCCCGTTTTGCTCGGTTAACGGCAGCATTCTTGCCCAGCCTCGTCGTGTCAATCTGCCGCAACCCGACGGCATTGATCTCAACCGCAAATCATCGGCATTTTACCGCCCGTCCCGTCCCACCAGAGGGGCGGCTCGCGATCGTCAGGAAACGCGGGGCGGGATGCGGTGGACGCTTTGGCGCTTTTGACGAATGGCGCATAAGGCGGACGGCGAAGGCGTGTGGTCCTGATGCCCCGACGCTGGCATCAAGTCTCGTGGATACGATTCCCGCGAGGCGACGGGGGCAAGAAAGCCCGGTCCCCGAGGAGAGCGCGATATAAGCCGTTAAAACCATTGCGCGGGGAATGCCGGGTGCTTCCGGTGTGACCGTGGTGACTACACTCGTATGCTCATTTTATTTTGCATGCGAGGCTGCGGGCGCATCGAGCGCCCGGCATTCCCTGCGCCCTCTGAATTCGGAGGAGCGAACGAATGGCAAAACTCGCGCGACTTGCGCGGCGAGAATGCGGACGCATACCCGACGTCATTGCGAGGAGCGAAGCGACGAAGCAATCCATTCTTTCTTTGTGCGGTACGATGGATTGCTTCGCTTTCGCTCGCAATGACGGGCTGTTTGAAATTCGAATCCCCTCACACCTCTCTTCGGCTCAAAAACGCCAGGCGCTCGAACAGATGGACGTCCTGTTCGTTCTTCAGAAGCGCGCCATGCAGCGGCGGGATCAGCTTGCGCGGGTCGCGCTCCCGTAAGCTTTCCGGCGTGATGTCCTCGTTGAGCAGGAGTTTCAGCCAGTCGAGAAGCTCCGAGGTCGAGGGCTTCTTCTTCAGACCCGGCACCTCGCGCACCTCGAAGAAGATCCGCAAGGCTTCCTCGACCAGGCGCTTCTTGATGCTCGGAAAATGCACGTCGACGATGCGGCCCATGGTTTCGACATCGGGGAACTTGATGTAGTGGAAGAAGCAGCGGCGCAGGAACGCGTCCGGCAATTCCTTCTCGTTGTTGGAGGTGATCATCACGATCGGGCGCAGCTTCGCCTTGATGTTTTCGCCGGTCTCGTAGACGAAGAATTCCATGCGATCGAGTTCGAGCAGGAGATCGTTGGGAAATTCGATGTCGGCCTTGTCGATCTCGTCGATCAGGAGCACCGGGCGCTTCTCCGAGGTGAAGGCGTCCCACAATTTTCCGCGCTTGATGTAATTGCCGATGTCGGAAACCCTGGCATCGCCGAGCTGGCTGTCGCGCAGGCGCGAGACCGCGTCGTATTCGTAGAGCCCTTGCTGTGCCTTGGTGGTGGACTTGATGTGCCAGGTCAGAAGCGGCGCGCCAATTGCCTTCGCCACCTCCTCCGCCAGCACGGTCTTGCCGGTGCCGGGCTCGCCCTTGATCAAGAGCGGCCGCTCCAGCACGATGGAGGCATTGACCGCGACCTTGAGGTCTTCGGTTGCGACATAATCCTTGGTACCGGTAAATTTCATCGAGCGATTGCCTTGTTGCTTATCTTCGGGCGCAGACACCGCCGCGTCTCAAACGGCAATGGCCGCGAAGTACGGCGGTTGCAGCGGGAATCCGGATTTTTGTCAAGCGCGCTTGATCAGCGAGAGGACGACCAGAACGATGACCGCGCCGATGGTGGCGTCGAGGATCGAACCAAGTAGCCCAGAGGCGAGAAAGATGCCCAGTTGCGGCAGCAGCCAGCCGGCGACCAGCGCGCCGATGATGCCGACGACGATGTTTCCGATCAGCCCGAAGCCGGCGCCGCGTACGATCTGGCCGGCGAGCCAGCCGGCGATCGCGCCGACGATGAGCGCAGCTAAAATACCCATGGATGAAAGCCCCGTTGCGAAGGTGGATGGCGCAATTCTAGTTGAAATACGCCTCAGGTCTAGGCTGCCGGGTGCCGCATTTGGCTGCCCTGATCCGCAATAGCGGCCCTTGACGAAGGCGGAGGGGCGGGCAATCTGTGAGCCATGTTCCTGCAATTCTTCACATCGCTGCGCGAGGCCCAGGTCCCCGTGACCTTGCGCGAATACCTGACCTTGATGGAGGCGATCGACGCCGATCTTGCCGAGCAGTCGGTGGAGAATTTCTACTATTTGGCGCGCACGGCGCTGGTGAAGGACGAGCGCAATCTCGACAAGTTCGATCGCGTGTTCGGCACGGTGTTCAAGGGGCTGGAAAGCCTGCTCGACGCCATGGAAAAGGCCGACATTCCCGCCGAATGGCTGAAGAAACTCGCCGAAAAATATCTCACCGAGGAAGAGAAGAAACAGCTCGAGGCGATGGGCTGGGACAAGCTGATGGAGACGCTGCGCAAGCGTCTTGCCGAGCAGAAGGGCCGCCACCAGGGCGGCAGCAAATGGATCGGCACCGCCGGCACCTCGCCGTTCGGCGCGCATGGCTATAATCCGGAAGGCGTGCGCATCGGCCAGGAGAAGAACCGCAATTTCCGCGCCGTGAAGGTGTGGGACCGCCGCGAATTCAGGGATCTCGACGGCAATGTCGAGCTCGGCATCCGCAACATCAAGATCGCGCTCCGGCGATTGCGCAAATTCGCCCGCACCGGCGCGCCCGACGAACTCGATCTCGACACCACGATCAAGGAGACCGCCAACCACGGCTATCTCGACGTCCACATGCGCCCCGAGCGGCGCAACGCGGTCAAGGTATTGGTGTTCTTCGACATCGGCGGCTCGATGGATTCCCACATCGAGCAGGTCGAGGAATTGTTCTCCGCGGCGAAAAGCGAATTCAAGCACATGGAATATTTCTACTTCCACAACTGCCTCTATGAGGGCGTATGGAAACAGAACCGCCGCCGCTTCACCGACCGCACGCCGACCTGGGACGTGCTGCATAAATATCCGCACGACTACAAGGTGGTGTTCGTGGGCGACGCCTCGATGAGCCCTTACGAGATCATGGTCCCCGGCGGCTCGGTCGAGCATGTCAATGAGGAGGCAGGCTCGGTCTGGCTCGATCGCATCACCCGCACCTATCCGCACGCGGTGTGGCTCAATCCGGTATCGCAGCGGCACTGGGATTATTCGGAATCGACCACCATCATCCGTCGGCTGTTTTCGAACCGCATGTACCCGATCACGATCGAGGGACTTGAAGGCGCGATGAAGGAACTGGTGCGGTGAACGGGAGCGTGTGCCCCGGACGCAGCGCAACGCTTGAGCGTTGCGCTGCTGATCCAGGGCCCATAGAAACACATCGCTATGGGTCCCGGCTCTGCGGTGCATCGTGCCGGACGATGCGCCGCACCGCCGGGAGAACGCTGCACCGCGTCCGGGATACGGGGAAGCGGTGAAAAAGCGAGGAAAAATTAAATGACCCAAACTATCCATCGCGGCATCAAATCGCTGCTCGACGAGGCCAATGCGCAGATCGAAACCTTGAGCGCCACCGAGGCCATCAAGGCCGCGCAGGGCTGTGACGTTGTGATCGTCGACATCCGCGACCCCAGGGAGATCGAGCGCGAGGGACGGGTTCCCGGCGCGTTCGCCTGCACCCGAGGCATGCTGGAATTCTGGATCGACCCCGCGAGTCCCTATGCCAAGCCGGTCTTCCAGGAAGACAAGAAGTTTATCTTTTACTGCGCCGGCGGCATGCGCTCGGCCTTGGCGGCCAAGACCGCGCAGGATATGGGGCTCAAGCCGGTGGCGCACATCGCCGGTGGTTTTGCCGCCTGGCGCGATGCCGGCGGCCCGACCGAGAAGTGGGAGCCGAAGAAGAAGGGCTAAGCCATGACGTCATTCACCGACGATCCGCTGGTTTCCACCGAATGGCTTGCGGCCCATCTCGATGATCCGAAGGTCAAGGTCATCGACGCGTCCTACAAGATGCCCGGCGTGCTGCCGTTGCCGGCGGACGATTTTCTCGCAGCGCATATTCCGGGCGCGGTGTTCTTCAACGTCAACACCATTGCGGACCCGAACGATCCGCGGCCGCATATGTTTCCGAGCGCCGAGCAGTTTGCGCGCGACGTCTCCGCGCTCGGAATTTCCTCTGATGACACGGTGGTGGCCTACGATGCCGGTGCCTGGGTCGCAGCGCCGCGGGCGTGGTGGATGTTCCTTGCCTTCGGCCATCCCAAAGTGAAGGTGCTGGATGGCGGGCTGAAGAAATGGAAGGCGGAAGCGCGCGCGGTTGCGTCCGGTGCGGTGACGCCGGGGGGAGGAAAATTCCAGGCAAGGCTCGACCCGAGTTACGTCAGAAGCAAGGAGCAACTGCTCGGCAATCTCCAGACCAACAAAGAACAACTGATCGATGCGCGTCCGCGCCCGCGTTTCGAGGGCACGGTAGAGGAACCGTGGCCCGGCCGCAGGCCTGGCCACGTTCCGGGCAGCCGCAACGTGCCCTATGCCGAACTGTTCGACGCCGGTACCGGCGCGATGAAGCCGCTTGCGGATTTGCGCAAGGCCTTTGCAGGCGCCGGCGTCGACATGACACGGCCGATCGTGACGACTTGCGGCTCTGGCGTCTCCGCGCTGGTGCTGACGCTCGCGCTCTACAGGTTGGGCGTGCGTGGCGCCGCGCTTTACGACGGCTCGTGGGCCGAATGGGGCCTTCCGGGCGGACCGCCGGTCGCGACCGGCCCGGCTTGACCAGCGCACCAGGAGAGGGTGTCAGGTAGATGGAGGAGATGGAGGTCTTTTTGCGCGGCGGACGGGCGGTGCGGCGGGCAGTGGCGCGGCCGACGGCGGCGCGAACGGATTGGCTTGCAGTTGGGCTTGCTGCGCCGCCTGTCGCGCCCGTGCGGCCGCAGATTTGCGATGCCTGGCGGCACGCCTTGCTTGTGTGCGTTTCTCGCTCGCGGCTTGATCGGGCTTTGTTTGATCTGGTCTTGCGTCGCCGACCTTCTCCGGCGGCGCGGTCTCGACGTCGACGGGCGGCCCGCCGAGCGTTGCGATTTTCGTCGCCGCGATATCCGTTGCCGACGCAAGCTGCGTGTCGGCCCGCTCGGGCTGAGGGGCGACCGGCGCAGCCTGGCGGGCCGAGGTTTCGCTTGCCGCGATCTTGTTTTCCTCGGTGGCAGCAGACACCTCCGGCGAAGCCGGGGCGATCGCGCGAGCGGCGGGATTTTCCGCGACTGCGATTTCCGGGGTTGCCGTGTCCGCCTTTACGGTTTCGGCCTGCAAAGACGGCTCCCGGTTCGGCGTGGCGATCGGCGCGGTGCTTGCCGGTTCCGCTGCATCCTCACGCGCTTTCTCCGGAGCCGGCACATCGACGCGCAACATGGCCAGGGCGGGTTGTGTGGCCTCGGCCGGCTGGGCGAACTTCACTTCGGGAGCCGTTCGCCATGCAGGGTTGCTTGCGAATTCCTCGTGTGCCGCTCGCAGCAACGCCGCCGCGCCAAGCCCAAAAACCAGGAGCGACAGCGACAACACGATCGCAGCGAACAGAAAACGAAAGCCGGGGAGCATTGACTAAGGGTTCTGCCTCGGCAGGAAATCTTGCTGAGGCCATTTGTGAAGGCCTTTTTGCAAAGGCCCACGATCCAACGGGAACGCGGTGACCACTGAACTTGCCGCGTTCGCGACGCAGCGGGCACGCGGCGCTGCGAATCAGGCGCGTTTGAGAATACCGCAACCGTTTCCGGACGCTCGAAAAATATCGAAAGGCGCACAAGACGTCCGCAAACGCTGCCGGGCGGCCGAAACGGCGGACCCGCTCATCATAAAGTGGCTAAATCGCGAACTTATGGGGCGGATTTGTCTTGAATGTGCCGCTATCTTCGGTCATCTGCCGTTAACGATCCGGTGTCGGCTTGGGGCTATACAAGAGCGATGATGACCAAACGCATTCTGACGATTTGTGCCACCGTTTCTGCTGTTTGGGCGGCAGGGGTGGCGGGAACTTCGCTCGCGTCGGCGCAGGGCTATTCGGTACCTCCCGAACCCGTCTATTCGCCTTACCCGCAGCCGTATCCGCCAGGCAGCCGTCCGACCGATTACCGGGCTCCGCGTCCGATGGATTTCGACGTGCTGGAGGACGACGAAGGGCCGAATGGGCCGGGCTCCGCCGCGCTGCTGCCGCCGGGGCCGATCCTCTCACCCGATGACCCCCGCTATGGCCGGCCGATGCGGCCGCCGTCGGCCTACTCCGACCGCGGACCTATCCTCTCACCCGATGATCCCCGCTATGGACGGCCGGCTGGTCCGCCTCCGGTCTATTCCGACCGCGGCCCGATCCCTTCGCCCGATGATCCCCGCTACGGTCGGCCGGCCAGCGCGCCGCCCCTCTATTCCGGCCCGATCCTTTCGCCGGATGACCCGCGCTATGGCCGCCGCGATCCGCCGCCGGTGATTTATGCGGATCGGCCCGCCGGTCCGCCGCAGCAGGCCTATGGCGACAACCGCATACCGGGATCGGGCATTGTCTATCCCGACGAGGACAATCGCGGGCCTCGTCCGCCTGCAGCCATCGGCGCACCAGGCGCCACCGGAAGCGTGCAACAGCCGCCGCCCGGAGTTCCCGGCGCTCAGCCGCAAGGGCCTGACGGCCGGCCGGTCGTGCTATCTGCCTTGCCGCCGGAGGAACAGCCGGACGCAGCGCCGGTCAATCTGCCGCCGAACCTGCACCGCCAGGAAGTTCGCTTTGTCACCAAGGAGCCGCCGGGAACGCTGATCGTCGATACGCCGAACACCTATCTCTATTACGTGCTCGGCAATAACCGTGCGATCCGCTACGGCGTTCGCGTTGGCCGCGACGGCTTCACCTGGACCGGCGTGCAGAAGATCTCGCGCAAGGCGGAGTGGCCGGATTGGCATCCGCCGCCGGAGATGATCGATCGCCAGCCCTATCTGCCGCGCTTCATGGCCGGCGGACCCGGTAATCCGCTAGGCGCGCGCGCGATGTATCTCGGCAACACCGTCTATCGCATCCACGGCACCAACCAGCCGTCGACGATCGGCAAGTTCGTTTCGTCGGGCTGCATCGGCATGCTGAACGAGGACGTCTCCGACCTGTTCGATCGCGTCAAGGTGGGTACCCGTGTGGTCGTGCTGCCCGGCGGACCGCCGCCGGCATCGACTGCCACCGCCTATGCCGCGCCGGTGCCGAACGCGGGACAGCCGCTTCCGCCATCATCGAGCGTGCCCGGCGCACAGCCGACCGTGGTGCCGCCGCTGCCCCCGCCGGTGACGGTGCGCTAAGGCTTCTCAACGATCGGTAAAAAAGCGACCCAAAAGGCGCGCAACAGCGTGCCTTTTTATTGCGCCGGTAATCGCCTTGATCTCCTCCGGTAAGGCGCAATTAATCATTCGGTCATAAAAGTCAGATTGTCTGGTTCTTCCGCAGATCGCGGAACCGTGCTGCTATTTCGCGGAGCTAGAGGGAGCCGGTGGTGAGCACAATCGCTACGACCCAGGGCGCTAGTCGAATTTCGCCCATCAATGAAAGGCTCTATCACCAGGGCAATCTGCTGGGCGACTGGAAAGGCTCTTTCTCGAACAATCATCTAGCCGTCGAAGTCAAAGTTATAAGCATCAACGGGGACACGGCGCAGGTCGAATATACGCACAACGGGCAAACGCAAAGAGTTTCCGCCACCGTTGATCAAAACCTCATCACTTTCGGCAATCTCACGATCGGGACCCGGGATGGAACGAAGGCTGCACTGGAGTTTTCATTCGGGACGGTGAGGCAGGACGCCATTCTCACCAAGGCCCCCGCTTCTACCACCGATCAGAACCCACTGATCGGTAGCTGGATCGGCAGTACGGCCACGCAGACTGCATCTTTTCAGGTTCTCTCGATCAATGGGCGGGATGCGCAAGTCAGATATACCATCGATGGGCAGAGCGGCACGGGTGTCGGCGACGTCATCAAAAATTCCATTACCTTCGGTAAAGTGTCTCTCTCGGTTGCCGATGGATTGAACGGGAAGTTGATATTCCCGGCGCCGGGGCAGACGCTATCGCTCGCCGTAAAAAAGTTCACACCGAAAACCGCCTGACGCGGGCCGGTCGACCCTGTTCTACGCCAACCTTCGCACCGGCTCGCCCTTGAACCAGGCGTCGATCCCTTCGACCATCTGATTGTAATGGGCAGTAAAAGTTTCCAGCGTGGCGTAGCCGAGATGCGGCGTCAGAACCATGTTGTCGAGCTTGCGGAAGGGATGATCGACCGGCAGCGGCTCGACCGAGAAGACATCGACCGCGGCACCGGCGATTTTGCGCGATTTGAGCGTCTCCAACAGTGCCGCTTCGTCGACGATCGGCCCGCGCGCGGTGTTGACGAGAAAACTGGTCGGCTTCATGCAGGCGAGATCGGTTGATCCCACCAGACCGCGCGAGCGATCGCTCAGCACCACATGGATGGTGATGATGTCGGCGGTCGAGAACAGTTCCTCCTTGGTGGCTTGGCCGACGCCGACTTCCTTGCATCGCTCCGCCGTCAGATTCGGGCTCCAGGCGATCACGTTCATGCCGAACGCCTTGGCAAGCCCGGAAACCTTGGCCCCCAGCTTGCCGAGCCCGATCACGCCCAGCGTCTTGCCCTCGATCTCGGTGCCAGTGAATTTCTGCCAGGGTTCGCCGGCATGCATGCGCCCACTCTCGCGGCCGATATTGCGGGTCAGTTCCAGGATCAGGCCCATCGTCAGCGGCGCGGTGGGATCGCGCGGCCAGTGCGTTCCGCACAGCACGACCTGCTTCTCCTTGGCGGCCGTCATGTCGATCGCGTTGTTACGCATGCCCGAGGTGATCAAGAGTTTCAGGTTGGGCAGGCCTGCAAACATCGCGCGCGGGAAAGGCGTGCGCTCGCGCATCGCGCAAATGATCTCGAAGTCCTTACAAGCGTCGGCCGCGGCCTGCGGCGAAGCAAAGGGCTGATTGAAGACGGTGAGATCGACGCGGTCCTTGACCTTCGACCAGTCGGCCACGGAAAGGGCCAGATTGAGATAGTCATCGAGAATTGCACAGCGCAGCCGCGTCATGGAGTGGTCCGTTCAAGGCGATGGGGACGGCCGGGCCGTCTTTGGAAGATCGCCATGGTCGCGCGCCACGCTTGCTCGCGCAAGCGCGGGGGCCATCAAAAATCGGGCAAGTCCTGCCCTGCGGGCCTTGAGGCATCCGCGGGGCAAACTGAATGGAAGTCAGTTGGAGCGCTGGTGAGCTGTTGCCGCCTGCTTGGCGCGACAGGCAGGGCCTGGTCCGCGCATGTAATGCAGCTCCGGCCGGTATGGATCGAAGGCGCGGGTGAAGAATTGGCGCCAGAAGGCGCGGATTTCGGCGAAGTAGCCCACCCGTCCATCGTGGTTGCGGGTCGGGGAGGGGAAAGAGCCCGAAGTAATGGTGGCCATGACGATTCCTGTCTTTTTTCCGGCGACTTCTGCCGCGCGGAGCGCTTTCTGGGGCGCTGACGGGGAGTTTCAGGCGTGATTCCTTAAAAGAAGGTTTCAATTGTCGCGATCCGTAGTGTTACTGGTGAACAGATGGAAAACGGGAGGCCGCGCGGTTGCCCTTTGGGAGCCCTGCCGCTACATCACCCCAGCAAAATCTCCTTAAATCCTCTCGTTTCCCAAGGGATCGCGATGGCCCGTCAGTTCGTCTATTTCATGCAAGGCCTCTCCAAGACCTACCCGCCCAACCGGAAGGTGCTCGACAACATCCATTTGTCGTTTTACCCGGACGCCAAGATCGGCGTGCTCGGCGTAAACGGCTCGGGCAAATCGACGCTGCTGCGGATCATGGCCGGCCTCGACAAGGAATATACCGGGGAAGCCTGGGTCGCCGAGGGCGCGCGGGTCGGCTACCTCGAGCAGGAGCCGCAGCTCGATTCGGCCAAGACGGTGCGCGAAAACGTCATGATGGGGGTTGCCAAGCAGAAGGCGATCCTCGATCGCTACAATGAACTCGCGGTCAATTATTCCGACGAGACCGCCGACGAGATGACCAAGCTGCAGGACGAGATAGAGGCCGCAAGCCTCTGGGATCTCGACAGCAAGGTCGATCAGGCGATGGACGCGCTGCGCTGCCCGCCAGACGATTCCGACGTGACCAAGCTTTCGGGTGGCGAGCGCCGCCGCGTCGCGTTGTGCCGGTTGCTGCTCGATCAGCCCGAGCTGTTGCTGCTGGACGAGCCGACCAACCACCTCGACGCCGAATCGGTGTCATGGCTGGAAGGCCATTTGCGCAACTATCCCGGCGCCATCCTGATCGTCACCCATGACCGCTACTTCCTCGACAACGTGACGGGGTGGATTCTCGAACTCGACCGTGGCCGGGGCATTCCCTATGAGGGCAACTACTCTTCCTGGCTGGTGCAAAAGCAGAAGCGGCTCGAGCAGGAGGGCCGCGAAGAGGCCGCCCATCAACGCACGCTCGCCCGCGAGCAGGAATGGATCGCCGCCTCGCCGAAAGCACGCCAGGCTAAATCCAAGGCGCGCTATCAGCGCTATGAAGACCTTCTGAAACTGGCGAGCGAAAAGCAAACCCAGACCGCGCAGATCACGATCCCCGTGGCCGAGCGGCTGGGTCAGAACGTGATCGACTTCGAGGGCCTGACCAAGGGATATGGCGACCGGCTCTTGATCGACAACCTCTCCTTCAAGCTGCCGCCGGGCGGCATTGTCGGTGTGATCGGGCCGAACGGTGCCGGCAAGACCACCTTGTTCCGGATGATCACCGGTCAGGAGAAGCCGGACAAAGGCACGATTACGATCGGCGAAAGCGTGCATCTGGGCTATGTCGACCAGTCGCGCGACAGTCTCGACGGCAAGAAGAATGTGTGGGAGGAAATTTCCGGCGGCAACGAGCTGATTCTTCTCGGCAAGCGCGAGGTCAATTCGCGCGGCTATTGCTCGTCGTTCAATTTCAAGGGCGCCGATCAGCAGAAGAAGGTCGGCGCGCTATCGGGCGGCGAACGCAACCGCGTGCATCTGGCCAAGATGCTTAAATCCGGCGCCAACGTGCTGCTGCTCGATGAGCCCACCAATGATCTCGATGTCGATACGCTGCGCGCGCTCGAAGAGGCGCTGGAGGATTTCGCCGGCTGCGCCGTGATCATCAGCCACGACCGCTGGTTCCTCGACCGCATCGCCACCCACATGCTCGCCTTCGAAGGCGACAGCCATGTGGAATGGTTCGAGGGCAATTTCCAGGATTATGAGAAAGACAAGATGCGAAGGCTGGGCCAGGATTCCATCATCCCGCATCGGGTGAAGTACAAGAAGCTGACAAGGTAGAGCGGAAAACCTTAGCGGCCGACCCAAACGTTAAACGGATCTTGCACCGAGGACTCTGTTCTGATGATCCCGAGCCTGGAAAGTGTTGTCGTTTTAAACGAGTCTCAACAAGCCGAAGTAGTCGGAGAGGTGAGCTTGTATAGGAGTATTTCGCGCCTGATAGAACATCTGGAGCCGATCGACGTGGAGAACAACGAGTTCTTTGCTTACGCGTTGAGGGGAAACCGTCTCGACCTCAGTGTCGAAAATGACCAGGTTCAAGTCGTCAAGGCGTCTGCTGAAAATGATTATTCCTCACACATTCGAAACCTGCTCGAGGTGGCGGCCGAACGCGCTCTCAGGAAGTGGAGGCATCGAAAAATGCGGGGAACGAATCCAGCGACCATGTCAATTGAGGCGCTGGTCGAACTGATTGGGTTCACCTGGCAGTGCGTCATTCAACGCGGAGACGGCTCCGCGCAGAAACCGATGGCTCGATGGCACAACACCGAGCCGCCCTACCAGCCGCCCAGCAGCCTGTATCCAGAGGTATGGCACGCGTCCATACCGCATTGAAGGATGACCGAGCCGAAATTGATCAGGCAAATCGCGATCACATAGAGGCTCAAGAGCCGGGCGAGACCGCCGAGCGCCGGCGCTGGCTGCTGGTCGCGCAGATGTTCGTCGCCGAGGCATGCGAATTTGACGGCAAACGCCAGCAGGATCGCAACCGCGATCACGACCGACCACACCGGCATGTGCAGGCCAAAGATAGCGCTGCCGATATATTCATGGCCCGGCCTGGGATAGATATCGAGCAAGGTCTGGCGCGCCGAGATGATCAACAGGAGCAGCGCAAACAGCATGCTGACGCCGTCATTGCGTGCGGAGTAGCCGTGGCGGAAATGCATAATGATGCCGAAACAGACGCCAAACATCGCCACCCGTTGCAACAGGCACAGTGGGCAGGGGATTTCATTGTCGTAATATTGCAGAACCATCGCCGCCGTCAGAATCGCGGCCACGGCCGCCATCATCGCCAACTGAAAGAGATCGCTCAGCATCGCTGGCAGGCGCGTGCCTGTCGTTGCATTCATGAGAAATCTCCGCGCGACCAGAGATGCGGGGTCGCATCGAGCCGCACCTGCAGCCACGGCATGCGGAAGCCATATTCCGGACTGTATATCTCAAACAGGAACAGGCCGATCGACAGAGCCAGGCAAACCAGCATTGCCAGAGCGGCGAGCCATCGCGGGCCGCGATAGGCGGCGAGAAGCGCAAGTGAGAGGGTGGCAAACACGGCAAGCATCATCTCGAACGCTCCACGGCCCGGCGCTTCGTTAGCAGTCAGGCATTGGCCTTCGCGCGCCCGAGACGATATACCAGCGCGGCTGGAGATGGATATGTCGTTTAACGAAAAAATCCTCTTGGTTGCGGTGATTCTGTACGCGGCGGCAACGCAGATTGCGCTCGCCGCGCCCGATCCCGCTTTCACCCAATTCATCGCCTCGCTGTGGCCGGAGGCGCAGGCACAAGGCGTCTCGCGCGCCACCTTCGATACTGAAACGCGCGGACTTGAGCCGGATTACAAACTGCCCGATCTGATTCTGCCGGGGCGGCCTGCGACGGGCGCGCCGGCGCAAGCCGAGTTCGTGCAGGTGCCAGCCGATTATCTGAAGGAGGCGAGCATTGGGAAACTCGCCGAAGAAGGCCAGCGGCTGATGGCGAAGTATCGCGCGGCGCTTGACGGAATCGAGGCGCGCTTCGGTGTGCCCGCCACGATCGTTCTGGCCATCTGGGGTCGCGAAACCGATTATGGCCGCTACACATTGCCCTACGATGGCTTGCGCGTGCTGGCGACGCAGGCCTATGTCGGCCGGCGCAAGGAAACTTATCGCACCGAGTTCATTCTGGCGCTGAAGCTGATCAATGACGGCGAAGCGACACGCAAGGACATGCGCGCCTCCTGGGCGGGCGCGACGGGGCTCACGCAATTCTTGCCGTCGGAGTTCTACAAGCATGCGGTGGATTTCGACGGCGACGGCCGCAAGGACATCTGGCATTCGGTGCCGGATGCGCTTGCCTCCGCCGCCCAGCAACTCGTCAACAAGGGATGGCAGCCTGGTGTGCGTTGGGCCTATGAAGTGCGCCCGCCTGCCAATGTCGATTGCACGGTCGGCGTGCCCGATGTGACAAGGCCCATTCGTGAATGGCTGGGCGAGGGATTCGTGCCGGTACGGGGACAAAAACTGAGCGCGGAAGAGCAGGCGCAGGCGGCCTCGCTGTTGCAGCCCGAAGGCATTTACGGCCCGGCGTTTCTGACCACCAAGAACTACTTCGTGATCAAGGAATACAATTTCTCGGACCTCTATGTGTTGTTTGTCGGCCATCTCGCTGACCGCATGGTGAGCCCGCTCGCCTTCGCCACGCCGTGGTCGGCCTCGACCCAGTTGCGGACCGCCGACGTCGAAGCCATGCAACGTCACCTCACGCGTATCGGTCTTTATACCGACAAGATCGACGGCAAGGCCGGAATGAAGACCCGCGCCGCGCTCGGCGCCTACCAGAAATCGGCGGGACTGAAAGTGGACTGCTGGCCGAGCGAAGCGGTGCTGCGTTCGATCGGCACGGCGCGGTAAGGCTGCCGCACCGTAGGAGTACGCAGCAATGTAGCGAAACAAAAACCCAGCCGAAGTTTCGGCTGGGTTCAAGGATCAGGGCGCATCGAGCTGGAGCGTCTGTTGAGCGCAAAGATCAGAACTGATCCGGCTCCAGGCGCAGATCAATAGGGCTGCGGACAGAACGGGACTCGACGATAGGCCCAGGCGTAACCATCCCAGAAACGCTGTGTTTGCCACACGCAGCCTGGACCCGGAAGCGGCGCTTCTTCCACGTATACCGGGGCCGGCGGCCGGCTGGCGGCGACCGCGCCACCGACAATCGCGCCACCGATGATCCCGCCAGCAATCGCGGCGCCGAGGCCGCGTTGCGCGCTAGCCGGGGTCGTGCTGAGCGAACCGGCGAGCGTTGCAACCGCGAGGAGTACAACAAATGTCTTCTTCATGTCTTGGACTCTCCTGGAAATGCGGCGCTTGTCAGCGCCAGGGGTGATGGATGACTCGCACGCTGAATTCGGATTTTCCGTGTCGCTAGAAAAGCGCACAACGGTCAATCCAAAGTAAACGCGCGCAAGGCATTGGCCTGAAAAACGATTTTTTCAGGCCAATATCCGAACGTGCTTTTGAAAACGGGGGTTAGGGGGATAGCCGCGCCGTTTTAATGAAGATGAACGGCGATCAGCCGCAAACCCTCACGTTGCGAATCCGCCAGGCATAACCATCCCAGAAGCGCTGCCGCTGCCAGTAACAGCCATAAGGATCAGCGGCGACGTAGGCCGGGGTGCCGTAATAGCCGTAGCCGGGGCCGTAATAGCCAGGTCCATATCCATACGGATAGGGACCATACGGACCATAGGGACTTGCGGCGATCGCGCCTCCGACGATGGCGCCGCCGATAATCCCGCCGGCCACAGCCGCGCCGAGACCGCGCTGGGCATGGGCGGGCGCAGCGGCCGAAATGACCAAGGTGGCGGCGGCGGCCAGTGCCACCAATGTTTTCCTCATGACATCACCTTTCTGATTGGGAGACTCGCCGAAAAGCGGTCCTTCCGGGGAAAAGTTCCATATTTCAGTTGAATGATCAATGAACGGGGTCGCCCTATTAAGCGACGAATCGTGGCGGTTTCGAGGGCTTTTTGCAGTGCACAATGGTGGAGGGGCACATGAGTAGCGCGCCCACGACATTCGCGGTTGCGGTTGGCGGAACCTCGTTGATCTTGATTTGCTTGGCGCTGATGTTTCGCTCCGGGCGCGCCGGAACGGGCGAAAGCCCTCGCCGGACGGCGGGCGTGTCAGGTTTCCTCAATTATGCGAGCGGGGATTCCGGGAGCCATTTCTTGAGCTGGTTCTCTTGAGCTGGTTCGGCAGTGGCGATTCCACGCACGGTGGCGCCGGTCATTCCGCTGGAAGCGTCGGGAGGTGACAGCACGGGAGGCAGTGACAGCGGGGGTGGTGGCGGCGGCGATTGAGCGTGCGGACGTGCGACTTTTTGATCTACCGCAACAGCGTTTCTTTAGATTCATTCCAGTGTAAATGATGCATAAGTTTGGAATCACTTCAAAACCCCGTTTTTCCTTTTGCATCCTGAAGAGCACTTCAATATCGAAGGGCTCCGCATCACCGATGGGCCTGCCGCATTAAATGATCGTCTGTTCCTGCAATGTCCTTAGCGACCACGATGTCCGCAGTGTCGTCGAGTCAGCGGAGGACCTTCCCCGCAAGGCCAAGCAAATCTACGACTGCCTCGGCTGCAGCGCCGAATGCGGCCGTTGCGCGCGCACCATCAAGACCATCATCGACGAGGCGTTAGGGGCCTGCGCCCAAGCCTGTTGCGCCGGCTGCCCGCACAGCCAGGCGGCGGGGTACGAAGACGTCGATGACGTTTTTGCCGACGAAGCGGCCGCCTGATATCTGACAAGCTGCAAGCCGCTTACAATCGCATCATGTTCTGGTAGCCTTGTGGGCTGACTTATCATGGGCCCGTGGGTTATCTCACAGGGCCCCGGCAGAGAGAGTGCACCATGCAGGGCGACGCAAAAGTCATCGAATATCTCAACAAGGGTTTGCGGCACGAGCTCACCGCCATCAACCAATATTGGCTGCATTACCGGCTCTTGCAGAATTGGGGCCTCCTGGAGATGGCCAAGACCTGGCGCAAGGAATCCATCGAGGAGATGGAGCACGCCGACAAGTTCACCGATCGCATCATATTTCTCGACGGCTTTCCCAACATGCAGGTGCTCGATCCCTTGCGGATCGGCCAGAACGTCAAGGAGATCATCGAGTGCGATCTGGCGGCGGAGATCAGCGCCCGCAATCTCTACCAGGAAGCGGCGACTTACTGCCACGGCGTCAAGGATTACGTCTCGCGCGACCTGTTCGAGAGCCTGATGAAGGACGAGGAGCATCACATCGATTTCCTCGAAACCCAGCTCGATTTGATCGGGCGAATCGGGCTTGAGCTCTACACCCAGAAGCATGTCGGCGGGTTGGAGAGCGAGAGCTGATCTTCATACCCTCCGCTGCTGCGGAGGGTCGGAACGCTCCACGGACCTCACTCACAACTGCGTCTGGTAGCGCGCCTCGACTTCGGCCTGAGTCTCCGCGGCGCCGAGTTTGGTCTGTTCGTGGATCACCTGGCTGACGGAAGGAAACGCAGAGCGTTCGACCTGTGCGTCCTTTGACCATAGACGTGCGCGCATCAACGCCTTGCCGCAATGGAAATAGGCTTCGTGCACGTCGATGCGCAGCACCGCGCGCGGCAGCTTGCCGAATTCCTCCATGGCCGAAAGCAGCTCTCGCTCCGCCGAGAGCTTCCCCTTGCCGCCGACGCGTAGCGTCTCGTCGATGCCGGGCACGAAGAAAATGAGTTGCACGAAGCCCGAGCCCGCGACGATGTTCTTGAAGCTGTCGATACGATTGTTGCCGGCGCGATCGGGCAGCAGAATTTCGTTGGGGCCGGTCACGCGGATAAATCCCGGATGGCCGCCGCGCGGCGAGGCATCGACGCTGCCGTCCTTGCCCGAGGTGGCGAGCACACAGAATGGCGACATCTCGATAAATTTCTTCGCGTAACCGTCGATCTCGGGACGCGCTTTCGCGATCACGCGCGGCGTAGGGCTTGGGTAAATCGTCTTGAGGTCGCTGGAATTTAGGTCGCTCAAAATCCGCCTCCGGCAAGATGTTGCGTGCGAACAGGCTATCACCGTGCCGTCGCGGCAGCCACCCCTAATCCCTTCGCCACGGCCAATCGATGATGTCGGCGCAGTCCCCTCACATCGTGCGCTGTGGCGCCGTTTGCAGCAATTCCTTGAGCTGTTCCTTGTAGAACGCCGCATTGCCGGTGGTGGCGTGGCCGCGCGTTTCGGTGCTGGCGGGGATCAGATAGAGCTTGCCGTTCTTGACCCGCTTCATTCGCGCAACGGTCAGGCCGGTTTCCGGCGGATTGCGCTCGTCGTCCTCGGCATTGATCGCGAGCAACGCGGCCTTGATGCGCTCCAGTCCCGCCGACGGATTGTAGTCGTGCGAAGCCTCCCATTGATAGATGAAGTCGTTAGCGTCCGCGGGAATCGGCGTCGCCAACCGCTCATCGACTATCTTGTCGGCTTTCTCGGCCGTCGGCGCCAGGCTCTGATAGGCGAGCGTTCCGCCGGAGGAGGCAAAGCCGTAAGCCGCGATGGCAAATTTCATCATCCTCGGCTGTTCGGTGTAGTTGCCGTCATTGTAATCAGGATCGTTGCGGATGGTCTCGATCATCATCCGACGCAGTATCCAGTTGCGCGCCGCCATCGCCGTCGGCTGCGACGCCATCGGCACCGCCGCATCCATCAGGTCGGGATATTTGATGGCCCAGATCCAGGTGTGCATGCCGCCCATGGAATTGCCGATCACGAGCCGCAAATGCTTGATGCCGAGGCCTTCCCTGACCAGGCGCACCTGGGCGTCGACCATGTCCTCGTAATCATATTTTGGAAACGCCGTCTTCATGCCGTCCGACGGCTTGGAGGATTTGCCGTGGCCAATGCCGTCGGGGATGATGATGTAGTATTTCGAGGCGTCGAGCGGCTGGCCGGGGCCGAACAACTGACCTGCGAAGGCCGGCGTCAGCATGCTCGCGGCCGAGCCGCCGGAACCGTGCAGAACCACGATCGGCTGGCCGGTTTGCTCACCGACGGTGGTGTAGTGAAGCTTGAGCTCGCCGATCACCTCGCCGGTGTGGAACTTGAAATCCTTGGCGATGAAATCGCCTTGCTTCGGCGCGGGATAGTCCGCCGCCAGCGCCGCAAACGAGGTCATTGCCAAAATCAGCGGTAGCGCGGCGCGCGAAAACTTCATGCCGTTCGTCCCCCGAAGGTGCGCGGCCGCATTGCCGGGACCGCTTGCCCACCCACGCCTTTATCACGCCGCGTGAGGCGACCGAAGCGCCCGGCCAAGTCGGCGCGAGTCAATTTTCCGGCAAAGCCGCTTTGCGACTACGGTTGGTCCTCGACGTCGGTTTGCGGGCGGTCGCTGCCGGAGGCACTCTCAGTGTGCCACTTTCCGTCGGCGGTTTCATACTGGATCGCTTCGGTACGCCCCGGCACGCGCTGCTCGTTGGCGGCGCGCCTGGCGGCGGCCAGCGCAGCCGCATGGCTCGGGAAACTTTCCGAAAACACGCCGTTGACGTTATAGGCCCATCCGCCATCGTGCTGGACGATCTTGTAGATGATATGGCTCATCGAAAACTCGCTTGCTCTGGGCGTCGCGCCGGCTTACGGGGTGTGAACGCGGCGACTATTCTATGACAAAATCGGCCGCGATACAGGATTTTGCGCGTTGTCCGGACAGGGGTTAGCGCATCGGTTGTCAGGAGAAGAAGCTGTCAGGAGAAGAATATGTGCCGCAACATCAAGACGCTGTTCAATTTTGAGCCGCCGGCAACGGAAACGGAAATTCAGGCCTCCGCATTGCAATTCGTGCGCAAGCTCTCCGGCTTCAACAAGCCGTCGCAGGCCAACGCGCAAGCCTTCGACCGGGCGGTCGATGAGGTCACAGCCGCCGCGCGGCGGCTCCTGACCTCGCTGCATACCCATGCCCCGGCGCGCGACCGCGAAATCGAGGCCGAGAAGGCGAGGGAGCGCTCGAGACTGAGGTTCGGGTGAGGAGCATCCCCTCAAATCGTCCGGTAACCGCCATCCGCCATCACGATCGATCCGGTCACGTAGCAAGACAGGTCGGAGGCGAGAAAGATCGCCGGCCCCACGATGTCTTCCGGCTTGCCGGCGCGCCCGAGCGGGGTGTGGTCCAGAAAGATTTTCACGAGATCGGGACTGTTGGTGCGCACTTGTGCGTTGAGCGGCGTTTCGATCAGGCCGGGGCCGATCGCGTTGACGCGCACGCCCTCCTTGCCGAGCTCGGCGGCGAGCGCGCGGGTGAAACCGAGCACGCCGTGTTTTGAGGTGGTGTAGGCAGGCGAGTTCGGCGTGCGCACATGCATGAAGGACTGGATCGAGCCGATGTTGACGATGCGCCCTTTGCTCGCGCGCAACGGCGCGAGGAAGGCATGCGTGACGTTGAAGACGCCGTTGAGGTTGATCGCGATGATGTCTTCCCAATCCTTGATCACGGCTTCGGCCTCGCCGGTAAACGCGTTGCGGCGGTTGATGCCGGCATTGTTGACCAGGATCGAGACCCGGCCCATTTGCGCGGCGATGCGTTTGGCGAGCGCGACGCAGTCCTCGCGCCTTGTCACGTCGAGTTGAAAGCTTGCGGCCTGGCCGCCTTGCTCGCGAATTTCCTGCGCGGCCTCCTCCGCCGCCTTGGCGTTGATGTCGACGAGCGCGACCTGCGCGCCTTCGCGCGCGTAGCCTGCCGCGATCGCCTTGCCGATCCCGGAGGCGGCGCCGGTGACGACGGCGATATGGTTTTCCAAAAGCATGGCGGGTCTCCTCGTTTCGTCCTGGTTTCGGCTTTCGCTACAAGTTAATTCAAAGTTGGCTCGGACAGAAACGAAAACCGCAACATCTGCGTAGTATTGATTCCACACGGTGTAGCGTCATGGAAAGACGTATCGCGGAATGGAAACTCGGCCTCGAGCGCGTCTGGTCGGCGCATGTGCCTGACTTTGGCGAGGCGGTGCGGCTTGTACAGCATATCGCAAGCGCGAGCGACGAGGAGATCCTGCGGCAGGCGGCTTCCCAGGCGTTGCCGATCCTGCGCGCCGCCGCCCATGAAGATGCCGACCATGCCACCCACGATGCCGCGCTCCGCCGCCTCGGCGTCATTCGCGACGTGCTGATCGCGCTGACCACCCCGCAATTCGGCAAGCGGCCGATCGCGGCGAAACTCGCCACGCCCGAGGAGCGCTACCGTCAGCTTCTGGGATTGCCGCTCGACCGCCGCCTGTCTGAAAGCGAAATCCACCGCGCCTACAAGCTCGTCGCCAAGCACGCCCATCCGGACGCCGGCGGCAATGTGGAGGCGTTTCTGCAACTGTCGGCGGCGCACGACGCTTTGATGAAGGAGCGGCGAACCGGACCGCGAAACTAGCGCGGCTTAAGCCTGCCACGCCGCATACCGATTATAAAACGGCGGACAGGTCTTTCTGATTTCGGCGTCGCGCGCTTCGTCCAAAAAGACGATGTCGAGATGGGCGGTGGTGTTGAGCAGCGCCGCGAAGGTCTTGCCGACCTGTTCGACCAGTTTCTCGTTGTCCTTGTCGTCATCGGTCAAGAGGGCGAGCATCACGCCGCCGGTCTTGCCGTCATAGAGCACGCGGGCGAGATAAGCCCGGGTCACGGTAGGGTCGAGACCGAGCAGGACGCCAAGCGCTTCCTTCAGCCGCCGCTCCGCCGGGCCGTCCTGTTCGCCGAGGAACGTGATCTCGGGAGCCGGGAATTGATCGAGCAATCAAGCCTCCCGCGGAGCGGTCCGATTCTTTTTATTCGCACAGCTTTGCAAGTACGGTTATGACACCCGCTCCGTGACCCGCGCCCCCCGCGGAAAGCGAACGTCAAACTGCCGCGAATTTCACGAAGATGGTGGGCACCGCACGAGGAACGCGCGTCGGTGCCCACGGTTCCGCCGATCGATCGTTTTTTTGAGAGCGTTTTCGAGCCCGCTTGCGAAAGATCGAGCCTTCCGGGGCGGGGGTTTTCCGGACATGGACTGTGTGTCGCTGACTTGCGATCCGGTTCAATGGCGGAGGTTGCAAATTTGGCAGCGTTGGAGCAATAGGCGGGCAAGATGCCCCCAGGTGGCCCGCATGAGCGCAGCGACATGCGGGTCGTCTGGGCCCCCGGATATCGCGGGAGTTTATCATCGGGCGCGCATTCGCGCGACCCGGTGGCTCATCCGGGCTACAACTGGGCGCAAGCGGAGGCGAAAAGCCGCCGGGTCGGGAGGATGTTAATGAGTGCGAAGGCGGAAGAGAGAGTAGCGGCCGTCGATCCCGAGCGGCTTCATCAGGCGCTGGGCATCTATCAGGCCGCGCTGGTGGCGAAGGACTCCGAAGGCGCCGCGGTTGCGCAAGACGCCGTGCCCGCCAATCGCGGCCTGCTTGCGGTGAAGAAGGAATTCCCCGACGCAAAAGAATTCGAAAGCCTGAGCGTTCGGCTCCAGCACTTTACTGAAGTCGTTAGCGACAAGAAGCTCGCCAAATGGGGCATGGTCGAGCACAGCGAGGGCGGCATCGAAGTCCACGACGCCGTGATCAACGCGCTCGCCGCCGCGCCCTTTCGCAAATCCGGCGTGCTCGACAAGGCCGCGTTCCACGCGCTGGTGAAGGCGGAGTACACGAAGCTGAAGGCGGGGGAAAAGTGAGGGGGGAGGATACTCCATCAGCTCGTCGTCCCTGCGAACGCAGGGACCCCCGCGTGAGCGTGAAGTGCTCATCGCGCCGCCGCGGCCTGGCTTTTTGGCGCGGTGGCCGACGGCTTTTTCTACCACCAAACGATGGTGGTTATGGGTCCCTGCGTTCGCAGGGACGACCACGGTATGGAGCGTTCGCAGATTCAAATTTCAAACAGCGCATTACTTGCAGACACACTTCCCCGTTCCCGCGGCGCAATGCGTCCGAGTTTTTGCCAACGATATCGCACTCTCCGAAATTCAGAGGGCGCAGGGAATGCCGGGCGCCCATTGCGCCCGCAGCCTCGCATGCAAAATAAAATGAGCATACGAGCGTAGTCACCACGGTCACACCGGAAACACCCGGCATTCCCCGCGCAATGGTTTTAACGGCTTATATCGGGCTCTCCCCGGGGACCGGGCTTTCTTGCCCCCGTCGCCCGCGAGATCATCGCCTCGCGAGCTTGATGCCAGCGTCGGGGCATCAGGACCACACGACTTCGCCGTCCGCCTCGTGCGCCATTCGTCAAAAGCGCCAAAGCGTCCACCGCATCCCGCCCCACGTCTTTGACGATCGCGAAACGCCCCTCGAGAAGGACGGGACCGCGACTCAATAATACTGTTTCTACCCCGCCGTCAAGAAGTATTTCGGAAAATCGGAAATTACCCCCGTCATACCCCGCGAAAGCGGGGTATCCAGTAAGCCGCGGCCTCTCGGCTCAATACGGCGCTGTCTCGGAATACTGGATCACCCGCTGGAGCCTGTCATCTGGCCGGCCAGATGCCGGACCGGGTGGCGGGTGATGACAGCGGGGCTCAACCCATCCCGTCACCGCGTAAGCGCCGCCACCGCCTCGATCTCGATCAGCATTTTCGGATCGGGCAGCGCCTGGACCACGCAGGTGGTGCGCGCGGGGTAGGGCGGCGGGCCGAAGGCGCCGGCGTAGAGCGCATTCATCGCCGCGACGTCGGCGGCGCGGGTCAGGAGCACGTTGACCTTGGCGAGATCGCGAACGCTCGCGCCTGCTTCCTCCAGCACGCGCTTGAGGTTCTTCACGACAAAACCGAACTGCGCCTCGAAACTTTCCGGCAAAGCGCCCTTGTCATCGAAGCCGGGAATGCCGGAGACGAACAGGAGATCGCCGACTTGCGTCGCGAAAGAAAGCGGCGGGGCCTTGATGCCGGCGGGCGGCGGGAAATGCTTGGTGGGGGCCATGGCTCACCTTTGATTTGTGTCTTGTAGATGGGGTAACGGGCGCCGGTCTGCCCTCCAAGCAAGCCGCGCTAGCTACGGCGCTGTTTGGTGCGCGCGTCGCGCGGCTTGCTTGGAAGTTGGGCGGTCGTCCCTCACACTGATGGTGTGACG
>Ga0209167_10000677_pt1 | contig 23090 bp, 20 predicted proteins | sample Coa_R1_9_FD_187154 | JGI IMG/M metagenome (GOLD analysis project Ga0209167, IMG submission 187154) | Surface soil microbial communities from Centralia Pennsylvania, which are recovering from an underground coalmine fire - Coalmine... | ecosystem: Environmental > Terrestrial > Soil >... | reverse complement strand
TTTTTCCACACCAAAAATCTGCTTCGTGTGACGTACAACCTTTACTGAGAAAATCTGTGGATGCAAACTGGACTCGTGCCAGAAAACTCGATCAGGCCAGGCCACAAAGACGAGAAGAGACAACTCCTTGCCGCGCAATATTTTGTCTCTAACCCATTGCCGCTCAATATTTTACCGGGAAAAATTGCGCCTCGCCTCGCTAACCTCAAGAAACCAGAGATCTTGCCGGCCTGATATGAAAAAATTGTGCGATACAGCTTCGTCAAGCTTGTAGTTGAGCCGTTCCTCGAGTCCCCGAGAGGAAACCCATGAAGCAGCCCATCACAATCGCTACCATGGTCGCCTTGAGCGTTGCTATCTCGCTGTCGCAGACCTCCGCACACAAAGCGCAACCCGTTCCCGGCACCAAGGCTCCCACCAAGGTCACCGGCGACGGCATCAAGACCGACTCCGGCCTGCAGTATTGGGATATCAAGGTCGGCGCAGGAGAAGAAGCGACGGCCGGCAGCGAGGTGAAGGTGCACTACACCGGATGGTTCACCGACGGCAAGAAATTCGACAGCTCGGTGGACGCAAACCAACCCTACCAATTCACCCTCGGCAAGGGAGAAGTCATCAAAGGCTGGGACGAAGGCGTAACCGGCATGAAAGTAGGCGGCAAGCGGCAGCTTCGCATCCCGTCGGAGCTGGCCTATGGCGAGGCAGGGTACAAGACGATTATCCCGCCGAATGCCACGCTGATCTTCGACGTGCAGTTGCTGGCTGTGACGCCGGCCGCGCCACCCAACTAGACCGTGGGCAAATACACCAATCCCTCGTATCCTCGGGCAGACTTGCCGGTGTCGTGGGTGGTTTACGCCTTAACGACTTTGCCGCTGCGCAGGCAGGACGTGCAGACGCGGATGCGCTTGCCTTGGCCGTTGACCTTGGCGTGCACCGGACGCAGATTGACGTTCCACCGCCGCTTGGTCACGTTGTGGGCGTGGCTGATGCGGTTTCCCGCTTGCGGCTTCTTGCCGCAGATAGCACATTCTTGAGCCATGATTGCTGATCCTTCAGATGCCTTTGTGGCAAACGCTTATTTTACAGGAGATCCCCCCCGTGCGGCAATTCGCCGGCTGGCGCGCCAACGCCCCCGAGAACGCGACTCGATGGCTATGCGATACTTGAATGCATGCAGTCCCCGCTTCAGACGCCGACCGACACGACAGATCCCAAGTCGGTGCGAGTGAACATCACGACCGGCACGGGCGTGGACATTGACTGGAAAGACGGCCACGCTTCGCATTACAGCTTTGTCTACCTCCGCGACGCTTGCCCATGCGCCATGTGCGAGGACGAGCGCGGCAAGGCTGGCCGCCGCCCCGGCGACGCGCCCCGGCTCGCTCCCGGAACCCTCCCGATGTTCAAACCTACTGCCAAGCCGCTGGCTGCCGAGGGCGTGGGACGCTACGCCATCAAGTTCTCCTGGAACGACAACCACGATCTGGGGATCTACTCCTGGCGCTTCCTCCGCGAAATCTGCCCCTGCGCGGAGTGCAAGGCCATACAAGCCGGGGGGTAGCCCGGATTGGGAATATGAGACCTGTCCTCGGGACGAGATGCCGCCATCGGCTGCTCTCGCGCCTGTGGAATTCCCTGTTCAATCGTCACAGACTCAATCGTAGCCCGTCTGAAAAACTGTACGACGGCAGTCCTGCTGCAACACCAACGCCCCAGCCGCGCTGCCTAGCTCACTTGCGTGAAGCAGCTCGCACCTGTGGAATTCCTGGTTCAGTCGTCACAGACTGAATCGCCGCCCCTCTGAAAAACTGGACGACGGCAGTCCTGCTGCAACACCGACGCCCCAGCCGCGTAGCCTAGCTCACTTACGTGAAGCAGCTCGCGCCTGTGGAATTCCTGGTTCAGTCGTCACAGACTAAATTGTTCCCCCTCTGAAAAATTGGACGACGGCAACCCTGCTGCAACACCGACGCCCCAGCCGCGCAGCGGCGGTATGTGAAAGCCCGGCACGGCAGTGCCGGGGTCGGCCGACGTCAAGACCAGTCGAGTCCCGGAGGGACGGCACCATGGCCCATGCCTACTCCAACGTTCTTATCCATTGCGTTTTCAGCACGAAACAACGCCGCGATACCATCCCTGAAGAACTCCGCGAAAATCTGGCGCGGTATTTCGTCGGAATCGGCAAAGGCCATGAGATCCCCGTACTCGGTGCCGGAGGCACGGCTAATCATGCTCACCTCTTGATCGCTCTTCCCGCCACCATGCCGTTGGCGAAGGCAATTCAGGTTCTAAAGGCAAATTCCTCTCGATGGCTGGGCGACCACGGATTCGACTTCGCCTGGCAGGATGGATACGGCGCATTCAGCGTGAGCGCTTCGAATGCGGAGGCCGTGAAGCATTACATCCAACATCAGCCTGAGCATCACGTGAAGCGCACATTCGAGGATGAATTCGTGTCGCTTCTTCGAAAATGTGGCGTGAAATACGATCCCGAATTTGTCCTCGGTTGAGGGTGCCGTCCCAGACGGGACTCGGCTCGCATTGGAGTCAGCGTACCCGGCACTTCCGTGCCGGGCTTTCTCATTCCGCCGCAAGGCGGCTAGAGTATCTCGGCAAATGAAGTCGGCCAACGGCAATCTAACAATCCACAATTCGCCCAGTCTCCACCCACAATCACTTCCCCTGTAAAATCGAATCATCACCGGAGCCTCTTCCGCATTGTCTTTTCTCGACCAACTCAATCCGCAGCAGCGCGAGGCCGTCGAAACTACCGAGGGACCGGTCCTGATCCTCGCGGGCGCCGGCAGCGGAAAAACGCGCGTCATTACCTACCGCATCGCCTACCTGATCGAGCACAAAGGCGCGATGCCGGAATCCATTCTGGCGATGACTTTCACCAACAAGGCCGCCGCCGAGATGGCGGAGCGGGTTGAGAAGCTGGTCGGCGGGTTGAGCATTGCCAAGCCGGTGATCTCGACCTTCCATTCGTTTTGCGTGCGCGCTCTCCGCCGCGATATTGAAGCCCTCCGTATTCCTTCTACGACTCCAGGTCAGCCTGCGATCGGCCACACGAAAAACTTTGTCATCTACGATGAGAGCGACCAGCAGGCCGTCGTCAAGTCGGTGATGAAGCGGCTCGGCCTCGATGACAAGCAGCTCACGCCCCGCACCGTGCTTGGGCGCATCTCGTGGGCCAAGAATCACATGCTCGATCCGCAGGAGCTTTACCTGCAGTCGGGCGATCCCAAGACCGAAAAGATCGCGCACCTTTACGAGGAATATCGCAAGGAACTGCGCCGGGCGAACGCGCTCGACTTCGACGACCTGCTGCTCGAAGCGGTGCGGCTGCTGAAGACCGCAGCGCCGGTGCGCGAGTACTACAACCGGCGCTTTCAATATCTTCTGATTGACGAGTATCAGGACACGAACCGCCCGCAGTACGAACTCATGCGCATGCTGGCGGGCGAGCGCCATAACGTGTGCGCCGTCGGCGACGAAGATCAGTCCATCTACTCCTGGCGTGGCGCCGACATTCGCAACATTCTCGAATTCGAGCAGGACTTTCCGGAGGCGAAGATTATTCGTCTGGAGCAGAACTACCGCTCGACGCAGAACATTCTGCAGGCCGCATCCACGGTGGTCGCCAATAACGTGCGGCGCAAGGGCAAGAATCTGTGGACGTCGCGCCAGGGTGGATCGAAGATCGGCTACTACGAGGCGCCGGACGGCGAAAACGAGGCCCTCTTTGCCGCGGACCTGATTGCCCGCTACCTACGCGAGGCGGTTGAACGAGGTGAAGATCCGCGGGCGGCCGTGCTCTACCGCACCAACTCGCAATCGCGCCTGTTTGAAGAAGCCATGCGCCGCTATGGATTGAAGTATCACGTGGTCGGCGGCTTCTCGTTTTACGAACGCTCCGAGATCAAGGACATGATCTCGTACCTGAAGGTGATCCAGAATCCGGACGATACCATCTCGTTGCTCCGAGTGATCAATACGCCCACGCGCGGCATCGGCAAAGGGACGATTGACACGCTGGAACATCTGGCGCTCGAAACCGGACTGTCTCTCTGGGGCGCGATCGGAGAGGCCATCAAGCGGCAGCTTTTGCCGCCGCGCGCCGTCGCGTCGCTGAAGAGCTTTCAGCAGCTCATCGAAGACGCCAGAGCGATGCTGGCCGGGACGTTCCCCGAGCAGTTAAGCGCGGATGCCTCCACGAATGCCAGTGAAGGCACTGTCGCCAGGATTGCCCCGACCCCTAGTCCCGAAGGGACGGAATTCGATAGCCCAGGACGGAAGTCCCGGGTAGGCGGGGGGAAAGGAACAAGTCCCGTCAGGGACGACACCACCGACGACGCAACCGCCTTCGATCCGACCGAGTTCAGCAATTTCTCGTTCGACTTTGGTGCGTCAGAGCCCGAGTCTCAAGAGCTCGCAGACAAGCCGTCCGCTTCTGCTCGGCCTGACAATTCGGCTGAGAACGCTGCGCCGGATCCGAACGCCTTCCCTGCTCCCACCGTCTCCACGGCCGACATTCTCAAGTTCCTGATTGATCGCACCGGCTACATAAAGTTGCTGGAAGCCGAAGACACGCCCGAAGCCTATTCACGCATTGAGAACCTGCGGGAACTGGTCAACGCCGCCATGGATTCTCGCGACCGCGGCGAGACGCTCGACCAATTTCTGGATCACGCGGCACTCATCGCCGATGCCGACGACTACGATGCGCGCGCGCAGATCACGCTCATGAGCCTGCACGCCGCCAAGGGCCTCGAATTCCCGCTGGTTTTCCTGAGCGGCCTTGAGGAGGGACTGTTCCCGCATTCGCGGACCATGCTCGTTCCCGATGACATCGAAGAAGAACGCCGGCTCTGCTACGTCGGCATGACCCGAGCCATGGATCAACTCGTCCTGACCCGTGCGGTCTATCGCCGCCGCTACGGCACCGATTTGCCGGAAGCGAGCGTGCCGTCGCGGTTTCTGGAAGAGGTTCCGGGCGCGTTGATCGAAGAACTGGGAACGAAGCGAACCAGCACGGCTCGGGTGGGGAGCAGTTATGCGGGGATGGGCGCTCTCGGCCGTCCGGCGGGGCGAAGCCCCGCAGCCAACGATGCTGACGTGCATTACTCCTACGAAGACGAGGATCAGAGCGCAAGCTGGAACCGCGAACCAGCCGCAACTCGAGCGGTGAAGCCCACGCCGCCGGCGCGTCCGTATAACTCGATCGAGAACATTGCCGAATTCTTTGCCAGCCGGGGCAAGAAGTTCTCTGTCCCCAAGATCCCTGTCGAAGAACCCACGGGCAAGCGCGGATTCCGTCCCGGACAGAAGGTCCGCCATCCCAAATACGGGGAAGGAACCGTCTATCAGCGCGAAGGAGAAGGCGAAGAAGCCAAGATTACGGTACAATTCCCTCGCTTCGGCCTGAAGAAGCTGGTGGAGAAATACGCCCAGCTGGAAGGCGCCTGAATACGACTAATTAATTGGGAAATTGAGAAATTGGAGAATTGCGGAGAACCGGCGCCGCAAGTTTTCAATGACTGAATTACCCAGTTACCAAATTACACAATTCAAAAGGAATCATGGCCAATACAACCAAGCTGTCCCGCGACGAACGCAAGAAATCCAAACGGACTGCGCGCAAGAAGCGCAAAGCGGAAAAGCCGCTGAAGCCCCGCGACTATCCCCGCGGATCGAAGAAGCCGAAGGTCAAGAAGCTGGTCCGCGGCCAGGCGAAGCGGTAAACGATCGTCGGGGCCGGCATCTCCCGGCCCCGACCGTTTCTTCGCCCTCGCTGAGCGAGAAATTGCGAATTGGCTTGAGGAGATCACCAACCGCTTGTCTACATCATCCACGGAGCCCACGGGCACGGTCCGCACTTCGAGCAGCCAGCTTCTTTGCTGCAAGTCCATTGACAAGCTGATCTCTGACGCCGATCACCCCGAACACCGGCTCAGCAAATCGCTCGGTCCATGGTCGCTCACGGCGCTCGGTATCGGGGCGATCATCGGCTCGGGCATCTTCGTGCTTACGGGCACGGCCGCCGCCGGAGAATATTTCCAGGCTCCGTCCCTGCTGCATGCCCAGGCGCTTGACGTCATCGTGAACTTTCTGCGCACCGGCAGCACCGCCGGAGCGCTCATGCACGGCCGCCCGCCGGCGGGGCCGTCAATCGCGATTTCGTTTCTACTGGTCGCGGTCGCCTGTAGTTTCGCTGGACTGTGCTATGCCGAGCTGGCCTCGATGATTCCGATCGCCGGCAGCGCCTACACGTACTCCTATGCGACGCTCGGCGAAATTTTTGCCTGGATCATCGGCTGGGATCTGATCCTCGAATACGTAGTCTCGAACGTCGCGGTCGCCGTCGGTTTTGCCGGCTATACGAAAGCGCAACTGGCCGTCTTCGGCCTCAACTTGCCCGAAAAATGGGCTAGCCCGGTCTGGGCGGGCGGACAATGGACAGGTGCGTATTTCAATCTGCCCGGCTTCCTCATTGTTTTCATTCTCACGCTGCTGCTGGTGCGCGGAGTGAAAGAGTCGGCCGAGACGAATAACATCATGGTCGCGGTAAAGATCGGCGCCATCCTGACCTTCCTGGTCGTCGGCGGAATGCTGGTGAAACCCGCCAACTGGGTGCCCTTCGCGCCATCTGGCTTCGCCGGAATCGTCACCGGAGGAGCTATCGTTTTCTTTACCTACATCGGATTCGATTCCGTCTCCACCGCCGCCGAGGAGTCGCGCAACCCGCAGAAAGACTTGCCTTTCGGCATCATCATGTCGCTGGTAGTCTGCACGCTGCTCTATGTCGGCGTGGCCGTCGTACTGCTCGGCATGATGAAGTACACCACTTTCGTTTCCGGCGCGGCGGCCGAAGCACCCGTGGCCTACGCCATGAAATATCTGGGCGTGCACCCGTTCTTTCGCTCGGTGATCGTGATCGGAGCGTTGACCGGCATGATCTCTTCGCTGCTCGTGTTTCAGTACGGGCAGGCGCGCATCTGGTACGCCATGTCGCGCGACGGCCTGCTGCCGAAGCTGTTCTCCGCGGTACACCCGAAATACAAGACTCCGCACTGGTCCACCTGGATCGCCTGTTTTGCGGTTGGAATCCCCGCCGGCCTGGTGGATATTGGAGACGCTGCCGACCTCGCCAACATCGGCACCCTGTTTGCCTTCGTGCTGGTTTCGCTGGGAGTGATCTTCCTCCGCCGCAAACAACCCGACCGCAAGCGCGCGTTCCGCGTCCCGTTTGTGCCGTGGTTCCCGCTACTTTCCGTGCTGCTCTGCGGCGGGCTGATGTTCGGCCTCACGCTCATCACCTGGCTGCGTTTTGTGATCTGGCTCGCCCTGGGTTTGCTGATTTACGTTTTCTACAGCCGGCATCGCAGCGAGTTCGCGAAGAAGTAGCTTTTAAATCTCAGCTCTTGGCTATCGGCCCACCCAAAATCACTCTGTCATCCTGAGCGGAGCGAAGGACCTCTGTACTTCTCGAAAATTCCGCGAAGTAGCACCGCGGCGGCTAACTCCCTCGCAAATCCCTTCGTAAGAATCTACAATCTGAAATCATGCCTGCCGCAGATCCGCCCAACGCTTTCATCCGGCAGTTGCCCAAGGCGGAACTGCACTTGCATCTCGAGGGCGCGGTTTCACCGGAGACGCTGCACGAACTCCGCCAGCGGCAGGGCGACACGGCCACCCTGGCAGAAACCGAAGCTCTGTATCGCTACAGCGATTTTCTCAGCTTCCTGATGGCCTTCAAGGATGTCAGCGCCCACCTGCGCGGCCCCGACGACTATGAGTTCGCCACCTACCGGCTCATGCAGCAACTGAAAGAGGAAGCCGTGCTGCATGCCGAAGTCTACGTGGCGGTGGGAGTGTGCCTTTACCGCAAGCAGGATTTCGCCGCCATTTTCGAGGGGCTGGAGCGCGGACGCACGCGCGGGGCGCGCGATTTCGGCGTGTCGCTGTTGTGGATTTTCGACGCCGCGCGCCACTTCGGCGTGGAGGAAGCACAGAAGGTATTTGAACTGGCCGTGCGCTATCAGGATCGCAATGTGGTGGGCGTCGGCATCGGCGGGGACGAGCAGAAAGCTCCGCCCGAGCTTTTCCGCAGCGTCTACGGTTATGCTGCCGACAACGGTCTGCGTCTGACCGCGCACGCGGGAGAAACCGGCCCGGCCGAAAGCATTTGGGGCGCGCTCAATCTGCGCGCCGAACGCATTGGCCACGGCGTAACCGCGGCGCAGGATCCTGATTTGATCGAAGAACTGGCCTACCGGCAGATTCCGGTCGAGATCTGCCTGACCAGCAATCTGCGCACCGGCGTGTGCAAGGCCATCGCGGACCATCCCGCAAAAAGCTACTTCGACCAGGGCGTGATGATCACGCTCAACACGGACGACCCCGCTTTGTTCGGCACTACCCTGTCGCGCGAGTATCAACTGGCGCAGGAAACCTTCGGCTTTACCGACGAGCACCTGCGGGAACTGGCGAGGAATTCGTTTGAAGCGTCCTTCCTGCCGGCAGAGAAGAAAGTCGAATTTCTGAGCATGTTTGACGCAGCGGCGGCAAGGTAAAAGATGCCGGAGATCCCGCGGTTGCAGGTACGGCGCGCTCTTCTGCGCCAAGTAACGTAGCGCTGCGTGGTCCGGGGCGTTAAATGAAGACCCTGAAGATCAGTCTCGTGGCAACTCTGGCCGCAATGATCGCATATTGGCTGGGTTTTGCCCGGAGAATCTGGCCGTCGCATCCGATGCTTGCGGTGACTTTGCTGGCCATCGGCGTTTGCATCCTGCTTCAGTTCACCTGGTCGGAACCGCCGGGTAGAGACTCGTGACGGGCCGACCGCGCGGGAGAAACGCGCTCCTGTAAGATGGAAGCCCGAACGTTACGCCGACATGCCGATTCGTCCCATCCTTCAGCTTGGTGACCCGGTACTGCGCGAGAAATCGCAGCCGGTCACAGATCCGACCGCACGGGACGTGCAGGATCTGATCGTGGACATGCGCGACACTCTGGCGCACTGGCGCGCCACCACCGGCTATGGGCGCGGCATTGCCGCGCCACAACTGGGCGTTCTGAAACGGGTGATTTTCCTGAAGCTGCCCGGCGTCGAACCCTGGCCGCTGATCAATCCGGAAATCGTTGGCTGCAGCGAAGAGAAGATCATCGTCTGGGACGCCTGTCTCAGTTTTCTCTCGATCTTCATGCAGGTCGAACGGCTTCGCCACATCACGGTGCGCTATCAGAATCCGCTGGGAGAAACGCTCGAGTTCGAGGCCGGCGACGACCGCAACCTGTCAGAATTACTGCAGCACGAAATTGATCATCTCGACGGAATTCTGGCCATTGACCGGGTGAGCGATCGGAAGACGATCTGCACGCGAGAGGAATTCGAAAAGCGCTATCGTGACGCCAGTCCATACGCGAACCCATCCCTGGCGGTGAAAGGCTGATCCCGAGCAACCATGCAGGAGCGGCCAAACCTGAAATTCCGGCGGCTTGCTGGCCCGTATGCCATTGTCCGCCTCGCGCCGGACGCGGCGGTCCCGGACTGGGCAACGCAGGGCGAATTCACTTCAATCTCACGGTCCAAGGATGAACTCTCGATCGTTTGTCCAGCCGACAACCTTCCGCCGGATGTGCATTCCACGCACCACTGGGTCTGCCTGAAGCTGGAGGGGCCCTTCCCGTTTTCGCTTACCGGAGTGCTGCTGTCGTTCATCGAGCCGCTGTCGAAAAATGGCATTCCGATCTTTGCGATCTCGACCTACGACACCGATTATGTGTTGATCCAGGAAGAGTGGGCCGGCGCGGCGCTGAACGCGCTGCAGCAGGCTGGACACGAGCTCAGATCGGATCATGAATCCTGATAACAGCTCTTACCGCCAGAAGCCTGATCACCTGTGTTTTCGCGCCGTTCACGCCGTCAATCCTGCCAAACGCTGCTCACGTCCATGCGCGAGGCGCGCGACCTGTGTTGTAATAATGGTTAATCCTTCATGGCTTCTCTGTTAACAACTTTTCGCCGTCGCGCCAGATCACTGCACCGTAATATCCGCGGCGCGCAGATGGCCGCGAGCGCTCTCGCCTCGACGGACCATCCTCTGCTGGCGCACATCATTCCGATGCGGCGCTGCAATCTGGCCTGCACTTACTGCAACGAGTTCGACGATTTCTCGAAGCCGGTGCCCATCGAAGAGATGTACCGCCGGATTGACAAGCTTGGCGCGCTGGGCACAGCCGTTGTGACCATTTCCGGAGGCGAGCCTCTGATGCATCCGGAACTCGACGACGTGATCCGCCGCATCCGAGCCAACGGCATGATTGCCGGGCTGATCACGAACGGCTATCTGCTGGTCGCCGAGCGCATCCAGCGGCTGAATCGCGCCGGCCTCGAGTGGCTGCAGATTTCGATTGATAACGTCAATCCGGATGAAGTTTCGAAGAAGAGCCTGAAGGTTCTCGACAAGAAGCTGCAACTGCTGGCCGAGCACGCCGACTTTCATGTGAACATCAACTCGGTGGTCGGCGGAGGCATTGCCCATCCCGAGGACGCGCTGGTGATCGGCAAGCGCGCAGTCGAACTCGGGTTCACTTCAACGATCGGAATCATTCATGACGGCACCGGCCAGTTGCAGCCGCTGAATGACGAAGAGCGCCGCATCTATCACGAAATGCAGGCGCTCGAAAAGAGCAGCTTCACGCGCATCCACGGATTCCAGGACAACATCGCCAAAGGCCTGCCCAATGACTGGCGCTGTCGTGCCGGCGGGCGCTATCTCTACATCTGCGAAGACGGCCTCGTGCACTACTGCTCGCAGCAGCGCGGCTATCCGGGAGTTCCGTTGGCTACCTATACCCGCGACGACTTGCGCCGCGAATATCTCACCGAAAAATCCTGCGCCCCGAACTGCACGGTTTCGTGCGTGCACCAGGTTTCAATCTTCGATTCCTGGCGCGACCCGCAGAAGCCCGGGGATCCCGCTCCCATAGCGGAAAGCGCCGGCGAGCTCGTCCAGATCAAGTAGCCGGCCAAATGGCCGATCTACTTCTTCGGCTGTGCGCTGGGCGGCAGAATGTTGTTCAGCCGCAGGTACATGGCAGCTGCCGCATAGTGGTCGGCCATGCTGCTCGCGATGGCCATAACCGCAACCGAGCGTGGCAGCGGAGGGCGTCCGGGAAACAGTTCGATCGTGTCCCCCAGCTTGGAGTCGTCCATTTTGGCCAACGCATCGCTGCAGAATGCGAAAGAGCCTTTCACCGCGGCGAGCAGCTGATCCTTCGAATCGGTTTCTTTGGGTTCGTCCACTTTGGGCGCGGGGACATCCGCCGACTTCGAGCAAAACAGGTTGTTCGAACCTGCGATGTGCGCGGCCAGATGGCCAAAGCTCATCTGATCGGGCGTGGGTTTGTAGGAAAACTTGTCGGCGGGCATGGCTTCGATGGCGCCAATCGTATTGTTCTGGAAGCGCTGCAGAATAAGGCGAGCAGCGGTTGCGACCGGATCCTTGGTGGGTGCAGCCGGGGCTTTCGAATCCTGAGCCACGCTGATGGCGACGGCAGAAAGAAATAGCACTGCGACAAATATGCGTTTCACGGGAAGGCCTCCTGGGACCTCAAGCATATAACGGGCCGGTCAATTCGTGTTGGCGGACAAGCCTGGTCGCCTGGTCGTCACAATGCTCCCAGGGCCGATGCACCTAGCTTGTAAACCAAATACCAGACCGCCACGATGGTGGTAGCGGTCGAAGTCTTGACCCTGCTCGTGCAAGCGAAGCCAATGCCGAGCAGTATGATTGTCCAGATGTTGATGATGTCGAGCGAAGACGCCATGCCGCGCACGAACTTGCCCGTGGTCTCGGGATCGAGATAGTACCCGAGGTTTGTGCCCACCGCGTTATTGATGTCGAAGCCTTCCGGATTCGCCCCCGCGAACAGCGATACCGCGCCGATAATCGCCTTCAACATCGAAGGCAGGCTCGCGTACATAAAGATGGCATAGGCGGCTTTGAACGACGTCTCTGCTGCAACGCCGACCTTGAACGTCGCCCACAGCACCAGCGCAGCAACCAGGAAGTAGAAGAGAATCAGCACCGGGCTGCCATAGGCGAAAACGTCGAAGATCTTGGTGGAGAACGAGATTTGCCGGGCCTGCTGATCAGCAGGCAGTTTTTCAAACTGATCGGCCCGCGACGAGTGGGCAATCTGGGTGCGGATGATCTGTTCGGCGCCAACTTTCTTGTCAATGGCGTAGACGAACGCGATCGAAACGACGGAAATCAGCAGCCAGGGCAGCCACCAGCTCGCGCTGCGGCGGATGTCGGTAAAAGTTTTCGAAGGCGCGATAAAAGTGTCAACGACGCGCTCTCCCTGGGAGAGCGCTGCGGGTGCGGGAGCGGACGAATCGGGAAGGACCGGAGCGGCGGCCATGGGAGTCTCCTCGAAAACGAATCGTGGGGATTTTAGCTGCCTGCGCGCACAGAAAACAAGCGCTTCGGCCGGATTCAAAACGGTAAGATCAAAACCATGCACGATCCGGTCGCGATCGCGGTTTTTGCGGCGGAGTTGTTATTGGCCGCCGGATTCGGCTTTGCCAGCGAGAAGATTGCGGCCACCGTCCAGCGCTGGCCGTCGCGCCTGCGGACGACCGCGCCGATTCTCGCTGCGCTTCCCTACACTGCCGTCGCCGTTGAATACCACATCTTCCGCTGGCGATGGTTCGCGCTCTACGCTGTTCTTCCGGTTGTGGTCACATGGCTTCTCGAGCAAGCTGCAATCCCCGATCCTCAGAAGCGTGGCAACTGGCGCGATGCACTGGTCCTTCTCACTCTGGGCCTGGCGGTGGACTTGCGCTGGTTCGACTCGGCATGGCCGCACGATCTGGAGGCGCTCGGAAAGCTGCTGCTGGTGGACGTTGGCCTCTACGGCTTTCTTGCCATCCGGCAGCTCGACGGCACGGGGTTCGAATTCCGGCTGCGCTGGAGCGACGCCAAAACCGGCCTGCGCGAACTGGCGTTTTTTGCGCCCGTCGTACTGGTTCTGGGAATTATTCTGGGCTTCATTCATCCGCACGCGAACATGCCCTCGGCTGTCGGCGCCCTGTGGCTTTGGATCAAAATCTTCCTTTTTGTGGCCATTCCCGAGGAACTTTTCTTTCGTTCTTGGGTGCAGAATCTGCTTGAACGCCGCGTCGGACGCAAGATGGCGCTGATTCTCGCTTCGGCGGTTTTTGGTCTGTCGCACTTCAATAAACGGCTGGCACGAGGAGCGCGCTTCAACTGGCAGTATGTGGTGCTGGCGACGGTCGCGGGAATCTTCTACGGGCGGGCCTGGCGCGAGAACCGGCGCGTGCCCGCTTCGACTATTACACATACGTTTGTGGACTGGATCTGGTCGTGGTGGTTCTAGACCGTGTCAGACGTTACGCGATCGGGTGATAGTGCAGGTAGCCGAGCCCGACCCGCAGATGATGATGCAAAGCGTCGGGGACACAGACCGCAAAACAGAGTCCCAGGAGTCCCTGAGCCAGCCCAAGCACCCATAGACTGCGATAGCGACGGTAGAGCCAACAGGAGATCGCTCCCCAAAGCAGCGTTGCTGCCGCGAGCCATAGATTAGGCAAATGGGCAATGGCAAACAACCCGGCCGTGGCGGCCACGCCTGCATTGACGCCCAGAGCCCGCGAAATGCGCGGCATGAAGTAGTCCTGCAGAAGGAATTGCTGGTAGATCGTCCATAGGACGTATCCGCCGACGTGGCCGAACTCCGGCCGGTTGAGCGAGTGCAGGGTGCCGAAATGCCGCGCCACAGCTCCGCCCATAAAGCCAAGAGCGATCGCCGCCGGAAGAATCCACAGGGAACGCAGAAATGCGCGCCCACCCAGCCCCAGCGATTGCAAGCTGGCCCCTCGCCACAAAGTCAGCACGAGAGGCGTCAAAAGCACCATTGGGCCGACGATGAGTTGCTCGCGAGTCGGCAACCACAGAACCATGAGGATCAGAACGAAGGCAAACAGCGCTTCGTAAAGGTAGCGGTTGTCGCGCGCAGAGGAGACAACGATCGGGAAGGTGGTTGAGTTCGTCGCGGCCAAAGAAATCTTTCTCCAAACAGATTCGAGTTTACCCGTGGCCTCCGGTTGCACAGCTCAACCGAGAATTTCCGAAACCGTCAGCCGAGGCCGCGCAAACGCACGCCTCGCGATAAGACTTTCGAACGCCCACAGTCGTCTACATCGGACACGGAGGGAGAAAGTTGAGGGAGTAATCGCTGGGGAGTGAGTGTAGACCAGCTCTCAGGCGCCTTCAATGGCACTTAGGTGGTCAGCTCAGGCGTGGCCCCCAACAGGCTTCTCGTGTAAGCGTGCTGAGGGTCGGCAATAATCTGCTCCGCGCTTCCCGTTTCGACGATCTTTCCCCGGTACATAACGGCGATTCGCGTCGAAAGATAGCGCACCACCGGCATGGAGTGCGATATGAACAGATAGGTCAATCCGTAGTCGCGCTGCAGCCGAGCCAGAAGGTTGACGATCTGTGCCCCCACGCTAACGTCCAGCGCCGAAACTGGCTCGTCGCACACAATGAACTTCGGCCGGAGCGCCAGAGCGCGGGCAATACCGATCCGCTGGCGTTGTCCGCCGGAAAACTCGTGGGGATAGCGCCTCATCGCCGATTCGTCAAGGCCCACGGCGCGCAGAAGCTCAGCCACGCGCGTCCGGATGTCTCCTCGCTCTGCCCCCCGCGCAGCGCCACCCCCAAGGGCTTCGGGATGAATTCTGAACGGCTCGGCAACGATCTCCTCGACCCGGAAACGCGGATCGAGCGATGCAAACGGATCCTGAAAGATGATCTGCAGGTCGCGCCGCAGTGTGCGCAGTTCGGCGCGACCGGTCAGGAGCAAGTCCCGGCCTTCAAAGCGGATCGCGCCCGACGTCGGTTCGATCAGACGGAGAATCAAACGCCCCAGGGTGCTCTTACCTGAACCGGATTCACCGACCAGGCCGAGCGTCTCGCCGGCGTGGATGTCGAGCGAGACATCATCCACCGCGCGCACTCCGCCATGGCGCGGTCCGGCGAGCGCAGCAGAGTGGAAAACCTTGGTCAGGCCGCGGACTTCGATCAGGGGCACATCACGATGCTAGCAGCAACCCCCGTCCGCGGCGGAGTTACGTTGCAGGGTCGCGCAGCGGCAGCAACTGTCCCACTGCGATCATCCCGTGGCAATCATCCCGCGGCAATCAGGGGCACCGCCGCCAGTGCGGCGAGCATTCCGATGAGCCTCCAGCGGCTGAAATGCTCCTTAAAAAATATCCTGGCCAGCAGGACGGTCACAACCGGGTAAAGCGAAGTGATGACCACGGCTTCATCGAGCCGCCCGTGCTGGCTGGCGAAGATGAATAGGGCGCTCGCTGAAATGTCCAGGAAGCCCGCGAACATGCCGAAGAGTCTGGCAGAACGATCGAGGCGCAGCGGTGCCCGCGTAACGGCAACCGCAATCGCGGTCGCGGCAAATGATCCGACGCGAGAAACGACGGCAACCCAGAGCGGCGACCCTGAAGCCTGATGAATGCACAGGTAGAAACCGGCGAATCCCACACCCGCCAGGGCTGCGGCCGCGACTCCCTTTGGCCGCCCGGTAGCCGCATCGCCGGGGCTGCCGGCCGACCCCTCGGGGCGCGTAATCAGCCAGATCGCGACCACTGCCAGACCAAATCCCGCCACTGCCCAGCGGCTGGGAGAGCCTTCCAGCGCAATATCGGCCAGTGTCGGGATGGCAGCACCCATCAGGGCGGCAATCGGAGCGGTCAATCCCATCTGTCCGGAAGCCAAAGCGCGGTAGAAGATGGCCAGCGAAAATCCACCAACCGCGCCGGCGGTCAAAGCCCACGCGATACTCGCCCCGTCCGGAAACGCGCCGTGTTGCAGAAATGCAATGCCGAACATCAGTGCAAACGCGCAGAGGTGCGAAAAAGCGGTGACCACGAACGCATTGGCGCGACGGGACCCGCATCCTCCCGAAAAATCGGCTGCTCCCCACAAAAAGACCGCGGTCACCGAGTAGACGGCGGGAGCGAGATGGTCGAGCGATGCCACGCCGGTCGAGAGTATCACGCAGTCGTCGGGCGGAAATCAGAGGGGATTTCCGCCTCCCGCGTGTTAGAATTTCCACAGCTTTTTTCCCGCGCGGTTCAGGTTCTGAGGCTCCGGGTTGATCGAACTGGCACCATCCATTCTTTCGGCTGATTTTGCCCGTCTGGGCGAGCAGGTCCGTGCTGCCCAGGAGGGAGGCGCCGGTGTCATTCATGTGGACATCATGGACGGACACTTCGTCCCCAATCTCACCATCGGTCCTCCGGTGGTGAAATCGCTGCGAAAGGTGACCAACCTGCCGCTCGATTGCCATCTGATGATTGAGAATCCTGACCTGTATATCCCGGCGTTTGCGGAGGCTGGCGCCGACTGGATTTCGGTGCATCAGGAGGCCGTGCGGCACCTGGACCGGACCCTGCACCTGATCAAGTCGCACAATTGCATGGCTGGGGTGGTAATCAACCCGGCTACGCCGGTGGACACCCTGGCGGAAGTGCTCGATATCGTGGATTACGTGCTGGTAATGTCGGTCAATCCAGGGTTCGGCGGGCAGAAGTTCATTCCTTCCACCCTGCACAAAATGCGGCGGTTAGCGGAGATTCGCAATCAACGCAACCGGTCGTACCGCATCGAAGTGGATGGCGGCATCGGGCATGACACGGTGGCCGACGTGGTCCGCGCCGGCGGGGAAATTCTGGTGGCAGGCAACGCCGTGTTCGGTCAAGGTGATCCAACGAAGAACACGCAGGAACTGCTGAAGGCAGCCACCGAAGCCGCGCTGCAACGAGTCTAGGTAATCATTTTTCCGAGGGGCTATGTCACGTCGAGTGGTGCCAATTGCAGTCCTGGGTCTTTTGCTGACCATCACCTGCGCCTGCACGAACAAGAAGGCGAACAACCCGCTGGCCAATATCGCATCGAAGCAGCCGGATAAAGTCCTGTTCGACAAGGCGATGGACGCCATGAAGCACAACCGCTTCGACGTCGCTAGGCTGACGCTGCAGACCCTCATCAACACCTATCCGGACTCGGAGTTTGTGGCTCGCGCCAAGCTGGCGGTGGGCGATTCCTGGTACGCCGAAGGTGGCACGGCAGCGCTGGCGCAGGCTGAGCAGGAATACGACGACTTCATCACCTTCTTCCCCAACATGCCGGAAGCCGCCGAAGCGCAGCTCAAGATCGCCAACATCCACTATCAGCAGATGGAAAAACCCGACCGCGATTACACGCACGCGAAACGCGCCGAGGATGAATACCGCAAGATGATCATGCAGTTTCCCGACAGCAAGCTGGTGCCGGAAGCCAAGCAGCGCCTGCTGGAAGTGCAGGAAGTGCTGGCCGAACGCGAGTTTGAAATCGGACGGTTCTATTACCTGAGAGACTCATACCCGGCCTCGATTGCCCGCCTGCAATCCCTGATCGAGAAGTATCCGCTTTACAGCAAAGCAGATGAAGCGCTCTTTCTGCTGGGAGAGAACTACGAGGGCCAGATCCTCCGCCTGCGCCAGCTGCCAACCTGCGACGCTCACTTTCTGCCGCGTGGTTGCGCCACCGAGGACAGCAAGACCAGATTCATCGCAGGCCTGACCCAGAAGGCGGCTGAGAAGTACGACCTGATCCTGACTCGCTATCCCATCATGGATCGGGCCGACGACGCCAAGCGGCGTCTGGATGCGCTGCATCAACCGATTCCGCGTCCGACCAAGGCTGCCGTGGCTCAGAACAAGGCCGAAGATGAAAGCCGCCGCGAGGCCAACGGGATGCAAAAGCTGCTTCTGGTGATGAAGCGGGGGCCGGACGTGTCGCAGGCGGCCAAGGTGGGAGACCCATCGCTGACCGATCCAACTCCGGTGAGCGCTGTTGAAGTCCGCCAGAAAGAGACGCTGGCGGTGTTAGATACGACTCCGAAGGGCAAGCTGGGCGTCACGATTCTGAATCCGGGACAGCCGACCGACCCCGCGGTCGCAGGATCCGGAGACCCGGCAGCGAAGACCGGATCGCCCTTTGGAAAGCCGGGTTCGGCGGCCGCGACGAACACGGCGATCGCGCAGCCCGATCCGAACGAACTGAAGCCCGACCCGGCGGCCGATCCGAACGAACTGAAACCAGACAGCAGTGGCGACCAGGCCCTGCCGCCGCCACCGCAGATCAACGAAATTCAGAGCGGGGCTGCTTCTTCCTCGGCCAGCGCCAGAGCGCGCGCCGACGACGCTCCGGCCAGCGACAAGGATATCTCCAGCAGCAAGAAAAAGAAGAAAAAGGGCCTCAAGAAGCTGATTCCGTTCTGATTGGATTCCAATCAGAAACTGTCATCGGCCGATCATCTTAAGCCCGGGTCCGCTCAGAGTTGGCGCCTGTGTTGGAAACATGCCTTCCCGGTAGGTGCTGACCGCTGGTAACCGGTTACTTCCCTTCTACATCATTGACTTAGGTTGTAGGGCGGGTTACCTTCGCGATATCTCCCCGCACTAGAGGATCCCTTTGGCCAGGAAGATACTGCTCGCCGACGACAGCGTGACGGCCCAGAACATGGGGCGGAAGATCCTCGCGGACGCCGGATACGAAGTACTCACCGTAAATAACGGATCGGCGGCGCTGAAAAAGATCGCCGAGGGCAAACCCGACCTCATCGTGCTCGATGTTTACATGCCGGGCTACAGCGGCCTCGAAGTCTGCCAGCGGCTGAAGGAAGCCAGCGAAACCGCCAAAATCCCCATCCTGTTAACCGTCGGTAAGCTGGAACCCTTCAAACCGGAAGAGGCCAAGCGGGTGCGCGCGGAAGGCTTCATCGTGAAGCCATTTGAAGCCAGCGAACTCTTGAGCGCGCTCAGTAAATTGGAAGACAAGATTGTACCGCGCGCAGAGTCGTCCAAACCCGGGCGGTTTGCGCGCGCGATTGCCGCCGTCGAAGGAGGACGGCGCGATCCGCTGACCGCGGGTGGAGAGGATGTCAGTTGGAAGGAACGCATCTCGTTTCCTTCTCCCAAGAAAGACAGTCCGCCGGATAACGTGGCCGACGACTCCACGATCTACAACCCGATGAACACGGACCTGCGGACCGTGGTTGACCGCGGCGCCCCGACCTCCGCCGACAACGGAACCGATAAATCTCGCGTGGACCTGGGCGCGCTGGCCCCGGCCGGCCTTCCGAAAGACGTAACTCCGGAGGAGATTGCGGCGTTAGCCGCCGCGGCAGCGCAGATCAAAGGCTCGGTAACGGCCGAGCCGCAGGCCTCTCCGGATGAGAAGGCTGCGCCCGTGGAAGCCGAGACAAAGCAGGAAACAGCCGTCGCCGCGTCCGCCGTGGAAGCTATACACAGAGACGAAGCGGCACAGGCCGCACCCGCGCAGGCCACCGCAGACTTTCCTGGGCCGGCATCCGCAGAGAACAACAAGGCTTCTGAAGAATCGCCGAGTGTCGCCGCTGAGACTGACCCGGCAGCGCCGAGCGGGGCCGCCACCACTTCCCATGAGGAAACGGAACCGGAGCCGGTCACCATGGCGGCGGCAGCCGCCGGCACGACTGCCGAAGCAAAGATCGAAGATGCCTCCGAACGAGCGGCGAGGTGGATCGCGGTTCCGGTGGCTCTGCTTCCCGAGGAAGCCTCTCTCTCGCTCGAGCGGGAGTTCCAGCAAGCCAGCGCCGCGGCTGCCATAGTCGCCCAAGAGGCCACGCTGGTTGCCCCTGCGAGCGCGGCTGAGGCGCAAGCGACATCTTCGACACCGGGGCCGGCCGAACCGCTTCCTGGTGCCGCAAGCGCGCCCGAAACCCATTCCGAAGTGGCACAATCGCTCAACGCCATTGCGGCTGTAGCCACGGACGCGATTTCCGCGGCGGTGAAGGAACTCGAAGCAGTTGCCTCATCCCTGGTGGAACCGCAGTCGAGCATTGCCGAGGCGCCCGCGCCAACTTCGCCGGCGACATCGGATACGACTGCAAAGGCGGAAGTTTCCCTGGCCCACCCTACAGATGAAGCGATCGCCCAAAGCCCGGTGCCGGAAATCGTTGCCACAGGCTCCCAGACGACTCCGGTCGAGGAAACCAATTCCAGCTTGCCGGAACCGGCTCAAGAGCAGGTTCTCGCTCCGAACGCCGCGGCCGATTCCGGTCCCGTGCCCACGAGCGCGATCGAAAATACGCTCGAAACCGAATCTACGAAAACCGTTGAGCCCGAACCTCAGCATACGAATAACGGCGCTCCGCGCAAGGAGTCCGATCTCACGGAGACCACGGCGGCGGCGTGGGAAAACTGGAGACGGGTTCGCCAGGGCGGAGACGGCCCGGCGCCGGCAACGCTCGAAGAAGCTGCGATGGCCGTAGCGGCGGGAGCGGAGAAATCTCCCGAGGCCGCAATGGCAACGAGCGAACCCGACAGCGAATCGGCCGATGTGGCCAGCATCGTGGACAGCGTACTTGCCGATCTGCGCCCGCGGATCGTCGAAGAGATCTCCCGCAAGCTGGGCAAGAAGAAATAGTTCCGACCGGAAATTCCTTGACGCAGTGGTCTTCTACACGGTTTGACCCTCCTTTTCATACGCAGGTAAGATCAGAAGAGCACTCAGCGTTCAACCATCAGTCTTCCCGAGTTGAGAAGCCGACGGGGCAACCGGTCCAGTCATGGCTGGTCCCGGCACTGATGTATGAAGGCTGAGTGCTCCCTTTTTCCATGCCGCACGAACTGCCAAAATCCTACGAGCCGGGCGCGATCGAAAAGCGCTGGGCCGACTACTGGATCCAGGAAAAGCTCTTCTCCGTTCCCACGCCGGGGCCGGGCGAGACGCGCCCCGTATTTACCCTTTTGCTGCCCCCGCCGAATGTCACGGGACGGCTCCACATGGGCCACATGCTGAACCAGACGCAGATGGACCTTATCGTGCGCTGGCATCGCATGCGCGGCTTCATCACGCTTTGGCTGCCGGGCACCGACCATGCCGGCATCGCCACGCAGATGATGGTCGAGAAGCAACTGGAAACCGAGGGCAAGAAGCGGCGGGAGTTGGGCCGGGAAAAATTCATCGAGCGCGTCTGGGAGTGGAAGAAGCTCTATGGCGGCGCGATTCTCGATCAGATGAAGCGTCTCGGCGCCAGCGTGGACTGGGACCGCGAATACTTCACCATGGACGAGAACCTTTCGCATGCGGTGCGCGAAGTTTTCGTCCGGCTCTACGAGCAGGGACTCATCTACCGCGGCCATTACATCGTGAACTGGTGTCCATGGCACGAAACCGCGATCTCCGATCTCGAAGTGAAGCACGAAGAAACCGCGGGCAAGCTGTGGGAGATCCGTTATCCGGTGATCGGCAGTTCAGAGTTCATCACGGTTGCCACCACGCGTCCGGAGACCATGTTAGGCGACACGGCCATTGCGGTGAATGCGCGCGACGAGCGCTACACGCATCTGCACGGAAAGAAGGTGCTGCTTCCCCTGCTGAATCGGGAGATCCCGATCATCACCGACGAACTGGCGCAGCCGGAGTTCGGCACGGGCGCGGTGAAGGTGACTCCGGCGCACGATCCCAACGACTTTCAGGCGGGCCTGCGCCATCATCTGCCCCAGATCAACGTGATGGATGAGCGAGCGCGCATGAACTCCAATGCCGGCCCCTACGCCGGCCTCGACCGCTTTGAAGCGCGCAAGCGCGTGCTGCATGATCTCGAGGAGCAGGGATTCCTGGTAGGCGAGAAGAAGCACACGCTTTCGATCGGCAAATGCGACCGCTGCGGGACCGTCATCGAACCGAGACTGTCGGAGCAATGGTTTATCAAGATTCAGCCGCTCGCGAAAAAGGCGATCGCAGCGGTTGAAAGGGGCGAGATTACGATCGTCCCCGAAAACTATCGCCAGATTTATTTGAATTGGATGAATAACATTCACGACTGGTGCGTTTCGCGCCAGTTGTGGTGGGGGCATCGCATTCCGGCGTGGACTTGCGGAGGCTGCAAAGAAGTGATCGTCGCCCGGGAAGCTCCAGCGACTTGCCCGAAATGCGGTGGCGCGGAACTCGAACAGGTTCCCGATGTGCTCGACACCTGGTTCTCGTCCGGATTACTGCCGTTTACGACACTGGGCTGGCCAGAGAAGACGCGCGATCTTGAGGTTTTTTACCCGACCACGCTGCTGATCACAGCATATGAAATTTTATTCTTCTGGGTCGCGCGCATGATCATGTTCGGCTGCCACTTTATGGAGGGGCACGAGCAGGACGCGGTCATCAAGAAGGCCAGCGGATACGGCGACAAGAAGGACGACAGCGTTCCTTTCCGTCACGTGTATATCCATGCCCTGGTGCGCGACGCCGAGCGGCAAAAGATGTCGAAGACCAAGGGCAACGTGATTGATCCGCTGGAGATCATCGAGCGCTTCGGTACCGACGCGACCCGCTTCACGCTGGCTGCAATGGCGGCACCGGGGACCGACATCGCCTTCAGCGAAAGCCGGACGGATGGCTATCGCGCCTTCGCCAATAAGATCTGGAACGCGGCGAGATTCATGTTCATGAATGTGGACCGCATTGACTCCGGAATGCGTCCCAGCGGGGTTACAGCGGGCGGAACGGGAGTCGCCGGTTTCGATTGTGCCGCGCTCGAAGACCGCTGGATTCTTTCCCGGTTCAACCGCGTCGCCGCTGAAGTGAACGATGCCCTCCAGACTTATCGCTTTCACGAGGCCGCAAACCTCATCTACGATTTTTTCTGGGGTGAGTTCTGCGACTGGTATCTGGAATTGATCAAGCCGCGGCTGAACTTCGAAGAAGGCGGTGACAAGTCGGCGGCGCGAATTGCCTGCGCCAATCTCGTAAATCTGTTCGACGGGGCTTTGCGCTTGCTGCATCCCATCATGCCGTTCATCACTGAAGAGATCTGGCAGGCGATGTACGAAGGCAAGCCAGCGACTAAATCGATCGCGCTGGCTCCGTTTCCGCAAGCGAATGAGGAGCAGTTCGATCTTGCCGCCGAAACGGGAATGGCCATCCTGCAGGATCTGATCGTCAGCGTTC
>Ga0209167_10000675_pt1 | contig 23112 bp, 22 predicted proteins | sample Coa_R1_9_FD_187154 | JGI IMG/M metagenome (GOLD analysis project Ga0209167, IMG submission 187154) | Surface soil microbial communities from Centralia Pennsylvania, which are recovering from an underground coalmine fire - Coalmine... | ecosystem: Environmental > Terrestrial > Soil >... | reverse complement strand
CCGAACCTTGCCCAACAGCTCGGAGAGCGGCATGCCCGAGAGCGTCTCAAACAACGCCGGCATCTGCGCCGCCATTTTGGTGATGTCCCCGGTGATTTTGTTCATCCCCGAGGCGTCGCCAGTGCCGGTCGAAACGATGGTGATCTTGTCAACATTTGCCAGCGGACTGGCCAGAGCCTTGACCATTTCCGGCATGCTCGTGAACAGCTTGTCGATCACCGCCGCCTGGTTGTACTGCTGATAAGCCTCGGCTTTCACGTTCATCGCCTTGGCTTCAGACTCGCCTTTCTTGAAAATGATTTCGGCCTCGGCCTCGCCCTGCGCGCGAATCGAAGAAGCGTGTCCTTCGGCTTCGGCGATCAGGCGCTGCTTTTCTGCGGCCGCCAGAGTTTCAATCCGCTGACGCTCGATCTCGGCCTGCTTCAATACGGTTGCGATCAGCTCCTTCTCGCGACGATTGATTTCCGCTTCCTGCACCTTCACCTGCTGCTCTTTCTCGATCTGTTGCACCTTCACCGACTCTGCAACCACCTGCTGCTGCATGATGTTGGTCTGGATGTCATAGGCCTTGTCGGCCTGGGCCTGCTGGCGCTTGGTGACCTCCAGGTATTGCGCTTTTTTCACCTCGAGATCGCGCTGCGCTTCCGCCTGTTTGGCCATGGACGCGGTTTCCGCGGCCACGCGTTCCTGGTCGGCCTGCGCTTTGGCGACCGCGGATTCCCGCTGCGCCAATGCACGTTTGATCGCGGTGTCGCGATCGGCTTCGGCCGCCGCTACGTCAGCGTCGCGCTTGATACGCGCCACATCCGGACGGCCCATGTTGGTGATGTACTCGTTCTTGTCGCGCACTTCCTTGATGGTGAACGAGATTACTTCCAGCCCCATTTTGTTCATGTCGTCGGCGCAGGTCGAGCGCATGCGGTCGGAAACCATTTCCGGTTGCTTCACGATCTCCTCCACCGTCAACTGGCCGATGATGCCGCGCAGGTGCCCTTCCATCACCAGCCGGATCAGGCCTTCGCGCTCGTCCGGAGCCTTGGTTAAGAATTGTTCCGACGCGGTCAGGATCGATTCGACGTCGGATTTGACCTTGATCTGCGCGACGGCCTCAACCGTAACCGCAACTCCCTGCTTGGTGTAAAGATCCTGCTGCGGAGCCACGTCGAACGACATGAGTTCCAGCGACAGGTCACGGCATACCTGGAACATCGGGATCACCAGCGTCCCGTGCCCCTTCACGACGCGCGTTCCGCCAACGCCGTAGACAATCAGGGCCTCGTGCGGCCCCGCTTTGCGATAGATACTGGCCATGCCTCTGATCAGAAACAGAATGACCATGACGCCAAGGCCGGCGAAGATCCAGATGACTGCGACGCGAGAAAGTCCTTCGAACATACCGCCTCCTCTTACCACTGCAGAACTGCAACGCTTAACTGCCCCAGGGGAAGGCTTGCTTTGCCGCCTTTTAATGCCGCATGTACCTAATGCCCCATCCCCAATCCGGTCACTTGATTCAGGTCGCGCATGATTCTCTGCGGGTCATCGTGACCGAGATAGACCTCGCCATCCGTGGTCTGAATTCGTACCACCTTGTTTCCCCAGGTGTAGGCACGCGAGTTGCCGACGCCGCGAATTCCATATCCTCGCGGAAAACCCCAGGGCTCGACCGAATAACGCACTATCGCCTGCTTCGGAATCGAACGCAGCCTGATCCCCAGCGTCGAGATCTCAACTCGGTCGCGCAGGAACCTGTAGCGAAACCCGCTCCACATCATGGCCAGCACGCCACAGCCAATGACCAGCACCACGACCAGACCAAACATAGCCGGAGTCCTCGGATAGAGAGCCACCGAGATGGCTGGCCCGATGATGGCTGGCAGAATCAGCAGACTCCACATCCCGCCCGAATGAGTTTCCTCGGCCAGCAGATCGCCCTGATAAATTCGTTCAGCCATGGATGCACTCCTCTACGTCCCGAGCCGCCTTACTCCTTGCTCATCTCTTCCCACGGGCGCACATAGGCGAGACCTTTCTCGTAACGGGTGACGACAACCTCCACGCCCTTCTCGATGCCTTTGCCATCCTCGCTGCGCGCGCCGCAGACCCGGCGCGTCCCCATCTGCGAATAGAGCATCTCCCCGGTGCCGCCTTCCCGGATCGTCACCGACAGCTTGCCCAGCACTCCGACCATCTCGTAATCGGAGGGGTCCATGTTTTCCTCGGCGGAAATCAAAACCCGGCTGAGAAGCAGGAAAATGATCCCGCCACCGACCAGGCCGCTAACCACCGACACAAACAATCCCAGCCCCACCCAGATTGACGAGAAGCGCGTCAGCAGGTATCCGGTACCGCCAAACCAGGCCAGAAACGCCGCGATCGTCGGAGGGTTTAATGGCGATACGCCCGCCCCACGAACTCCGCCGGCGCCCGCCCGATTCGCGCCATAGCCTCCGCTCGGTGCTGCATGACCGTGCACGCCGGGAGCGTGTGCCACGCTGTGCCCGTGCGGCATGTGCAAGCGACCCGTGCGCGCTCCGCCAAACAGAAACGAAAAGAAGCTGAAACAGAAGCCGACGGCAAAACAGATCAGGTAAAAGTCGGACCAGTTGAAAGACGTCATCGGATTCGTCTCCCTTCCGCCTCTTTCGTCCGGCGATGGTTCCCCGCCGTCAGTTCAGGACGTAACGCCTCGAGCAGCTGGTCGGCCAGACCCGGCGTGTCGAGAATGGCGCCCAGCAGCAGAAAACACCGCCGAGTATCTTTTTCGCGCGCCGCCTTGATCAGCACGTTGCTGACTTCCGGATCGCTGGCGAAGCGCTCCGAACCTTGCAGCAGCCAGACATCAAGCTGACCCTCGGTGGTGCGCAAATCAGAGGTCAGCTCGGCGTGATAGCCCTCGGGGTCATCCACCAGGAATCCGGGATGCACCTTGAAAAACCTGGCCAGCAGCGCGCGCGATGACTGCGTCATATGCGGGCGCGAGCCACTCTCGATCTGCGAAAGATACGACTGGCTGATGGTCGCTCGCGGCCGGGCGCCTTTTCCGGCGGCGCCGCCCAGTTCCTCGCGCAGGGCCCGAACCACTTCCTGTTGCGTCATGGGACGATTGAGCCCGCGCAACGAGCCTTCCACCTCGCGCAGATACCGGATTTTCTCGCCCAGTTTCATCGTTTAATTCCAAATCGTGATATTTATATTGCAATTTGTGATCTGTGTCAAGAAAGCAATCTTCTTCCCTCTCAATGGCTTGGCGAGTCCCAGAAGCCATTAAACAAGCAAACGCCCCGGAACGAGCCGGGGCGTCGGAGCGGATTACGGGGTGGGGAAAGCTCGTGCCGCTTACTTGCCGCTGTGCTTATCGCGATAGATCTGGCGCGACTGGCGGTTCTGCTCGCGGTTGACCTGCTGCTTTTCCTGTCCGGTCAGCTTGCCGCCATTGGCCTGGCGGTCGGCGCGGACCTGCCGGTTGATGCGCGACTGATTCTGCTCGAGGTGGGCAGCCTGGCCCGCAGACAACTGGCCGTTCTTGATCCCGTTGGCGATGCGGTCCTGCTGATTCTCCTCGCGCTGGCCCACTTCACTCTTCGGATTTGTGTTCTGCACGGCCGCATTGTGCTTGTCGTTGTAAATCTGATGGGAAAGCTGGTTCTGCTGTTGGTTCAGCGTGGCTTTGTCAGAGTTGGTCAAGTGGCCGTTATCCATCTGACGCATGTCGCGCTCTTCCTGGTTCAGCTTCGACTCCTTCTTTTCGAGATTCGAAGTTTCACCCGCGGTCAACTGTCCGCTTTGCACGCCGTTGGCGATGCGGTCCTGCTGATTCTCCTTGCGGTCTTGGATGCTCTGGCCATTGACGGGCGCAGGGTCGTTGCTCTGAGCCACAACTGGCAGCGCGAGCAGCATCAAGGCCGCGCCGAAAAGTGTCGTCTTCATGGTGTTCTTCATAAAATTTCTCCCTGGATTCGTTTCCTGTTTTTCTCGCAACGTTGTGGCCCACGCGAAGAGAAACCCGCCCTGTAAAGAAATGTTTCGGGGAGCACTATCTGCTGTTGTTTCAATAAGTTATGACTGCCCACTAATTTGGCCGGGATTACAGTCCGGCTTCCATGCGGGAGCGGGGATCGAGGTAGTCGCGCAGTGCGTCCCCGATGAAATTGAAACTCAATACGGCAAGCATCACGGCCAGCGCAGGAAAGAGAACCAGATGCGGCGCATCGAACAGATGCGCGCGGCCGTCGTTCAGCATCGTTCCCCAACTCGCGGTTGGCGGCGGAACTCCGAGTCCAAGGAAGCTCATGGTGGCTTCGGCGAGAATCGCTCCCGCCATTCCGATCGCGGCCTGCACGATGACCGGCTGAAGAATGTTCGGGAGAATGTGGCGCATGATGATGCGCAGGTCGCTTGCTCCCAGGGCGCGCGCGGCCTCGACGAACTCGCGTTCCCGCGCGGCCAGGACTTGTCCGCGAACCAGGCGCGCGTACCCGACCCAGCCTCCCAGAGAAAGCGCAAGCACCAGGTTGAAAATTCCCGGTCCGCGAAATGCCACGAAGGCGATGGCGAGCAAAATTCCCGGGAACGACAGGAAGGCATTCATCAGAACAACGTTGATGAAACGGTCGAGGGCCCCGCCGTAGTATCCGGCGACGGACCCGATCAGCAGCCCGAGCAGAAGCGAAGTAAGGACTACCGAGCTTCCGACTAGCATCGAGATGCGCGCGCCGTAGATGACGCGAGACAGGATGTCGCGACCGAGTTCATCGGTGCCGAACCAGTGGGCATGCGAGGGCAGGCTGAGACGCGATGGGAGATCGATCGCCGCCGGATCCTGCGGGGCGAGCCAGGGCGAGAACAGGGCGAAAGTCACAAACAGCAGGATCAAGGCCACGCCCGCCGCCGCCAGGGGATTGCGGCGTGCCGTGCTGGCAACTTGATTGCGATACAAAATGGGAGCTGTGGATATCAAGAAAATTTTGTAACCAAGGAACACGGTCGCGGGTTATATTCTCATGAAAGACCTGTTCGACCACGCGCCCGCTCCGCGCGCGAGCCATAACCTTCACCCTACAGCCTACATTTTCGAGGAGAAAATCATGAGCAAAGTCTCGTACATTCCCAAAGATTACAACTCAGTCACGCCATATCTGGTTATCAAAGGCGCAGCTCAAGCCATCGAATATTACAAGAAGGCGTTTGGCGCTACCGAAGTCATGCGCATGCCTGGTCCCGACGGGAAGATCGGCCATGCCGAGATAAAAATCGGAGACTCCCACATCATGCTGGCCGATGAAAATCCGAGCATGGGGCAAGGCCACACCAGCGCCAGCACCATTGGGGGAAGCCCGGTGAGCCTCTATGTGTATCTTCCCGACGTTGACCGCGTGTTCGATCGCGCGATTAAAGAGGGAGGAAAAACCTTGAAGCCGGTCCAGGATCAGTTCTACGGAGACCGTAACGGCTTCCTGCAGGATCCGTTTGGACATCTGTGGGGCATCGCTACCCATGTGGAGGATGTCTCGCCCAAGGACATGGAAGAGCGGATGAAGAATATGATGCAAGCCGCATAGTCTGGATCGCGAACCACGGGCGGGGCAGCCATGCCCCGCCTTTTTCTTTTTCTTTAAAGAAAAACCCGCACTACCACATTTCCAGCCGGAATTTCCGGTACCGGTGGATCAGCTCAAAATCTCGCCGATTGGTCGTGATGAGGCGGGCGCCATGGGAACGGGCGGTGAGAGCGATGAGAACATCGAAGTGCAGGTCGCGTAGTTTGTGCGCCTCGAAGCCTCGATCACCACGAATGTTCCCGAGTATCTCGCCAGATTCCAGCCAGTTCCCTTGCGTCGGAGTAAGGATCGGATGGTTTCTTGCCATGGAGCGAAGGAATTTATGTTCCGCCGGCGCGACTGCGCCACGCCACAGCTCGGCGAGAACGACGGATGAGGTGCGGACCAAACCTTCCACCGACTCCATCCGCTTGCGATGGCGTCCGGTGCGGGCTTCGTCGACCAGAACCGATGTGTCGAAGATGACGACGTCACTCATCAAGCCCGGAGAACTTCAGTTTGCCGGAGTTTTTCTTCATCAGGGCCTTGAAGCGCTTCAGCGCCACGATCTCGCGGAGGGCGATGTGAACCGCATCGGTGCGGGACTTCGCGCCGAGGACTTTCACGGCCTCGTCGGCCAATTGGGTATCCAGGCGAATCGATGTCATGGTTACGGCCATGATGCCCCTCCTGATATATACATTCTACATTATTTGTATATACGTTCAAAGAACAAGAATCTCGCTGTAAGCAGTATCGTGCCCACCCTTCGAAAAGAAACGCGAATTGTCGGGGCACCCGCTTCGCCTTGCCAGCCCAATGTGCACTACTGCCGGATCCTCGGATTTGCCACCGAGTAGAGCGCGTCGGTGAGCAGGTTCACCGCGACGTAGGTCAACCCGATGGCCAGAATGCAGCCCTGCACCAGATAGTAGTCGCGGTTCGAGATGGCCTGAATCGTAAGGCGGCCGAGACCGGGCCAGGCGAATATCGTCTCGGTCACGATGGCCCCAGCCAGCAGGGCTCCAAACTGCAGTCCGAGAACGGTCAGCACCGGGATCAGCGCGTTGCGCAGGGCGTGCTTGTAGACCACGGTACGTTCCGGCAGTCCCTTGGCGCGGGCGGTGCGGATATAGTCCTGGTTCAATTCTTCCAGCATTGAGGTGCGCACCATGCGGGTCAGGATGGCGGCCAGCGCACTGCCCATGGTGATCGCCGGCAGGACAACATATTCAATGCCGCCAGAACCCGACACCGGGAGCCAGCCGAACTTGATGGAGAAGATAATGATCAGGATTGGACCCAGAGCGACGTTCGGGAACGATAGGCCGAACAGGCTGACGATTGAGATGGCGCGATCGGTCCAGCGATTGGGATGCTGCGCGGAGTAGACTCCCGCGGGAAAAGACAGAGCGATCGCGATCAGCAGCGATGCCAGGGTGAGTCCGGCAGTATATGGATAGCGCTGGAGCAGGAGTTGGGCAACCGTCTGATTGAGGCGGATGGATTTGCCGAGATCGCCGTGGAGCACGCCTTTCCAGTAGCGGATATATTGCTCGCCGAGCGGGGCGTCGAGGCCGTAAGCATGGCGCATGGCGGCGACATCGGCGGCCGGCGCGCCTTCGCCGAGCATCTGCTGGATCGGGTCGCCCGGAACAAGATGGATCAGCAGGAAGACGAGCGAAACCACCAGCCAGATCACGGGCAGAGTGTAGAGGACGCGTTGAGTTAGAGCCTTCAGTTGTCAGTTCCTATTCGTCAGTCTGAGCGCTCAGCAAGCAAGACCTGCTTGTCATCCTGAGCGCAGCGAAGGATCTATGTAACTTCCATCCAACGACACGCTCCCGGCAGAGGACACATGTCCTTTGCTTCGCTCAGGATGCTAAGGCATTTTGAAATTTCTTGCGTACGACGAATCCTTAATCTCCCGCGTGTCGGGCCGTTTCGGCCTCGCCTTCGAGCTCGGCCGTCTTCTCGATGCGAACGCGAGCGATGCGATGGCCTTCAATCTCTTCGACCGTGTAGCGACGGCCTTCGTACTCGAAAGAGTCGCGCAGCGCGGGAATCTTCTGCAAGCGCGCAAGAATGAACCCGGCCAGGGTTTCGAAGCCCGCATCGCGTGGCAGGGTGAGTCCGTACTCGGCTTCCAGGTCGCGGATGTTCACCGAGCCCTCGAGCACCAGCACGGATTCGTCGGCAAGTTTGGGCTCGCTGGGTGAGACATCGAACTCATCTTCGATGTTGCCCACCAGTTGCTCGAGGATGTCTTCGACGGTGATCACCCCGGCGGTCGAGCCGAACTCATCCACGACCACGGCGAGATGGCGGCGGCGCTCCTTGAACTCGGCCAGCAGTTCGGCCAGAACCTTGGTTTCGGGCACGACCAGCACGTCGTGCATGATCTGTGCGATCTGCATGCGGGAGATGCGCGTGGCCGTGGTCTGGCCGAGATTGCTGAGGCGGAGACGCATCCAGCGCATGAGATCTTTGTAATAAAGCACGCCGACAATGTGCTCGGGCCCGCGCTGCGGATCATAGACCGGAATGCGCGAGTGCTGGCCCTCGACCACGCGGGCGAGGGCGTCGTCAAGCATGAGATCGGAAGGCAGCGAGAAGATATCCGGTCGCGCCACCATAACTTCGCGCACGTTGATGTTGTCCAGCTCGATGGCGCTGTGAATCATTTCTTCCTGAAACTCGGGGATCTGGCCAAACTGGCGGCTGGCGGTGACGATCAATTTGAGTTCGTCGGGGGAGTGCACGGCTCCGCCGCGCCTGGCCGGCTGAGCCCCGAACATGCGCAGGACCATGCCGCCGGACCGCCGCATGAAGAACAGAACCGGGCGGGTCACGGTCAGGAAGGCCTCCATGGGAGCGGCAACCGCTACCGCGACCTGCTCGGCGCGCTGCAAAGCCAGCGTCTTCGGCACCAGTTCGCCGAGGATCACATGCATGTAGGTGATGACGCTGAAGGCGATGGCAATGGCGATGGTGTGGGCATAGATTGCGGCGTGAGGAACGCGCTGTACGAACTTGAGGTTGCCGACCAGTTCCGCCACCATGGGCTCGCCGATCCAGCCCAGGGTCAGGCTGACCATGGTGACGCCCAACTGGACGCCATTAACTACTTCGTCGAGTCGCTGGTGCAGGCGCTGCACTCCGCGCGCACCGATACGCCCCGCTTCAATCAGTTGCTGGATGCGGGTGTCGCGGACGCTGACGAGGGAAAATTCCGCCGCCGCAAAGAAAGCGTTGGCCGCCACCAGGAGCAAGATGACCAGAACCCGGAGCAGCACAAAAGCAATCATGGAGGGCCTAATTCTAACATTTGCAATCAGTTGGCTGTGACCGGGAAGCTGCCGCGGCAAGCTTGCCGCCGCGGCCCGACATGGTCAGCGCTTGGGGTCCGTCCAGCACTGGGCAACAATTTGCTGTGTATCGGCTATCCTTTTGAAGGAGGCTTGGTCTAAATGGCAGCGGATAGAGGAGCTTAGCAACTCAGCCGCTCAAACCGTCGCCCAGGGCAACCACTGAAACAGAGTTGGAACAAAATTCGCTTCCACCGCGTAACACATGATGAGGGCAAGGGCCCCATCTCACCTTGGCAGAACTCCCAGGAGGATTTGTGAACGGCAACGGAAATCATAAGAAAAAGCGCCGCAGACTGATTATTTGGGGCTCGATCGGCGTAGTGCTGATCCTGCTCATCACGGCAGGCGTAATTATCGCCAAAAGCGGCGGGACGAAGATCGATCCGTCGAAACTGGCCAAGGTGGAGCGCGGCGATCTCGCCAAGAGCGTGGTGGCGACGGGCAAGGTGACGCCGATCACAACCGTGGAAGTCAAGTGCAAGGCCAGCGGCATCGTGAAGAAGCTTTTCGTGGACTATGGCGATACCGTGAAGCAGGGGCAGCTGCTGGCGCAGCTGGATAAGGCTGAGATTGAGGCGCAGGTGGCGCAGTCGCGGGCGGCGCTGGAGGCGGCTCAGGCTAATCTGGTCAGCTCGCAGGCCGATTTCGAACGGGCCAAGGTGGATGCCGAGGGGCCCGATGTCCCGCTGCTGAAGCGCGCCTATGACCGGGCTACGGGCATGGCCAAGGACGGAGTCGTTTCCGCCTCAGCTCTCGACGACGCGGAGAAGAATTACGAAATGGCGCTGAACAAGCAGAATGTGTCGAAAGCTCAAGTCACGGTGCTCAAGGCGAAGATCGCGCAATCGCAGGCCGTGGTCGCGCAGGATCAGGCGAATCTCAAGCAACTCGAAGAACAGCTGAGCTACACCGATATCGTCTCCCCGATTGACGGCATGGTTCTCTCGCGCGACGTGCAAGTAGGCGACGCTGTGAGCTCGATCCTCGTCCTCGGCTCGTCGGCCACATTGGTCATGACGCTGGGCGACATCAGCGAAGTGTACGTCAAAGGAAAAGTGGACGAGAGCGACATCGGCAAGGTGTATCTCGGCCAGCGCGCCCGCATCAAGGTCGAGTCTTTCAAGGACAAGACGTTCGACGGCAAGGTCACCAAGATCTCGCCTATGGGTGTGGAAAAGGATAATGTCACGACTTTTGAAGTGCGGGTTTCGATTCAGAATCCGGGCGGGGAGCTGAAAGCGGAAATGACGGCCAACGCCGAGATTATTCTGGACGAACACAAGAACGTACTGCAGATTCCGGAAGGCGCGATCCTCTACGACAAGGATAAGAAGGCCTCCGTGGAGATTCCGGACCCGAAGGGCAAGGACGGCAAAGACAAGATCGCAGTCAACATCGGAATTTCCAACGGCGCCAAGACCGAAGTGCTGAGCGGGCTCAAGGAAGGCGATCAGGTGGTGCTGCAATAGCACAGTGCTGCTGCGAGGTTGAGTAAGTTTCATTCTCCATGGAGGAAGCATGACTCGCGGAATCCGTTCAGGAGCAGTCGACGGCTGGGCGCGGTTGGCTTGGGCAATCGCGCTGGCGCTATGCGTTTCTACTCTCGGCTTTGCTTCGCAGCCCGTGGGATCGTTTGAACGCTCGCTGCCAGTAACCGGCGCCGTGGATCTCGAGGTGCTGACGCATTCCGGCGATATCACCGTGCGGACCGGACAATCGGGCTCGGTCGTGATCCGCGGCAAGATCTATGTGAGCGACCACTGGCACATTCTGCCGGGTGTGGAAGTCGGCGGCGGGCGCAAAGACGACGTGCACGCGATCGAGCAGAACCCGCCCATTCGCCAGGATGGCAACCGCATTCAGATTGACTACGTGAACGTGCGCGACATCGCCGTGGACTATGAAATTACCGTTCCAGCAGAGACCGCGGTGCGCACGCATAGCGGGTCCGGCGATCAGACCATCGAGGGCACGCATGGCGCTCTCGACGTGGAAACCGGATCGGGGGACGTGAAACTAGCCAACGTGGTCGGAGAGATCCACCTGCATACCGGATCGGGCAACGTTCGGGCGCGCGAAGTTTCCGGACCGGTGCGCGGCGGTGCTGGAAGCGGTGATATTGAAATCGAGGAAGCGGGAGCGGGTGACGTGGATCTGCACACTGGATCGGGCAACATCAACGTCCGCGGCCTGCAGGGCACATTCCACGGCGAAGCGGGCAGCGGTGATGTGACCGCCGAAGGAAATCAATCGGGCCCGTGGGAGATTCGCACCGGTTCGGGCAACGTGCATCTGCGGCTGGCGGCCAATGCCGCATTCGACGCCGAACTATTCACCCATTCCGGAACGATTGATGTGGACTCGCCGCTCGAAATGACGGTCCAGGGGCGCGTCCAGGAAGCTCGCCGCGAGATTCACGGCAAGGTACGCGGCGGCGGGCCGCTGCTGTCGGTGCGGACGGGGTCAGGCGACATCAGCATTCAGTAATCCGGGGCCGGGCACTTGCTCTTATTACCTCCGTGCCTTGACCGGCGGATTCCCTCCAAATTACCTTCGCAGTTACAGGGATTATTTCGTCGTTAATTATTTCGTCTCCCAGCGAGGGCCTCTTGTCTCATCGTCCCATCATTACGCTCACCACTGACTTTGGCACCAACGATCACTTTGTCGGCGCGATGAAAGGCGTCATTCTCGACATCGTGCCCGAGGCCGCAATCGTGGATATCTCTCATGCGGTGCAGGCCTACGACGTTCTCGATGGCGCACTGACCATTTCGCAGGCGTATTCCTATTTTCCCAACGGCACCGTACACATGGTCGTGGTGGACCCGGGAGTGGGAACGGAACGGCGTCCGATTATCGCCGCCACCGACGGTTACTTCTTCGTCGCGCCCGACAACGGCGTGCTCTCGATGGTCTATGCCAAGGAAGAGCGCATTCACGTGCGGCACATCACGTCCGAGCATTATTTCCGGCAGCCGGTAAGCAGCACGTTCCATGCCCGGGACATTTTCGCACCGGTCGCAGCTTATCTGGCCAAGCAGGTGGACTCGCACAAGTTCGGCGAGGAAATCGAGGACTTCGTGCGTTTCGCCGCCCCGCGCCCGAAGCCGGCGGGCGAGAACCGGATTCGCGCGGTGGTGCTTAAAGTCGACCGCTTCGGCAACCTGATCACAAATGTCACGCCGGACGATGTGCCCGCGCTATTTGCGGGTCAGACGGGCGGATTCAAGATTGTGGTCGGCAGCCGGGAAATCACCGACATTCGCAGCGCCTATGCCGAGGGCGCTCAGGGCGAAGTTTTCGGGATTCTAGGCAGCATGGGCTATCTGGAGATCTCGGCCAATCGCGGCGCCGCGGCGCAGATTACCGGGGCCGGCAAAGGCAGCGAAGTCAGTATTTTCCTGGGAGAAGCCGCGGCGGCAAAGGCGTAGGCGCGCCAGTTTCAACGGCTCATACACTCTTCGGCTTGGGATGGACATAGCGGTCCATCTGAGCCGTCCACTTCAGGAAGCGCCATAATTCCTCGCGTTCCCGCCAGACGAATTCCCAGAACTCCAGAAAGCCGATCTGGGTCATCTTGACCCCGGTGTAGGTCTCAATCCGCCAAAGCAGATAGGGGCTGCGCCACGGCGCGAGGCGATGGCCGCGGGTCGCGTTCCACAGAAAGCGGATCATGTGGCGCATGGCTTCATCTTAGCCGGTGACGCTGGGTCCAGCCAGCCCGGATGTTAGAATCCGGATTCCGACGGCCATAGGGCTAAACACTAAAGGCCCGCGGATCCCAACGCATGTCCGACGAAATATCCCGCCAACAAGCCCGCCGACAAGCCGAGGACCACTATTACGCCGCGCTCGATCTGATGGCGGAGGGGAAACTCGAACAGGCCGTGGCATCGTATCAGGAGTCTCTTGCCGCCGATCCCGCGTTTACCGAAGCCATGCACGGCCTGGCGCGCGCCCTGCAGGACCTGGAACGCTACGACGACGCGATTGCCGTGGCGCAGCGACTGGCGGAACTCGATCCGGACGACGTGCTGGCGCATACCAGTTTGTCGGTGCTGTATATGAAGAAAGGGATGATTCCGGAAGCTGAGGCCGAGGGGGCGAAGGCGCGGGTGTTGGGGTGGAAGCAGCAGTTGAAGAAGAGCGGCTCTTAAGCCATTGGCCATCAGCTCGACGCTTTAGAGAACAGCTAAACGCCAACAGCCAGGAGCTAATAGCGCCTTTCTAGAGCCCGTACTTCTTCATCAAATGCCGGAATGACCTGTAGGAGATGCCGAGGACGTCGGCTGCCTTGGTCTGCACACCGCCGGAGTGATTGAGAGCGTTCTGCAGGAGCGATCGTTCGATGCCGGCAACGTAGGTTTCCATGCCCATGCCATCTGGGAGCACGGCATCTCCTGGCATTTCGAGAACCGATCCGGCGCCTGCGGCAGCGGCTGCGGCGCGCGCTTTCGGACGCTCGGCCGGCAGTTCGACGTGCAACTCCTCGGTGGTTTCGAGCGCAACCGCACGCTCGACCGTGTTTTCGAGCTGGCGGACGTTGCCCGGCCACTCATAGTCGCAGAGCGCGTCGAGCGAGGCTTTATTTACCCGCAGGATGCTGCGCCCGGCAGCGGCCGCGTATTTCTTCAGAAAGTGGTTGGCCAGCAGGGGCAGGTCTTCGCGGCGTTCGCGCAAGGGCGGCACCAGGATCGGGATCACGTTGAGCCGATAATAGAGGTCCTCGCGGAAAAGATTCTCGGCCACGGCTTTGTCCAGTTCGCGGTTGGTGGCGGCGATGACCCGCACGTCCACCGAAATTTCGCTGGTTCCGCCGACCGGACGCAGAGAACGCTCCTGCAGGACGCGCAGCAGCTTGACCTGCATGGCCAGCGTCATCTCGCTGATTTCGTCGAGAAAAATCGTGCCCTGGTCGGCGACCTCGAAGAGGCCCCGCTTGTTCTGATTGGCGCCGGTAAACGCGCCTTTGACGTAGCCGAAGAGCTCGCTTTCGAGCAGCGTTTCAGGAAAGGCTCCGCAGTTCACCGAAACGAAGGCTTCGGTGGCGCGCGGCGAGCAGACGTGAACAGCGCGGGCGACGAGCTCTTTACCGGTACCACTCTCGCCGTGAATAAGCACTGTGCTGGCGGTAGAAGCCACCGTACGAACCGTCTGCTTGAGCTTCTCCATCGCCGGACTGGAACCGATGATGTTATCGAGCGAGTTGCGCGTGGCGGCGTCGCGGCGTAGTGCAAAATTCTGCCGGCTGAGCGACAGTTTTTCGAGCGCGCGATTGAGCGCGAGTTTGATCTCATCCACCAGACCGGGGCTCTTGCGAATGTAATCGCTCGCCCCGCCGGCCTTTACGGCTTCGACCGCGGCTTCGTAGTCGTCCACTGCGGTGATGAGGATGACCGCGGTATCCGGCGAAACGCGATGCGCATGGCGCAGGACTTCGATGCCGTCCACGTTCGGCATTTTGATGTCGGTGATGATGACGTCATAGAGAGCGGCGTCAATCTTGTTCTTGGCTGCCTGCCCGTTCTGGACGGTTTCGATGCGGTGTCCCTCGCGGCGCAGAGAGATATCGAGCATTTCACAGATGGAGCGCTCGTCGTCGCAGACCAGGATGTTAGCCACGCGACCTCCCTCCTGCAGCCACGGCCATGGGCCGCGCGGCGATGGCAGGTGCGCTTTGGGCCGCGGAAACATTCGGCAAGGGGACGCTTCTTTCGGCGTCGAGACGGCGCAGGCGCAGCACCAGCGTGGTTCCCTGCCCTGGTTTCGAGCGCGCCCACACCTTGCCTTCGTGAGCCTGCACTATCTGATAAACGATCGCCAGCCCCAACCCGGTGCCGCCTTCAAAATTGGACTGGAAGGGCTCGAAGATCTTTTCCACTTGCAGCGGGGTCATTCCGACTCCGGTATCGCTGAAAGCAATCTGCCAATCGGAACCCAGCGGCTCGACTGCAACCGTCAGAGTCCCGCCCTCTTTCATGGCTCGCACAGCGTTTTCACAGAGATTCCAGAACACTTGTTTGAGCTTGTCGCCATCGGCCAGTGCTTCGGCAGGCTCGGCCGGAAAGCGGCGGGCGATCTGGATGCCGGTTTTCTCGGCGGTCATGCGATGTTCCATCAAGGTGAGAGTATCTTCGACCAGTTGCACGAGATCCACCTTGTCGAAACGGTATTGTTTGACCCTTGAGTAAGCCAGGAAGTCGGTGATGATGCCATTCAGCCGCTGCGATTCGCGGGTAACGATATCGAGCAGGCGGCGATGTTCCTCGCTCATTTCCGGCACGGCGGAGAGCATGCTGACCGACCCGGCAATCGAAGTGAGCGGATTGCGAATCTCATGCGCGATGGCGGCGGCCAGGCGTCCGACCGCGGCTAACCGGTCCTGGATGCGCACTTCGCGCTCCAGACGGCGGATTTCGGTCAGATCGTCAAAGGCATACAGGAAGCCTACGTCTGCACGCTCGGGTACCGTCAGGGTCGCCACCCGGACGCGAAAGGTCTTGCGGAACTTTCCCGGAGTATCGAAGCGGACTTCGGCGTGCGGATGCGGCGACTCCACTGCCGGGAGAGGGTCGAGGAAAAGAGCCTGCACAGGTGATCCCAGCAGCTGGGCGTCGCTTTGATCGAGCAGCTTCTTCGCCGAAGTGTTGGCCAGAGTGATGCGTCCGTCCAGACCGGTAGTGATCAGCCCGCTACTGATCGAATGAATGATGTTTTCGTGCAACGCCTGCAAACTTTCAAGTGCGCCGCTGGCATCTTTCAACTGGACTCCAACCTGGCGAAGCTTGGCGGTCAGCAGTCCGGCGAGGTAAGCCACCGCCAGAAACGCAAACAGGTTGACAAAGATGATCGCCTGTAGCGCTTTCAATCCGGGGTGGGTCGTGCAGTAGGACGGGATCGCTCCGAAGTAGTTCAGTTCGAGCACGGAACCGTAGAGAATGAAGGCCAGGGCCGCAACCAAGTGCGCCCAGACCCGCGGCAGCATGACGCTGGCGACGATGATCACCAGCGGGTAAAGGAAATTGAAGGAACTGTCCCAGCCGCCGGTCTCGTGCACCACCAGGCTCACCAGGACCAGGTCAGTCACAACCTGCAGCAGCGCCTGCAAACGCTGCTCCGGCCAGAAGGTGAGCAGCAGGACATAAAACAGCGACAGGCTGTACCAGCACAGGATGGTGCTGACGAACAGCCGCAGCGGTACCTGCGTGGGACTGAATTGGGCGACCGCCACTTCGATGCCCAGCAGCAGGGTCAGAATTAGAATCCGGACCCGAACCAGCCAGGACAGCCAATTGCGTTCATCGAACGTGGAATGCATTCCAATCCTGTGAAGAGGGCTGTAAGGTTCAAAGTTTCAAGATCGCAAAGCTCTAAGCTTTAACCTTGAAACTCTGAACCCTCCGCAACCTTGAAACCCGCGTCTAGCCGGCCAACTTCGCGATCATGGCGAAGAGCGGCATATAGAGCGAGATAACGATGCCGCCGACCACGACGCCGAGAGTAGCCAGAATCAGCGGTTCGAGCATGTTCAGCATGTTCTTGGTTTCGGCATCCACTTCTTCTTCGTAGAAGTCGGCGATCTTCTGCAGCATTGAATCCATAGCACCGGTGGCTTCGCCGACGCCGATCATCTGCGTCACCATGTTGGGAAATACGCTGCATTCGCGAAGGGGATCCACGATGGTGCGGCCTTCCTCGATTGCCTTGCGTACTTTCATCAGCGCCTCTTCCAGCACCGCGTTGCCGGAGGTCTTGGCGGTGATGGAGAGTCCTTCGAGAATTGGGACGCCCGACGTGATCAGGGTGCCCAGGGTGCGGGTGAAGCGGCCCACGGCGATCTTGCGCAGCAGCGAACCGATTACTGGGATATACAGCAGAGCCTTATCGGTGTAGTACCTGCCCTGCGGATTCTTGCGAATCTGCTTCATGCCGAAAACGAGACCAAACCCGGCCACGCCGATCATCCACCAGAAGGTGGAAACGAAAGCGCTGAGTCCGATGACGATTCGTGTAGGAAGCGGCAGCGCCACGCCGAGGCCGGCGAACAGATTGGCGAAAATCGGCACGACCCACTTAAGCAGGGCGCCGACGATCAGCGCCGAGATCGCCACTACCGCGACGGGATAGATCAAAGCCGACTTCACGGCCGAACGCAGACGCACGGCCTTTTCCACGTATACGGCCAAACGCTGCAGGATGATGTCGAGAATACCGCCGGTTTCACCGGCCTCGATCATATTGGTGGTCAGGTCATCGAAGGCCGCCGGATACTGCCGCATGGCATTGGCCAGAGTCGCGCCGCCTTCCACGGTTGTCCGAACGCCGGTCAGGGTTTTCTGGAACGACTGGTTTTCCTGATTGGCCGCCAGAATTTCAAGACACTGCACCAGAGGCAGGCCGGCGTCAATCATGACCGAGAATTGACGGAAGAAGACCGCGATATCCTTGACCGGAACCTTGCCCGAGCCAAAGGTCGGCAGGGAGAATTCCTTGCCTTTTTCGCGAATAGCTCCCGGCGTGATGCGTTCGCGGCGCAGCGCCTGCTGCAGGGCCTGCTTGTTGGGCGCGATCCGCTCGCCGGAAATCTTCTGACCGCTGGCATCCTTGCCCGAAAATGTAAAGACTGGCATGGCTTCTCATTTCTCCTCACGGACGCGGGATTCAGATTGGCTCCCACGTGCCGGTCGTTGCTCTCGATTTCGCTTACGACTTGCCGGCCGCGCCGCGCTGCATGGTCAGCCCGGACGTAGTCGGGCGGGTGAGCAGACTCGCGCCGCGGTTGATCATCTCCTGCAACTCATCGGTGTTGCTGGACCGCTGCAACGCTACTTCCAGCGAGATCTGCTTCTGGAAATAGGAGGTCGCCAGCGACTGGTTGAAGGTCTGCATGCCGAACTTTTCCTGTCCGGATTGCATGGCGGAGTAAATCTGGTGAATTTTGTCCTCGCGGATCAGGTTGCGCACCGCGGCATTGGGAACCAGAACCTCCATGATCATGGCGCGGCCACGGCCGTCAATGCGCGGCAGCAGGCTTTGGCAGCAGATGCCTTCCAGCACCAGCGAAAGCTGGGCGCGGATCTGGGGCTGCTGGTGCGCCGGAAACACGTCAATGATTCGGTTGATGGTCGAAGTTGCCGAGTTGGTGTGCAACGTGCCGAAGGTGAGGTGGCCGGTTTCCGCGATACGCAGCGCGGATTCGATGGTTTCAAGATCGCGCATTTCGCCGATGAGCACGACATCCGGGTCTTCGCGGAGCGCGGCGCGCAGCGCGTCGGTAAAACTCTTGGTGTCAGCGTGCAGCTCGCGCTGGTTGACCACGCAATTCTTGTTCATGTGCACGAACTCGATTGGGTCCTCGATGGTCAGGATGTGGTCGTGGCGTTCGCTGTTGATCTTGTCGATCATGGAGGCCAGCGTCGTGGACTTGCCCGATCCCGTCGGTCCCGTGACCAGCACGAGTCCACGGGGCTTGTCGCAGAGCTTGGCGACTACGGCCGGCAAGCCAAGTTGATTGAAAGACTTGATCTCGAAAGGAATGAGACGGAAGACGGCCGCGGTCGCGCCGCGCTGGTTGAACACATTGGCGCGGAAGCGGGCCAGTCCTTTCAATCCGAAAGAGAAGTCGAGCTCCAGGCTCTCTTCAAAGCGATGCTTCTGAGAATCGGTCATGACGCTGTAAGCCAGCTGCTTGGTTTCGGCCGGCGTCAGTTGGGGCAGATCCAGCGGAACCAGATGGCCATGCACGCGAATCTGCGGCGGCGAGTTGGTGGTGATGTGAAGATCGCTGCCGTTCATCTCCAGCATTCTTTTGAGCAGATCGCTTAACGACAAACCCATAATCAGTTCCTTCCTCTCTCAACTCATTGCCAACAATGCCTAGTGAATCGTTTCGCGTGCCACTTCTTCGAGCGTCGTCATGCCGGCCGCCACCTTGATCAGGCCGCTGCGGCGCAGCGTGATCATGCCGCGTTCGATCGCTTTCTTTTTCAGCTCGACAGCGGAAGCTCCCACCAGCACGAGTTCCCGGATTTCGTCGTCCACTTCCATCACTTCGTACAGACCGCAGCGACCCTTGTAGCCGGTGTTGTTGCAGACTCCGCAGCCTTTGCCTTTGTGGATCTTTATCGTCTTGGCTTCCTCGGGCGAGAATCCTTCCTCGATCAACGTCTGCACCGGTACATCCACGGGCTCGCTGCAGTCCTTGCAGATGCGCCGGACCAGGCGCTGAGCGCAGATCAGGTGCACCGAGGTGGCTACCAGGAATGGCTCGATACCCATGTTCATGAGGCGCGTTATGGTTTCCGGGGCGCCGTTGGTGTGCAGCGTGGAGAGCACCAGGTGACCGGTAAGAGCCGCTTTGATTGCGATTTCAGCGGTCTCAAAGTCTCGGATCTCGCCGACGAGAATAATGTTGGGATCCTGCCGGAGGAACGATCGCAGGGCAGCCGCAAAGTTCAAGCCGATCTGTTCTTTCATCTGCACCTGGTTGACGCCGTGTAACTGAAATTCGACCGGGTCCTCCGCGGTCATGATGTTGGTGTCGGGCTGATTCAGGCGCGAAATTGAGGAATAGAGCGTGTTGGTCTTGCCCGATCCCGTGGGGCCGGTGACCAGCACCATGCCGTAGGGCTTCAGAATCGCCTTCTCGAACTTGGTCAGCGACTCCTGCTCGAAACCGAGTTTGGTCATGTCGAGCCGGAGATTCTCCTTGTCGAGCAAGCGGAGCACGATCTTTTCTCCCCACAGCGTGGGCAGGGTGCTGACGCGGAAGTCGAGCTGTTTCTTGCGTCCGCCAATGTTCATTTTCAACATGATGCGGCCGTCCTGTGGCAGCCGCTTCTCGCTGATATCGAGCTTGGACATAATCTTCAGACGCGAGGTGATCGCGTCTTTCAGCTTCATCGGCGGCGACATGATGGACTGGAGCACGCCGTCAATACGGAAGCGCACGCGAAATTCTTTTTCGTAAGGCTCGATGTGAATGTCGCTGGCGCCGCGCTTTACCGCATCGCCGAGCACAACGTTGACCAGCTTGACGACGGGGGCTTCGTCGGCGGCTTTCTCCAGTTCCGACAGGCCAACTTCCTGTTGCTCGGCCTGGAGTTCGACATCTTCGTCACTCAGTTCCGACATGGACTGCATGACGGCCTCAAGGTCTTCTTCCTTGGTCGCGCCGTAAGCCTTGTCAATGCCGGCCAGAATCGAACTTTCAGAGGCCACGACCGGCTCAATATTGAATCCGGTCATGAACTTGATATCGTCCATCGCGAAGACGTTGGTCGGATCCACCATGGCGATGGTGAGGGACGCACCCACGCGGCTCAACGGGAGGATCTGGTAACGCTTCGCGGTCTCGAACGGAATCAGTTTGACGACTGCCGGGTCAATTTCGAAGTAGGACAGGTTGATCGCGGGAACGCCATACTGCCGGGAGAGGAAGTTGGTGACATCCTCGTCCGTGAGAAAGCCAAGCTTCACCAGGGCCGAGCCGAGGCGGCAGCTTTGTTCTTTCTGAACCTTATTCGCTTGTTCCAACTGCTCTGGGGTAATGATCTTCTCTTTAACCAGAAGATCACCCAGCCGTTGAGACATACGTCGATCTCCTATCCACGTAGATGGAACGAATGCCCGAGGCGCACTCAGGCGCTAGCGCTCACGCTGCCTAACTATGGGAGAGGAATGCAGTTCGTGCGCGTTGACACAAATTGTCAACGCAACCGGAATAAGGCACCACGTAACTTTAGTACTTGGACTTTTCAGGACCCCCCGGTCGCCGGGAGCGGCCTTCGGAAATCAGCGAGAAAGGCTGATTTTCCGTGAGTTCCCGCACTCCGGCCGGGCTCGGGTACATGCACTTCGGTAAGTCCGCCCGCTACTCCTGCCGCCGTGTACCCAGGCGTGTTAGTAAATGTGCTGAACGAGATAGGTTAGACTCGGCAATCGGAGCCAGAATTTTGAACACCGATCGTTTGAATTCAGAACGCGAAATTCGCCGCTATTATCGTGCGCTGTACAGCGCGTGGGGCGGACAAAACTGGTGGCCCGCAGAGACTCGTTTCGAAGTGATCGTCGGCGCGTATCTGACGCAGGGCACGGCGTGGCTGAATGTGGAGCGTGCGCTCGGAAATCTTCGCGCTGCGGGTATTCTCACAATGGCGAGGATGCGGGAGGTGGGTCTTCGCCGGCTGGAGACACTGATTCGTCCGTCCGGATATTTCCGGCAAAAAGCAAGGCGGCTGAAGACTTTCGTCGCCTATCTCGACGCTCAACACAAAGGCTCAATTGACGAACTGTTCTCCGTGCCGTTGGCTCTGCTTCGAGAAGAACTGCTGGCTCTGAACGGGGTGGGCCCGGAAACTGCCGACTCGATTCTGCTCTATGCCGGCAATTATCCTGTGTTTGTCGTTGATGGGTATGCGCGGCGGATTTTCACGCGACACCAATTGATTCCCGAAACAGCGAATTATGAGGAAATTCGGGACGCGGCGGAACACGCCCTTCGACCGCTCGGCGGACTCGCATCTCGAAGCACAAAGCCGAGGTCGGCTTCGGGATCGGCGCACACTCCATCTCTGATGAGCGAAGCCACGCGCTCGCCTCTTGCGCAAATCTATAACGAAGCTCACGCGTTGATCGTCGCGGCGGGCAAGTCCCATTGTGGGAAATCACAGCCGAAATGTGACGGATGTCCTTTACAAGCCTTCCTGCCTCGCGGTAAGTAGTCGGCGAGGTTATTCACTGCATGCAGTCCTGGTGGCGAATTGCGATTCTTCTGGCAGTCGCCGGCGCTCAGACTTCCCCGATCTCGCTGCGCGAAGCCGCTGACCGGTGCGGCCTTTTGGTCGGAACTGCGGTTCGTCCCGGTCAATTTGCTGAAGCGGCCTACGCGCAGACCCTGGCTCGAGAGTACAACCTGGTCGAACCTGAGGATGCCATGAAGTGGTGGGTGGTCCGCCAGAGCGCTGACTCCTTTAACTTTCAGCAGGGCGACGAGGTCGTACGCTTCGCTCAGGCGCATGGAATGAAAGTGCGGGGGCATTGCCTCGTGTGGGACCGCAGCAATCCGGACTGGCTCACGCAGGGAAATTTCACTCCCGCGCAAATGTCCGACCTGTTGCGCCAGCACATCACCACGGTCATGCGCCATTACGCAGGTCAGGTTTTCGCCTGGGACGTAGTGAATGAAGCCCTGGATGAGTTTGGCGAACCGAAGAACTCTCCCTGGTACAACCAGCCCGGCATCGGCCTGTCTCACGCCGGCACCGCCTATATCGAGCAGGCATTTCGCTGGGCGCGCGAAGCGGACCCGCAGGCGCTGCTGTTTTACAACGAGGCCGAGGGGGAGAAGTTGAATCGGAAATCAGACGCAATCTACGCCATGGCCGCGGATTTCAAGAGACGAGGCGTACCGCTCGATGGCCTCGGAATGCAGATGCACCTTTCCGATTTCGATATAGATGTTTCGGCCCTGGCCAAAAATATTGCCCGGCTGACTGCGCTGGGTCTGCAAGTGCACATCACTGAACTGGATGTCGCCTTGCCAGTGGACGCGACCGGCGCTGCGACCGCTGAACATCTGCTGCGGCAGGCGGAGGTGTACCGGAAAGTAGTTCGCGCATGCCTGGACAATCCTGGCTGCACGGCGATCCAGACCTGGGGATTCACGGACAAATATTCATGGATCGGTTCACATTCCCGCCACACTCAGGGCAATGCTCTACCCTTCACCCGGACTTATGACGCCAAGGCCGCCTATGCTGCCTTGCTGCGGGAAATCTCCTCCGGACGGGGCAAGTCCTTTCGCGCCCCGTGATCCCAAGAGGCGTGCCAACAGCCGCACCTTTCGCTGAAAGCCATGCATCTATAATGATTTTGCCGACGCCGGTCTTGCGGGTCTCTCTTTACTTCCCGCCGTGACCGCCCAGCTCCCATTGGCACAGGCTGACCCAATTCGGCCGGAGAAAACCTCGTACCGAAGGCAGGTTGTGATTCTGCTTTCGATTTCCGTTTTCCTCTTGCTGGCGATTCTGGTCTCCCAGACCGCCTTCGATCAAACCATCCTTCAGCCCGAAAGCATTCAGCAGACGGTCCTGCTCTATGCGCTTTCCATGCTTGTGTCCCTGCTCTTTGTCGCGCTGTTCTTCGTGCTGGCGCGCAACCTCCTCAAGGTCATGGCAGAGCGGAGGATGGGAGTGCTG